>Ga0256839_1000043_pt1 | contig 150531 bp, 147 predicted proteins | sample 354166metaG_FD_185968 | JGI IMG/M metagenome (GOLD analysis project Ga0256839, IMG submission 185968) | Hydrothermal vent microbial communities from Mid Atlantic Ridge, Atlantic Ocean - 354-166 | ecosystem: Environmental > Aquatic > Marine > Hydrothermal vents | place: Atlantic Ocean: Mid...
CATCCCTCCCCGCAAGGGGGAGGGAAGATAGCAATGCGCAGACCGACCGTTCCCCTCTCCCTTGCGGGAAGGAGTCAGGGGAGGGGGTATGCAAAAACCAGTTCCCCTCCATCAGCCCGACCCGATGTGGCTCAGGCCGGCCTCAATCGCTTTTCTGTCGAGTGGGCTCTGGCCGATGACGACCAGCGTGGTCTCCCGGGCCTCATCTGCTTCCCATTCCCGGTCAAACCAGGTGTTGATACGCGGACCAACGGCCTGAATGGCCAGCCGGGCCGACGCGCCCTCAATGGCAGCAAACCCTTTCAGGCGCAGGATGTCGTGTTTGACGATCGTTTGTTGAATGCTTTCGAGCAGTGCTTCGCGGCTGGCGGTTGGAGGCAAATCAAGAGAAAAACTGTCAAAATCATCATGCTCATGGGATTCGCCTTCATGCTCCAGCTCATGGTGGCTTTCACGCCCGGCCAGATTATCTTCGGAAGCCAGACCAAGACCGAGCAACACTGCCATATCGACAACACCGTTGGCCGCTTTTACCGTTCGGGTCCCGGCGCGCAAATGACGGGCGAGCTGATTTTCAATCCCCGCCAGTTCCTGTGCACTGACAAGGTCGGTTTTATTGACCACCACAATATCGGCGCAGACCAGCTGGTCCTCGAACAATTCACCCAGAGGGGTCTCATGGTCGAGCATCTCGTCGGCCTGCCGCTGCCGATCAACGGCTGCCTCACTGGCGGCAAAACGCCCCTCGCTTAACGCCGCCGCATCAACCAGGGTGACAATGCCGTCAATGGTGACCTCGCTTTTGATTTGAGGCCAGTTAAAGGCGCGCACCAGGGGCTGGGGCAGGGCCAGCCCGCTTGTTTCAATGATGATGTGGTCGGGCCGGGGGTCGCGAGCCAGCAGGGCCTGCATGGTGGGGATGAATTCGTCAGCCACGGTGCAGCAAATGCAGCCATTGGCCAATTCGATCATATCCTCATCGGCGCAATTATCGTCCCCGCAGCCCTTGAGCACTTCACGATCAACACCCACATCGCCAAATTCATTGATGATGAGGGCAATGCGCCGACCATTGGCGTTGGCCAGTACATGGCGCACCAGCGTGGTTTTTCCGGCTCCCAGAAAGCCGGTAATAATTGTTACGGGGACTTTGTTGGCCATTTTGGCTCCGTATTGTTGGATTCAACGAATTTTCAGTGTCCTGATCATGGTCAGACTGCCCAGGATGTCCTTGCCTGAAAAACGACGTGCCAAACGTAGCGCGTAATAAGTAAATGCGGGCTCCAGGAACACTAACGGCACATAGGCAATGGCAAACATAGCCCAGTTGAGAAAGGGCGTTGGTTCACTGCCAAGTGAAAGCCAGAAACCAACCATGGCAATAACGCCAGCATAATAAATCGCATCAAAGCGCACGATCGTCGCCCATTTGATTTCTGTCTGACCCTGCGAGGAAAAAAATCTGCGACCCAGTATAGCGTGCGCTGCAATGAGGGGGAGGCCCAAAGAAAGGATGTTCACCCCAAGGTGCAGCATGTCAGCGGGTTCAAAAAGCATAGCCTGAAGCAGCAAACCAAGGGCAAAACCAAAAAGTGCAGGTAAAAATCCAAACAACAGATAAACTGCGGAAGCCCCAATGAAATGCAATTCTGAAGCCCCGACAGGCATATGAAATGCCTGCATGAAGCCGGAGAAAAACACTGCCGCCAGACCGGTTTTAATCAGCAGGCCAGGCTTTTTGACAAACGAAAGCGCATGGGCACTCAATGCTACCGCTGCGCCCGTATTGGCAGCGGTTAGTTTGGCGGCATTGAGAATACCAAGTTCAATATGCATGGTGAAAACTCCCTATTTCAGACTGTTACGATTTTTCCATCCATAAATGGCAGTAAGCATCAGCCAGAACGCCAAAGAGGAAAACAGCGTGTTGGCAGCATAGGCTGTGGCCAGCCGCGCGGGCACGTCCGAGGGTATTGCAGGGGGCTGAGGCGCGCCGACAATGTGAGGTGCCAGCAGCAAAGCAAGGGCGATGACGGCTCCCGCAGGGTTGCCCAGCTTTGCAAAAATCAAGACAGCCGCGCCGGTGGCAAGTGCTGTGCTTACCCACCAGGCCTGACGTGCCTCAAGGGCGGCACCGGCCATGCCAGGCAGATCAGGGGGCAGGCCAATGGCCGGCATCAGGGAAAAGGCAAGAAAACCGCTGAGCCCCCAGGCCAGCGCATTCTTAGGGGTGATTTCAATGGCTGAAAATACCGAAACCGCGCTGATGAGCAACGCAAAACCAAGGCCGGCAAGCGTGGTGGCCAGTATTGTGTAGAATGTGCGTTCAAGCCCGTCGGCGGGCGACCAGGGGTTCATGCCGTCGGGCATTTCATGCAGATGGGGCGCAACCGGGGCCGCATCCTGCTCATGATCAATTGCATGGGCTTCGCTTATTTCATAACGCTCCGCCTCGAGAATGAGCGGGACCACCCGCCATTGCTGAATTGCCGAAGTCATAAACCCGGCCACGGTACCGGCAAGCACCGCAGCGAAAAAAATTCGCCGGAACATTTCCATTTTCAATTTCCCGTCTTGCGGGCAGACCCAAGGCAAGAGTTGCGCGGGCGTCCGCTGGATTTTGCAAAAATCAGGTGTAACTCAAAAGCCCTAGTGGCAAGGGAAACCAATGGCGTGGCGCGTGTCATGGGCACCGTTGTGCACGGCCATGTTTTGCGCAAAGCCGGTACCCGCAATCAGGAAAACCCCGATTAGCAGAGCCAGTGAACCGGCGATAATCCTTTGAGAAATGGAGAAAGATTGGACTTGTGTTGCAGTATTCATGAGTGTCAGCACCCTCCGTGTGACGATTTGAAAAGGCGGTGCAAAATGCACCTGGTTACCGGCGGGCAGGTCTCCTGGCTTATGATGTCTTTGGCGCCTTTCCCGCCTTCCCGGCCCTTTGAGAGGCCAGTGGCATATTTGAGAAAGACTCATCACTCACAGTTGCGGGGGCAGCCACGGATTTGGTCCCTGATGGGTACGCCGTACCGTGTTCCCTATTAAGCCCCTTGACCGAATCTGGCTAAGGGCGCCAACCAGTTCGAAGGTGGCATGGACACAGGGCCATTGGCAAGGGCAGAAAATGCGGGCATGTGCTGAAACTATCTTTTCATTTCTGTTATGTTATTTTATAACGGACTCAATTGGATGACCTGAGCATAGCGGACAGATTGGAAAATCTGAATGACCAGCACCAACGTCACAAGGAAGAAAAATTGAGCAACAACACGGACCAAACGCTGGTTTCAATGCACAAGGCCGGTGTGTGCAAGGGGAAAAGATGGCTGGTCAGAGATGTGGACCTGAACATCGAACGGGGTGAAATCGTTACCCTCATCGGACCCAATGGTTCAGGAAAAACCACCGTCACCAGGCTGGCAACGGGTGTTTTGAAACCCACTTCGGGCAAGGTTGCACGCATTGCAAAGTTGAAAATCGGCCATGTCCCCCAGAGGCTGAATATTGGCTGGGCCCTGCCGCTCAACGTGGCTCGCCTGATGACTCTTACCGGGCATCACAGCCGAAATGATATTATCAAACAACTGGAGCAGGTGGGCGCAAGCCACCTCATGCATGCGGCGGTGCAGGAACTTTCAGGCGGAGAGTTCCAGCGGGTGTTGCTGGCGCGTGCCATGATCCGCATGCCTGACCTGCTGGTACTGGATGAGCCGGTGCAGGGAGTGGATTTTGCCAGCCAGTTGGCGCTTTACCGCCTGATCTCTGATATTCGCGCACGCACCAATTGCGCAATTTTACTGGTCTCCCATGATCTGCATGTGGTGATGGCGGAAACAGACCGCGTTGTCTGCCTGAATGGACATGTATGCTGCAGCGGATCTCCTGAGCATGTGGCGGGCAGTTCCGAATATCTGGAACTGTTTGGCGAGCAGGCACGACAGAGGCTGGCAATTTATCAACACCATCACGACCACACACACGATTCTGCCCCCCAACCCGGAGACAAACATGTCCGATAATTCCCTTTTTCTGGCGTTGCTCGGCGGGGTCGGGCTGGCACTGGTGGCCGGTCCGCTGGGATGTTTCGTGATCTGGCGGCGCATGGCCTATTTTGGCGATACGATGGCCCATTCCGCGTTGCTCGGGGTCGCCCTTTCGGTACTTTTTGGCATACATATGGCTCTGGGTGTGTTTGGCGTAGCTATACTGATTGCTATTGCGCTGGTGATTCTGCAGCGAGGTGAAACTCTTTCAGCAGATGCCATTCTGGGTGTTCTCTCGCACTCCACACTGGCACTGGGGCTGGTGTTGGTGGCCCTTGTTCCGCAATTGAATATTGACCTCGAGCAATTCCTGTTTGGCAATATTCGCGGGGTCGGCACAATGGACATTGTCGTCATCTATCTGGGGGCGGCAGGAATTGGGGGCGTGCTCTTCCGGTACTGGCGCACGCTGTTGGCCGCGACCGTTAACCGGGAACTGGCTGAAGCCGAAGGGTTGAAACCCGCATGGGGCAACCTCGTTCTGATGTTGCTGGTGGCAACCAGCGTTGCCATCGCCATGAAACTTGTTGGGATATTACTGATCACTTCACTATTAATTATCCCGGCGGCAACAGCGCGACGACTTGCCGTCTCCCCCGAACAGATGGCATTTTTTGCCACCATCATCGGTGTGCTTGCGGTCAGTGGCGGCCTGTCCGGCGCCTCGGTGTGGGGAACACCCGCCGGCGCTTCGATTGTGGTCGCTGCCCTGAGCTTGTTTTTGCTTTCGTTTCTGGTGCCAACACAAAATCTCACAGACAGCTGGAAAGATGCACAAGGGGAGAAAACACAATGAGCTCGCAAAAAATGCTTACCCGTAACCAGTTTCTGGTTCTTGACGTGCTTAAAGAGGGCGAAAAACCATTGAGCGCCTATGATATTCTGGACCGGCTAAGGGGCGAAGGCTTAAGGGCGCCCCTGCAAATTTACCGTGCCTTGAGTGCCCTGATTGGTCGGGGACACGCGCACCGGCTGGAAAGTCTGAATGCGTTTGTTGCCTGCGCCGGGAAGGAGTGTCACAAAAGCGGGTTGGCGGCGTTTGCCATTTGCGAAGCCTGCGGGCAAGCAAACGAGTTTTCCGACTTCGTTCTGCGCCAGCGGCTCGAAGGCTGGGCTGAGCGTGAGGGGTTTCGGACTTCCCATTCGGTGGTGGAAATGCACGGCACTTGTGGTGCCTGCGTTATAAGGAGTTAAACACTGAAAAAGCGCACTTACTCACGCAAACAATTGAAAAAGAACCTTAATTTTTCTGCCCTCATTGCCAGCCGGGCCATTTTGGGGCAAAGTCAGGCTTGGCCGGACTGGTTGTGCGCCGGGTCTTGAATCTGATGGCACCAAGACCAATGTGCAAGCGCCGGGCTTTGGGGGGAGTTGACGATGAGCGCGGTGGTGCCGGTTGTTCTATGCGGCGGGGAGGGTGCGCGTCTGTGGCCGGTATCCAGCGCTGACAGGCCCAAGATATTTCTGGAAATGCCGGATGGGCGAACACTGATGAAGCACGCCCTGGAGCGGGCCAGTCATTTTGCTTCCAAGAGTTTTGTCCTTGCGGTCACCAATGAGGCCTACGCCTTCCGGGTGCGCGAACAGTTTCTTTCAAGCACCTCGGCGGGTCTTGAAATTGGTACAATAATGGAGCCAGTACCAAGAAACACCGCTCCGGCCATAGCCTCTGCTGCCCGGTTTGTTGCACAAAAGTTCGGGTGCGGGACTATTATGCTGTGTTTGCCTGCCGACCATATAACAAAATACGAACCCGGTTTCAGAACCGCCGTTACCGCAAGCATAAAGGCGGCAGAAACGGGGAAAATAGTTCTGGTTGGCCTGCCCCCGACCTCCCCCAATCCCTCTTTCGGTTACATAATGGCTGACGGGGAAAGTGTGGCGCGATTCGTTGAAAAACCTACGGTGGACGCGGCAAAAACCTATCTGAAATCGCCGCAATATTTGTGGAACTCGGGCATGGTAATTGCCAGTGCCAAGGCGTTGCTGGATGCTTTGGCGCTGCACGCCCCTCATACTCTTGAGGTGACAGATACATCCCTGCAATCCGCCGAAAGCATCATGATTGATGGTCTTGAGCATCTGAGCCTGCCTCTGAGCACTTATGAAACCTGCCAGAATATTTCCTTTGACCATGCAGTGCTGGAGCGGATGGACAATCTGCGCGTTATTCGCGCGGAGTTTGAGTGGAAAGACATAGGGTCCTGGGAGAGTTTTGGGGCACTGAGCCCGGCGGACGCACAGGGCAATCATGTGGCAGGCGGAGCGATTTTGATAGACACAAAAAACTCCATCATCCATGCTCAAAGCCGCACGGTTGGCGTTGCCGGACTCAAAAATGTGATTGTCGTTGAAACCGGCGATGCGGTACTGGTGGCATGCCGGGGAAATGCGGAGCATATCCGAAACCTGTTTGAAGCCGTAAAACACGGGGACGGCCAAAAGACAGACGCCCTGCGTATGCGGGAGGAAAAATAAAACATGGCCAAAGGTTCGTTGGCGTTTTCATAAAGGCAAAGGCCGGTGGAGTGAAAAAACCAGTATCAACCAGCAGTTCTCAAACCAAGCGGGCGCAAATTCTGCGGATTTGCCAGCGCTACGACAATCTCGCATCGGCCCTGATTGAGGTTTTGCACGATGTGCAGGAGGCTTACGGGTTTATCTCTGAGGCGACGCAGAGGGAGATTGCCGGAGCGCTCAACATCACAAGGGCCGAAGTGCACGGGGTTATCAGTTTTTATGATGATTTCCGCACCGAAGGCGCTCCGGGAACTGTCGTGCGCATCTGCCGGGGCGAAGCGTGCCAGTCCATGGGTGCTCAAGGCCTGTTGGCCGCAACCACAAATGCAGTAAAGGACCGCGCGCGCATTAGCGTGGAAGCTGTCTATTGCCTTGGAAATTGCGCTCTGGCGCCGGCAGCCACACTCAATGGGAAGCTGCATGGAAGACTGAAGGGACCCCGTCTTTCTTCACTTATTGACGAGGTGACAAAGTGAGGGTGTGGATTTTTATACCCGGCGACAGTGGCGCGGTGTCGGTGGGCGCTGATGAGGTCGCCGCTCAGGTTGTGGAACTGGCAAAGGCCAGTGACAAAAAAATTGAATTGAAACGCACCGGGTCGCGGGGGCTGTATTGGCTCGAACCACTGGTTGAAGTGGAAACGCCGGAAGGACGCGTCGCCTACGGCCCGGTCAAACCAGAGGATGCGGGGTCGGTTTTTTCAGCCATGCTGGCGGGTGACACCGGGCACCCGCTTTGTCTTGGGTTGGTCGAAGACATTGATTTCCTGAAAAAGCAAAACCGGGTGATGTTCGCCCGCGTCGGCACTATCGACCCACTGGACTTGCACGACTATCAGGCCCATGGCGGGCTGGAGGGGCTTAAAAAGGCTCTGGCGACAAAACCTGCGGATATTGTTGAGGCCGTGGCTGATTCCGGCCTGCGCGGCCGGGGTGGTGCGGGCTTTCCCGCCGGTATCAAATGGCGCACCGTGGCGGCACAGGAAGCGACGCAAAAATATATCTGCTGCAATGCCGATGAGGGGGACAGCGGCACCTTTGCCGACCGCATGCTGATGGAGGGCGATCCGTTTTTGCTGCTTGAGGGCATGACTATCGCCGGGCTGGCGGTGGGGGCGGTCCAGGGGCTTATCTATGTCAGGAGCGAATATCCCGCCGCCACCAAAACCCTGAAAATGGCTATTGATATCATGCGCGATGCCGGATGGCTGGGCGAGAAGGTCGGCGGCTCCAGGCATGCGTTCGACATCACCGTACGCCGGGGCGCGGGCTCCTATGTGTGTGGCGAAGAAAGCGCCATGCTCGAAAGCCTTGAAGGCAAACGCGGGGAGGTCAGGGCCAAGCCGCCCATCCCTGCCATTTCCGGGCTTTTTGGTCAGCCCACACTGGTGCACAATGTCCTGACCCTGGCCAGCGTGCCGATAATTGTCGCCAAAGGTGCTGATGCATACCAGGCGCTGGGCACCGGGCGCTCGCGGGGCACGCAGGCCTTCCAGTTGGCGGGCAACATAAAACAGGGCGGATTGGTCGAGGTGGCGTTTGGGCTGACCATTCGCAACCTCATCGAGGATTTTGGTGACGGCACCGCCAGCGGAAAACCCTTCAAGTGCGCGCAGCTTGGCGGACCACTGGGGGCCTATGTCAACGAGGATATGCTTGATACTCCCATGGACTATGAGGCGCTGGCCGAAGCCGGGGCCATGCTCGGTCACGGAGGCGTTGTCGTGTTCGACGATGGTGTTGACATGGCTGAGATGGCCCGTTTCGCCTTTGAGTTCTGCGCCATTGAAAGTTGCGGCAAATGCACCCCGTGCCGCATCGGCTCGGTCAGGGGCCGCGAATTGATGGAAAAAGTCATTGCAGGCGAAGACCGGCAAGCCTCCATTGCGCTCATCAAAGACCTGTGTGAGGTGATGGAGGAGGGCTCCATGTGTGCTATGGGTGGTCTGACGCCCCTGCCCGTCAAATCGGCCATGAAACTGTTCCCACAGGATTTCGGGATTGCTCCGGATGAAACCAAAAAGGGAGGCAAAAATGTCGTTGCACAAGGAACCTGATTTTGGCACCCCGGCCAAAAATGGCGCAGAGGTCGCACTGAAAATCGACGGCGTCGAGGTGACTGTGCCTGAGGGTACCTCGGTGATGCGGGCGGCCCGTCAGATTGAACGCAACATTCCCAAACTGTGCGCCACGGACAGTCTTGAAGCCTTTGGCTCGTGCCGCCTGTGCCTTGTGGAAATAAAAGGGGCCAGGGGCACTCCCGCTTCGTGCACCACACCGGTAGCTGAAGGCATGGAAGTCATCACCCAGAGCCCGCGGCTGGAAAAACTGCGGCGCGGGGTGATGGAACTTTATCTTTCCGACCATCCGCTGGAATGCCTGACCTGCGCCGTCAACGGGGATTGCGAATTGCAGGATGTGGCCGGAGCCATCGGCGTGCGTGATGTGCGCTATGGTTATGCGGGGGAGAACCATTTCGACGCCATTCATGCCGACCCGGTTGACCTCTCCAACCCCTATTTTCAGTTCGAAGCTTCAAAGTGCATTGTCTGCTCACGCTGTGTGAGGGCCTGCGACGAGGTTCAGGGCACGCTGGCGCTTTCGGTGCAGGGGCGGGGCTTTGCTTCCAAAATCTCCGCCGGACTGCTGAGCGAGGAATTTTTCACCTCCGAATGCGTCTCGTGTGGGGCCTGTGTTGCCGCCTGCCCCACGGCCACGTTGACCGAATCGGCATTGGTGGCCCATGGCGCGCCGACCCGCTCGGTTCAAACCACCTGCGCCTATTGCGGGGTGGGCTGTTCGTTCAGAGCCGAACTACAGGGCGATGAGGTTATCCGCATGATTCCCACAAAATCCGGCAAGGCCAATGAGGGCCATTCCTGCGTCAAGGGGCGGTTTGCTTTTGGCTATGCCACCCATCGCGACCGCATCACCACCCCCATGGTGCGCGAAAAAACCACCGACCCGTGGCGCAAGGTGAGCTGGCAGGAGGCCATAGACTTTGCCGCCGCCAGACTGAAATCCATTGTTACTGAACACGGCAAAGAGGCCATTGGCGGCATTACCTCGTCGCGCTGCACCAATGAAGAAGTCTATGCGGTGCAAAAAATGATTCGCGCCGCTTTTGGCTCCAACAATGTGGATACCTGCGCCCGCGTCTGCCACGCGCCCACCGGCTACGGTCTTAAGACCGCCTTTGGCACCTCGGCGGGAACGCAGGATTTTGCCTCGGTCGAAAAGGCCGATGTCATTCTGGTCATCGGGGCCAACCCCACGGCGGCGCATCCCGTGTTTGCCTCGCGCATGAAACAGCGCATCCGGGCCGGCGCAAAACTGATTGTTATCGACCCGCGCCGAATTGACCTAGTGAAAAGCCCCCATATCCGTGCTGATTATCACATCCCCCTGCAACCGGGCACCAATGTCGCCGTGCTCAACGCGTTTGCCCATGTAGCGGCAACGGAAAACCTGCTTGATGAAACCTTCATCAAAGAACGCTGCGAGGAGGAGAGCTTTGCCGACTGGCTGGCTTTTGTCCGCGAGGCAAAAAATTCCCCCGAAGCGGTGGCAGAAATCGTTGGTGTCGAGGCTGCAACACTCAGGCAAGCGGCGCGGCTTTTTGCCAGCGCTGAAAACAGCGCCATTTATTACGGGCTGGGTGTGACCGAGCATTCCCAAGGCTCAACAACGGTCATGGCCATGGCCAACCTGGCGATGGCGACCGGCAATATCGGGCGCGAGGGCGTTGGTGTGAACCCCCTGAGGGGTCAAAACAATGTGCAGGGCTCATGCGACATGGGCTCGTTCCCCCACGAATTCCCGGGATATCGTTCAGTGGAAGATGATGCGGTGCGTGTCAGTTTTGAAGAGGACTGGGGCATTGCTCTTTCTTCAAAACCGGGTCTACGCATTCCGGGCATGTTTGATGAAGCGCTGGCGGGCAAATATCTGGGCATATTCATTCAAGGGGAGGACATCGCCCAGTCCGACCCCAACACCAAACATGTGACCGCGGCGCTTGAAGCCATGGAGTGCGTGGTGGTGCAGGACCTGTTTCTGAACGAAACCGCAGCCTATGCCCATGTGTTTTTACCCGGCACGTCGTTCCTTGAAAAAGACGGCACCTTCACCAATGCCGAGCGCCGCATCAACCGGGTGCGCCCGGTGATGAAGGAAAAATGCGGCATGGCCGAGTGGCAGGTCGCCTCAGCGCTGGCAACGGCCATGGGCTATCCCATGACCTATGGCAGTTCCGCACAAATCATGGACGAGATTGCCCGTTTGACACCCACCTTTGCCCGCGTTAGCCACGCCCGGCTTGACGCACAAGGCTCCATGCAATGGCCGGTGACCAACGCCGCGCCAAACGGCACACCAACCATGCACGTGGGGGAGTTTGTTCGTGGCAAGGGGCATTTTGTCATCACCGATTTTTTGGCCACGGAAGAGCGTACCTCCAGGAAATTCCCGCTTATCCTGACTACGGGGCGCATATTGAGCCAGTATAATGTGGGCGCGCAAACGCGGCGGACCCAGAACAACAGATGGCACGATGAGGACGTGCTGGAAATTCATCCCCACGACGCCGAACAGCGCGGAATTTCTGATGGCGACATGATTTCCATCGCCTCGCGCATGGGCAACACCACCCTTCGGGCGGAACTGAGCGAACGCATGACGCCGGGGGTGGTCTATACTACTTTCCATCACCCGCTGAGCGGCACCAATGTGATAACCACCGACAATTCGGACTGGGCGACCAATTGCCCTGAATATAAGGTGACAGCGGTGGAGGTGAAGCTATCAAACCAGCAATCGGACTGGCAGACTACTCACAAGGAAATTGCCGCGACCCATTACAAAACCGAACCCGCCGAGTAGACATCCGCGATGTCTCGCAAAAAAAAGAACACCGAAACGTCACCCCGGTTCAGCGGCGAAATTACGGGCAAAACCCTGCGTCCCGCTACATGGCGGCTGGCCGAAGAAGTGCCGGTTATTCTGCTCTATGGCGGCGAACAGTTCGGGGTGATGATGCTCAGCCCCCCTGATATTGAAGATTTTGCCATCGGGTTCAGTCTGACTGAGGGTATTATTTCGGGGGCAGAGGAGATTTCAGATGTCAGAATTGAACAAGTCGCCGATGGCATTATGGTAAATATCATTGTGCCCGAGAGGTCTGTAAAACTCTCTGAAACGCGCATGCGTTCGGTGCCGGGCCGCTCCAGTTGCGGTCTGTGCGGGGCGCAGTCTCTTGAAGCGGCGATGCCCCGCCCGCCCGTGGCAAACGGATTGCTCCCGGACCCCGAAATGGTGTTGAAAGCGCTTGCGGCACTTCCCGGCAAGCAGCCTCTCAACCGGCAGAATTTTTCCATGCATGCGGCGGCCCTGTGTGATGCCAAGGGCACAATCATTCTGCTGCGCGAAGATGTGGGCCGGCATAACGCGCTGGACAAATTGTGCGGAGCCATGGCGCGGGACGGCCTGTCATCAAAAGACGGTTTTCTGGTGCTCTCAAGCCGGTTCAGCGTGGAAATGGCGCAAAAGGCCGCGGCCATGCGCTTTGCTTTTGTGGCCAGTGTTTCGGCCCCCACCGCGCTGGCCCTCAGGGTTGCGAGCCAGGCAAAAATGAGAATTGCCACACAGGTCGGCGACGAGTTGATGGTGTTTGATACAGCAAAGAATCAGAAACTCACCTCCCCGCCCCGATAACACTTGGCAAAAAACTCCACGCGCGCCCACACAGCATATTGCGTTCAATAATATTCATGCTCAGAACCCCGATATCCGGCGTAAGGGCTGGAACTCAGTGACTTTTTTCGCCGGCGCCATTCTTGCTGGCAACGCTCAGCTATCGCCCATTTTCAGGGCCTTGATGAAGGCTTCCTGGGGTATCTCCACTTTCCCGAACTGGCGCATGCGTTTTTTGCCCGCCTTTTGCTTGTCGAGCAGTTTGCGCTTGCGGGTCGCGTCGCCCCCGTAACATTTGGCGGTGACGTCTTTGCGCAAAGCCGAGATGGTTTCTCGGGCCACGACCCTTCCGCCAATGGCGGCCTGAATGGGGATTTTGAACAAATGGTTGGGAATAAGCTCCTTGAGCTTTTCGCACATCACCCGGCCCCGCGCTTCGGCGGCTGACCTGTGCACCAGCATGGCCAGCGCATCAACGGGTTCTGAGTTGACCAGCACCGCCAGCTTGACCAGATCGCCCTCGCGATATTCGTCCAGCGTATAGTCAAAGCTGGCATAACCGCGCGAAATGGATTTCAGCCGGTCGTAAAAATCAAACACCACCTCATTGAGGGGAAGCTGATACTCAACCATGGCCCTGTTGCCCACATAGGTGAGGTTGGTCTGAATGCCGCGCCGGTCCTGACAAAGCTTGAGAATGGGCCCCAGATATTCGTCCGGGGTGAGGATGGTGGCCTTTATCCAGGGCTCTCTGATATGGTCGATTTTTACCACATCCGGCAGGTCGGCGGGATTGTGCAGGGCGATGGTCGACCCATCATTCATAAAGATTTCATAGACTACCGAAGGGGCGGTGGCGATAAGGTCCAGGTTGAACTCGCGGCTTAAGCGCTCCTGGATGATTTCCAGATGCAAAAGCCCCAGAAACCCGCAGCGAAAACCAAACCCCAGCGCCGCCGAGGTTTCCATCTCATAGGAAAAACTGGCGTCGTTGAGGCGCAGCCTGCCCATGGCGGCGCGCAAATCCTCAAAATCATTGGCATCCACCGGAAACAGGCCGCAAAATACCACCGGCTGGGCCGGTTTGAAACCCTCAAGTGCCTGAGCGCAGGGGTTTTTGTCATCGGTGATGGTGTCGCCGACATTGGTGTCGGCCACTTCTTTGATCGAAGCGGTGATAAAGCCGATTTCCCCCGGGCCAAGCGCGCCGGTCTGCACCAGCTTGGGGGTGAACACCCCGACCCGGTCCAGATCATAAACCGCGCCGGTGGCCATCATCCGAACCTTCTGGCCTTTTTTGATGGCGCCATCAATAACCCGCACCAGCACGACGACACCCAGATAGGCGTCATACCAGCTATCCACCAACATGGCTTTGAGGGGCGCATCAACATCGCCTTTGGGAGGCGGCAGGCGGGTGACAATGGCTTCGAGCACATCTTCAACACCAAGACCGGTTTTGGCGGAAATTTCCACCGCTTCGGAAGCATCCAGCCCGATAACGTCCTCGATCTGGGTTTTGACCCGCTCGACATCGGCAGCCGGCAGATCAACCTTGTTCAGAACCGGCACTATCTCGTGGTCAACTTCCATGGCCTGATAGACGTTGGCCAGGGTCTGGGCCTCCACCCCCTGGGAAGCATCAACCACCAAAAGCGAGCCCTCACAGGCCGCCAGCGAGCGGTTGACCTCATAGGCAAAATCCACATGGCCGGGCGTGTCGATGAGATTGAGCACATAGGTTTCACCATCATTTGCCTTGTAGGACAGGCGCACGGTCTGGGCCTTGATGGTGATGCCGCGCTCTTTTTCAATATCCATGGAATCAAGCACCTGCTCGCTCATCTCGCGCGCGCTCAAGCCCCCTGTCATCTGGATCAGGCGATCAGCGAGGGTGGATTTGCCGTGATCGATATGGGCGACGATGGAAAAATTGCGGATTTTTTTGAGAGGTGTTGTCATTGTGGGGCGCATGTAGCAGTTTTGACAAGCCCGCGCAAAGGGGATTTGTCGCAGAACAAAGTTTGGCGAGCAGGTTGAATTGAGCGCGCGCAGGGTATCCACTGGTGATGTTTTATCAACGCAGCGGAGTACTTCAACCATGCAGGCCAAAACCAGAAACTCCCTTCTCATCGGCATTATCGGCATGACCATAGCCACACTGTATTTTGGCCAGATTTATCTTGGCACAACCGATGCCGATGGCGCTCAATCGGTCTCAAACCCGGTGCCCGAGGGGTTTGTGATCCCGGAGTTTGACCGGGTGCAACTGGCCGGGCAAATCGCCTTTGAGGCCAACTGCCAAGTCTGCCACGGACAGTTCGGACTTGGAACAAACAAGGGTCCCCCGTTTATGAATGAAATCTACGCTCCCCCCATTCATGCAGACGGGGCTTTTGTGTTCGCGGTGTCGCAAGGCAGCCAGCAGCATCACTGGAATTTTGGCAATATGCCGGCGGTTGAAGGGGTGTCTGACGATGAAGTCACAGCGATTACAGCTTTTGTGCGGGCCCTGCAAAGCGCCAACGGATATGAGTGACAATATGGATATTGTACCGGCGCGCGACCTTGCCTAAGTTCATTCCGTAACACTTCTTAAAAAAACGGGGGCCTTGGGCAATGTTGGCGCGATGGCTGCAATCGAGCAAGCGGGATTTTTCCTCGCTGAGTGAAAAGGAAATTCTTTCTCTGGCGATTGGCGCCGAGGAGGAGGACGCCCAGATTTATGCGGCCTATGCCGACATGTTGCATAAAACCTACCCCGCTTCGGCAAAGCTGTTTGAGGGCATGGCCGCAGAGGAAAACGAGCACAGACGTTTGCTGCTCGACATGTACCTGAAAAAATTCGGAGAGAGGCTTGTGCCCATCAGGCGCGAGCATGTGCGCGGGTTCCTGGCGCGCAAGCCCATCTGGCTGATGAAGCATCTGGATATTGAAACCATCCGGCAGCAGGTGTGGGAGATGGAGGTCTCGGCTCAGAGTTTTTATCTCTCCGCGGCAAAGCAGGTGCACGATGTTGACGTGCGCAAGCTGCTCGGCGACCTGGCCGAACAGGAGATTGCCCACCAGCAAACCGCAGACCGGCTGGAGGCCACCCATCTGGGCGAAAAAGAAAAAGACGAAGAAAAACTCGCTGCCCACCGCCAGTTTGTACTCACCTATGTGCAACCCGGGCTGGCCGGACTGATGGATGGTTCGGTGTCGACGCTGGCCCCGGTTTTTGCCGCAGCCTTTGCCACCGGCTCCACCTACCAGACCTTTCTGGTGGGGCTGGCCGCTGCCATCGGCGCGGGTATATCCATGGGTTTTACCGAAGCGGCTTCGGACGATGGCAAGCTGACCGGGCGCGGCTCGCCGATAAAGCGTGGTCTTGCAGCGGGGATCATGACCACCATCGGAGGCCTGGGCCACGCGCTGCCCTATCTCATAACCGATTTTTTTACGGCAACGGTCATCGCAATCATTGTAGTATTGATAGAATTGTGGGCCATTGCCTTCATCCAGTCCAGATACATGTCCACCCCGTTCTGGCGTGCCGTGTTTCAGGTGGTGGTAGGCGGATCGCTTGTGTTTGCAGCCGGGATATTGATCGGCAGTGCGTAAAGCGGACATAGCCTCCGCTCCCATACCGGAACTGCCCCCGGCCCGGTATGTGGCTGAGGGTTATTATACTTCCGCCTATTTCACCCTGGGGCCGGAAAAAGGGCATCCCCTGGTTTTGTGCCACGGTCTGGCGGCAAACGGTTTGCAGTTTGTCACTGATGCGCACTTTTTTGCCGAACAGGGTTTTAAGGTCATTGTGCCTGATCTGCGGGGTCACGGACGCTCCCGCACGCCTGACATTGACATGCGAAAAGACAAAGATTTTTCCATTGCACGCATGGCGGATGATCTTGTGGGGATTCTGGATGCCGAGCGGGCGGAAAAAACCCACTGGGTCGGCAATTCCCTTGGCGGCATCCTTGGCCTGTCCATCATGGGCAGCCATCCAGACCGCCTGACCCGGTTTGTAAGTTTCGGCACCAGCTATTCAATGAATTTGCCCCCCTTTACGGTTGGCCTGATGCGTTTTGCCACAAAACTGATACGCCGCAATCATCTGGCCATTCTTGGTGCGCGCCTGACCTGCAGGGACAATATTGAAGCTCAGGCCATCATTTTTAACATGCTCAGGGATATGGACCGCGATTGCATTTTAAGGATTGCCGGCCATATCCGCCAATATGACCTGATTGCCAACGCCTGGAATTTTCAGGGGCCGATGCTGATGCTGCGCGGATCCCGGGACACCGACGTAAACAGAGCCATGAAGGACACCCTGAGCCGGATGCGCGAGCACAGCAATTTTTTTGTCACAGAGGTGGAGAAGGCCGGCCATTGTCTTAACCTGGATCGCCCGGAATTTATTCAGGGGGAGATTCTGAAATTTATCGGCTCCAGAACCGGTGCAACTCCCGGCTCCCCCAATCCATGATTTGTATGCCAGACCGCGTCAGATTTTGAAACGAAATAAAAGCCGCAAACCGGGCTTTTCAAGGCCCCGCTGCCGAAACGGATAACCGGTTGCCACTTATCCTGGCAGCGCATTGTTTTGGTGGTCGCGCTGCCGAAACGGATAACCGGTTGCCACTTATCCTGGCAGCGCATTATTTTGGTGGTCGCGCTGCCGAAACGGATAACCGGTTGCCACTTATCCTGGCAGCGCTCTTGCCCGGTCAGCTTGTCGGCGCGCTTTTTTCGCACTGGCCCTTGCGCGGGCGGCGCTCACTGCGTCATCACCGAGATGGGCCATGCCCCGCTGCTCGGCAAGTTCCATCTGTTTCTGGCGTTCTGCGGCAGCGGCACGGGTTTTGGCATATTCCTCACCCGAGCAATGGGGACATTGCACACCCTCGACAAAATCGGGATGTTTGCGTTCTGCCGGTGTGAGGGGAAACCGGCAGGCGCGGCACAAAACGGCTTCGCCTTCCACGAGCCCGTGACCTATGGAAACCCTCTCATCAAAAACAAAGCATTCACCGCGCCAGCTGGATTGATCGGGCTTTATGGTTTCCAGATATTTCAGTATGCCGCCATCCAGATGATAAACTTCCTCAAACCCGTGGGCCAGCATATAGGCCGATGCCTTTTCACAGCGGATACCCCCGGTACAGAACATGGCGATTTTTTTGTCCCGGGCCGGGTCCAGATTGTCTTTCACATATTCTTTGAACTCAGTGAACGTCCGAATTGAAGGATCCCGTGCACCCTCAAAACTGCCGATGGCAAACTCATAATCGTTGCGCGTATCAACAACGACAACATCCTTCCGACCAATCAACTCGTTCCAGTCCTCAGGCTGCACATAGGTGCCCACAATTTTGTTGGGGTCGGCTTCGGGTGCCCTCAGGGTCACGATTTCGGGCTTAAGACGGATTTTCAAGCGCAGGAAAGGCATGTTTTCAGCGAAGGAGAATTTGGTTTGTGCCCCACGCAGGCGTCCCTTGAAGATGTTGGCGTGCATCAGCCAGTGCGCCAGCTCATCAATGGCCTTGTGGGGGCCGGCTACTGTGCCATTCAGTCCCTCGGGAGCCAGAATGAGCGTGCCACGGATATTCCTTGCCCGGCAGAACGCATCGAGTTCGGGCCGCAGTTGAGCGCAGTCAGGCAGATCAGCGAATTTGTAGATGGCGAGCACCTTGAAGGCACCGCCCTGCTCAGGCATAGTGTTCATGAGGCGTCTATTACCATCATAAGCGCCGCGCTGCCAAGCGAGTGTTCGTCACACCTTTCAAGCAACGTTTAGGGACCAGATTGGAAGAATCGCTACGGGCCCGGCAAGTACAATAATCAATGGAGAGTTTGCATTATGAGCTATCGTGCCAACGAGGGGCGCTACGAGGCCATGGCCTATCGCAATTGCGGAAAATGGGGCCTGAAACTGCCTGTCATATCTGTTGGCTTGTGGCAGAATTTTGGTGGTAACCGTGACCACACGAGCGCCGTAGAAATTCTTGCCCATGCCTTTGATGCCGGGATTACCCATTTTGATCTGGCCAATAACTATGGCCCGCCTCCCGGTTCAGCCGAAGAACTGTTTGGCAAAATTCTGGCTGAAGAGTTCCGCCCCTATCGTGATGAAATGATTATTTCGAGCAAGGCGGGCTATCGCATGTGGCCCGGCCCCTATGGCGAGTTCGGCAGCCGCAAATATCTGATGGCCAGCTGTGACCAGAGTCTCAAACGCATGGGCCTTGATTATTTGGACATTTTTTATTCCCATCGTCCCGACCCCGAAACGCCGCTGGAAGAAACCATGGGCGCGCTGGCTGATATCGTAAAATCGGGCAAGGCGCTCTATGCGGGAATTTCAAGCTATCCGGAAAAAGAAACGCGGCAGGCCAGCCAGATGCTGCACGAAATGGGCGTGCCCTGCACCATCCACCAGCCCTCTTATTCCATGATCAACCGTTGGATTGAAGAGGATAATACCATCGAGGCCTGCGCTGATGAGGGTATGGGTATCATTGCCTTTTCACCTCTGACGCAAGGGGTGCTTTCAGGAAAGTACGGGGCAGGCGTTGCGCCTCAGACTCGCGCTGGAAACGAGCAGACCACTGTCAGGGAAAGCCATATGCGTCCCGAGGTTGTTGCAGCTGTCGAGCGCCTTCGCCCCATTGCCGATGCGCGGGGCCAGTCCATGGTGCAACTGGCGCTTTCCTGGGTATTGCGGCGCAGGGAGGTGACTTCGGCGCTGATTGGTATACGCAATCTGGAGCAGCTCAAGGACAATCTGGGTGTTTTGAAAAACCTTGAACTGGCACCAGAGGAAATTCAGGCCATTGATGAAATCACCAAACCGGTTCTGATGGACCTTGCCCCCAAGCCGACCGGATGGCTGCGATGAAGAAAGGGCTTATACGCCGCTTTTTCATCGGAATGCTTCTGGCATTTACGGCATTGTCCGGTAACGCTTTTGCCGGTCAGGTCAAAAAATCAGATGGCTCAAACGCTGGGGTACAATGGTTTTCAAGCCAACAGGTGGCGGCACTTTTGGCGCCCGGCGCTGTCTGGTGCTTCGAGCCGGAGGAGGAAACCTGCCTGTTCAAGGCAATTTCAAATGGAGAGATTGCCGGGGAAACGAATAGCTGGTTTTCCTATGATGTGCTGGAGCTTTGGGACGACACAACTGTGCTCAGTGTACCAACGTTGGGCGAGCTTTCCGAGGACGGATTCCTTTGTGAAACAATTGACATTGCGTTTGAAGGCATCTCGATAATCAGGCTTGATGGAACCCCTGTTTCAAAAACACGCTTTGCAGAGATAAAAGCCGAACTGGTAGAAGCATGGAGGCCCGATGAGGGGCGCCAGTTCTGTTTCAGATATATCCGGGAAACCCCCGGCGGGCCAGAGATTATCTCTCAATACATGTTTGCCAGAGACAACCCGGACGGGGCGCCACTCAGGTTTGTTCTGAGTTCAGATGTGCCAGCGGTCACCGGCTTTGAATTGCGATATTGATCATGGCTGAATGGACGCTTGAGGCGCTGGGGCTGGAGGGACTGGACAAGGTAGCGCGTGAAAAACTTGATCTGCTCAGTCCCATCGTTCTGCCCCGGGGGCACATATTGTTCCGGCCCGGAGACACAGTTTCGGGCTTCGTCATGGCGCTCTCGGGACGCGTGGGGGTTTATCTGAGCGGTGCCAATGGACGCGAACTGCTGCTCTATTCGGTGGAGCCGGGGCAGACCTGCGTGCAGACCACCCTTGGCTTGCTGGGTGAGCAGAACTATGTGGGTGAAGCCATCGCTGAAACCGATATTTCAGTTGTGATGGTTCCCAGGGAAATGTTTGTCGAACTGATGGCGCAATCGGACAGATTCCGGGGATTTGTTTTTTCGGCCTTTGCCGACCGGTTGAACACCGTGATGCAGGTGCTTGAAAAAGTGGCCTTTGTCACCATAGAGGCGCGCCTGGCCCAGTGCCTGCTCGAACGGGCGGAGGACGGCGAGGTCAGGGCAACGCATATGGAGCTGGCCACAATCATCGGCACCTCGCGCGAAGTGGTTTCGCGCCGGGTTGAGATGATGGCAAAACAGGGATTGCTTAAACCCGATCGGGGCGCCATCCGTATTCTTGACCCTGAAGCCCTTGCCCTGCGGGCGCAATGTTAGGGTCCGTGACCTAGGGTCAGTTTTATGGGCATGCGAACAAAATAAAGGACAGCCAGCACATATCCCCGCGGAAAAGAGTTCAGTTTACCAACCGGTTGTCCAGATAAAAACGCACACGATCCGACTGAAGGTCCAAATGGCATTGCTCGCCCACTGGGGGCACATGGTCGCGCGCGCGAACCTTGAGTTCACAGTCTTCGCTCAGTTTGGCGCTCAATATGGCAAAACCGCCCATATCCTGCACGTCGACTACCAATCCGGGAATGGTTTTTTTGCCCGCACGCGGGGCAAGAGATATAAATTCGGGTCGGATCCCCACTAAAATCTCGCTGACCCCGGACAGCTCGCTGGTAGTCGGTAACCCGACCTTATGGCCAAGAACTTCAACATCATTGCCATGCAATCTGCCGGGAAGAAAGTTCATTGACGGAGTGCCGATGAAATAGCCCACATGGGGATGCACAGGATTCTCAAACAATTCCTGAGGTGTGCCCATTTGCACCACCCTGCCACTATCCATCACAACCACCTGCTCGGCCAGAGTCATGGCTTCGTTCTGGTCATGGGTAACATAAACCAGAGTATGGCCATGGCGGGCACTGATATCACGCAACTTGCGGCGCAGGGAAAATTTCAGCTGCGGATCAATGACCGTCAGCGGTTCATCCATCAGGATTACCGCCACATCGTCACGCACCAGCCCCCGGCCCAGAGAAATCAGTTGCTTGAGATCCGGGGTCAGGGAACGGGCCGGTTTTTGCAGAAACTTATCCAGATTGAGCAATTCGGCAACTTCATTGACCCGGCGGTCGATTTCCCCCTTCGACTTCTGGCGGCAGACAAGAGGAAACGCGAGATTGCCGTAAACGGTCTTGGCCGGATAAACCACCGGAAACTGGAAAACTTGGGCGATATTGCGCTTGATCGGCCCCAATGCTGTAACATCCCGCCCGTTTATCAACACCTGGCCCAGACTGGGCTCAAGCAGGCCTGAAACAATGTTGAGCATGGTGCTTTTGCCGCAACCAGAAGGCCCCAGCAGGGCATAGGTTCCCCCGTCTTCCCATGTCAGGTCGAGTGGATGCAGGGCAAACTGCGCCTCTCCGCCGACAAAAGTATAGGCGTGCCCGAGGCCCCTGAGTTCGATCTTTGCCATATCAAATATCCCCCTGCCCCGAAACGCTTTTTCTTGCCGGGAATACCAAAGCGTCCCCGCTTAAGGCATGAAAAACATAGAGTCGGCTGGTATCCAAAGAAAATGCAACCGGGGTACCAACCGCCAGTGGATGCACGCCTTCGCGCTCAATGACCAGTGAACTTCCGGTCAGGTTGAGATGATAGATGGTTGAAGAACCATTTACCTCGGCCAAGGCCAGTGTCGCCTTTGACTTTCCGCCTACCTCAATATCCATTGCCCTGATGCCAAACACATAGGTGCCGGCCTCAAGCTTTTTCAAATGTGCCGGTATTTCCAGCTTCAGCCCGTCGGCGAGATGAATTTGGCCAGCCTCTATCTCCCCGGACAGCAGATTCATGGGCGGATCATTGTAGACTTCGGCTGCGATTACGTTTGCAGGGAAATGATAGACATCCCGATAATCGCCGGATTGGACGACCCTTCCCTCATGCATAATGATGACTTGTCCGTGCAGGATCATGGCTTCAGCGGGGTCAGTGGTTGCATAAACCACCAGCCGGTCGGCGCTTTGGGAAAAGATACGGCGAAACTCCTCGCGCAATTGTTCACGCAACTTATAATCCAGATTAACCAGGGGTTCATCCAGAAGCAGCAGGTCTGTTTCCTTGACCAGTGAACGGGCCAGAGCCACGCGTTGCTGTTGTCCGCCAGAGAGCTCGGCGGGCCGCCGGTCCAGATAATCCTCAAGGCCAAGCAGCCCGGTGACATAGGTCAGCTTCCTTGCAATATCCGCTTCAGAGAATTTCGCCCGCTTCAGGGGAAAGCTTATATTCTGACGTACATCGAGGTGAGGATAATTGACAAATTGCTGATAGACCATACCCACCTTGCGCTTCCAGGCGGGTATTTTCAGCAAGTCGGTCTCGCCTTGTGTGAACGCACCGCTCTGGGGGCCTTGCAACCCCGCCATCACTTTTAACAGCGTGGTTTTCCCAGCCAGGGTCCGGCCTATAATCGTGACAACTCCAGATTGCGGCAAATCAATATTAATATTCTGGAGATGAATTTCCCCGCCCAAGGCAACATTCAGATTGCGCATGGCATAATGCTTTTTGCTCATCATCATTTCCCCCCGCCGGCAATATTGCCCTTGTCCAGATACCTTTCGACCAGAAAGGCAACCAGTATCAGTGGAGCAACGGAAATCAGGGCTGAAGCGGAGAGGCTCCACCATGGAGTGACAGAGGAATTCAGGGACACAATGGCCACCGGCAGCAATTGGGTTTTGGTAAATGTCAGGGTGAAGGCAAAAAAGAAGTCATTCCAGCCGAATACAACGCAGAAGATGCCTGCTACCACAAGGCCGGGTTTTGAATTGGGCAGAATAACGCGCCAAAATGTTTCAACCGGATTGCAGCCGTCAATCATGGCCGTTTCATCCAGCTCCCGGGGAACCTGGTTGAAAAAATCCACCATTACCCATACCGCAATCGGCATTAACAAAGCGATATAAACAATTACCAGCCCAAAGATGGTGTCGAGCAATCCAAACAGGCCCAGCATCAGGAAAAACGGGATCGCCAGCACCACGGGAGGCATGATGCGCTGGGAAATAAAGAAAAAAGTCAGATCGGCATTGCCTACCGGTCCTGCCTTGTAGGTAAAACGAGAAAGACCGTAAGCGGCGAGCGTGCCAAGAATCAATGAGATCAGGCTGGCGCTCAGAGTGACTACGGCCGAATTGACAAAGGGACCCATAATATCGATGGAACCGCCGCCTGACCCAAAAAGCCCTTTCCAGGCGCCAAGAGAGGGTTGATAGTCAACAAAAGGAATATAAGTGGCACCGCTGGTCACGCCGTTGGCGGTCTTGAACGAGGTTGTCAATGCCCACAGAAATGGGGCGACGACGAAGGCGCTCCATATCAGAATGGCAGCAAATTTTATAAGACGAAGCAGGTTGCGCATGTCTTAAGCTCCGTTCTTGACCAGATATCTGGAAAGTGATTTGGCGATGATGGTTAAAAGCACAATCATGATCACCAGATAGGTGACTGAAAGCGCTGCGGCATAACCGATCTGAAAGTCCCGCAAACCACGAATGAAAATATAGTAGGAGGATGTTTCGGTGGAGGTGCCTGGCCCCCCCGAGGTGATGACATAAACAGTTTCCATGATTTTGGATGCCTCGATCAGCCGGATGATCAGCGCACCCACCGAAATGGGGGCCATGGCCGGAAATGTCACATTGAAGAACGTGCGAATCGGGCCGGCCCCGTCGATGGCAGCGGCCAGAAATGGCTCCCTGGGCAGGGAAAGCAATCCGGCGAGCAGAAGCAGGAACATGAACGGGGTCCACTGCCAGACATCAACAAGAATAACCACGACCGTGGCCCAGAACGAATTGGTCAGCCAGGGAATTGACCCCATGCCCAGCAGGGAAAGCAGATCATTGGCGGGGCCCAGGGATTCGTGGAAAATCGTCCGCCAGATCACCGCCATAACCACCGGCGTGGTCATCATCGGAATCAGAAACAGAACCCGGGTCAGGCGACGGAAGCGCACCTGACGCCAGACCAGTAGAGCCAGGGCAAACCCCAAAAGATATTCAAGAATAACCGAGGTGAAGGCGATGGCCCCGAGCCGGCTCAGGGATTCCCAGAAACGCCCATCTGCAAACAGACGGGAATAATTTGTTCCCCCAATCCAGTCCAGTCCGGGCCGCGCGGCGTCCCACCCCGAAAAACTCACCCGGATTGTGAATCCGAGGGGGAAAAGAATTATCCCCAACAAGATCAGCAGACCAGGCAGTAAAAACAGCAGTTTGTAACGGGTCAGGCCATACACGGGCGTGATTTCCTCTGTTCAATTGAATTTGCGGCAAGGCCCAGTTGGGGGCATTCAGCGGATTATTTCAAGCCCGCCCAACGGTTGGGGTGGTCAAACTTTGGAGGCACAACCAAGTCGTGCCCCCATGTTTTTAGCCTGTTTTGGGGCTACTGATTATCTTCCAGCGCTACCACGCGGGCATAGGCTTCACGTACGGTATCAACGCCGATCCGATCAACAATCTGCTTCCATTCGGCGGCTACCCCATCCAGGGCTTCCTGGGGGGTGGCCTGTCCGGCGATGGCCGAAGCCACGCCTGTTGCCATCGACGACATGAACTGGGAAACACCTGGAACCCGCAGGTCAAACACACGATTCTGACTGCTGTCCATACCGGAAAGCGTTTCCACATAACTTGTGGCCAGATCCGCATCCCAACCCAGCTTATCAGTCCAGAACGCCGAATCGAAATGAGATTCGCGATAAGGGTTCACCCCGAACCGCCCGATTTGCAGATCGGACTCGGTGTTGGCTTCGTTGGAGAAGAAGCACAGATAATCAAATGCCATCTCCTTGTTTTCGGAACGGTCCGAAACTGCGGACGTCCAGCCCCAGGTAATGTAAGGCGCACGGCTGGGCTCATCAAAACTGTCCCACTGGCCGGTGTCCCGGTTCCACACTTCACTGGCGCCGGGCAAGGGGGCCGCAGCGACCTGATTGCGAATGGGGCTGTCTTCCTGCTGGGCCTGAATAAAGGCATCGTCCCAGGAATAGCTCATTAACGCCTGACCGCCACCAAAGGCAAAAATCTCGTCACCAAGGCCAAAATTGGCTCCCCCGGGGGCCCAGTCCCTGGAAGCTTCAACGAACAGTTCCAGTCCTTTCACGAAGCCGGGATTGTTGATCTGGGGTTCCATGGTTTCCAGGTCAAAGAAAAAGCCCCCCTTGACGTTCGGGTGCTTGGCATAAGCTGCCGCTCGCGAAATAAAAGCGGAAAACATCAAGTCATCACGTTTGGCCACTTCGGCGGAACCGTAATTGAGATTCCCATCACCCGACCAGTCCCAGCCCGAGAACACCCGTGCCACTTCATTATACTCTTCCCAGGTAGCAGGAACCGTAAGATCACGACCGGTTTCAGACTTGAAACGGGCCTGCATATCGGGGTTTTCAAAAATGTCGGTGCGGTACTTCAGGTAATGGCGGTCCCCATCCACCGGATACTGGATCATCTGATCGTCCCAGGTAGCCACGTCGATATAGTTGCGGGTTACGTCCTGCATACCGGGCGAATTCCTGTATTTCTCTGGGACCGGAGCCAGATAGGGGTTGAGGTCTCCGATCCAAAGCGAGCCATAAAACAGAACATCGTAAGCATTCTGCCCAGTCTGGAAGGGGATCATGATGCGCTGGAAAAGGTCGCCAAAGGGCACATGCACAACATTGACCGTAGCGCCGGTAAGCTCCTCAAACTGCTTGGCGTGCAACGCGGTCGGCTCGCCCATCACCGGGATGGCGTGGGTGATGATATTGAGCGTTTGGCCAGAATAGTCCTTGGCATCAATTGATGCATAGGAGCACATGCCGGGCACATCATTTTCGATGCCAAAACGGGCAGCATAGTCCTCGCTGGCGAATGTTGTAGAAGATGAGATCAGCGCGAACATGCTGACAGCACTGATTAATACTCTTGTTTTCATTGGTTTTCTCCCTCGTTGAGTTTTGTCATTTCAGTGTTTTGGTAATTTCGTGGTGGCCCCTGATGTACCTGACCGGAAAAAGACTTCCGGCCAGATTTCATCCGTCCGGCCGGGGTCAATCCGGAATGAGAACGGCCCGGCCATGAATTTTCCCATGATGCAGATCAAGCAAGGCCTTGTTGGCGTCTGAAAGTTTATATTCAGCCGTGGCCAACTCCACTTTACCCTGGTCAGCCAGTGCCATCAGTTCGACCAGTTCGGGATATGTGCCCACCAGATTGCCGATGATGCGTTTTTCCGATGTGATCATATCAATGGTTGGAATTTCCAGTTTGCCGCCGTAGCCAACGATGTAATAAGCACCGTCGTTGCGAGTCATTTCCAGCCCCTCTTTGATGCTGGAGCCTTCCCCCACATAATCAACCACGGCTTCGGCGCCCCAGCCCCCGGTAAGGGCCAGTACTTTTTCCACATGATCACCCGAGGCCAGAACCAGCTCATCGGCTCCGCATTTGCCCGCCAGTTCCAGTGACTCTGCAGAAATATCAACCGCAATAATCTTGGCGGCGCATAACGCACGTAAAACCTGAATGCCGATATGACCCAGCCCGCCAACACCAATTACCACGACATATTGACCCGGCAGCAGATGTTGAGCGGCTTTTTTTGAAGCCCGGTACGCAGTCAGACCCGCATCGGTATAGGGCGCCACATCCTTGGGAGCGAGCGAGGCGGGCAGCTTGATCAGTGAACGCACACCGGTTTTAAGGTATTGAGCGTAGCCACCGTCAACATTGATACCGGGAAAGGCACTTTCCTCTGCATGCATGTCATTGCCCCTGCGACAGGCCAGACAATGACCCGAAGTTACCAGAGGATGACAGATCACCGGGTCACCCGCCTTGAAGGTAGTGACGCCAGCGCCGACCTCTTCAACCCAGCCCGCATTTTCATGTCCCAGAATATAGGGCAATTGCACATCGGAATTCTGCCGCCAGATGCCCTCAATCACATGCAGGTCGGTCCGGCAGACGCCGGCACCGCCAATGCGCACAATCACATCCATCGGCCCCTCGAGCTGAGGGTCGGGAACCTCCTGATAAACAACGAGCTCGCTTTTTGAAAGCTTCTCGTCATACTCGTGTAATACTGCTGCCCTCATTTATGGCCTCCCTGATATTATCTCTTTTGTTGCACGCTGCGTGGTTACTCCGGTAAAATCACTGCACAGGGCATGCCAACCATAACGAGTTAGTTATTTTTCTATGTTTTTCAGACTGTTACTTAAATTTTTGATCGAGGAAAAAGCTCGTGTCCCGTTCAAAAATTCAACAGGCCGACGTCAGACATGTTCAAAAACTGAACACTTGCAATAATGGACGGAAATTGCTCCCTTATAGGGGACATCTGGCCAAAGCCCTGCTGAATTGTAATTAAAACCCGCAAGAGGTTTTGCAAAAGCCAAAGGACTGGATGTCGTTGGGAGGACTGGCATGCTGTCGCGCAGCGAACGCCTCAAACGAGCTCGTATTACCCTGATGCAGGGGGGACAGGTTGGCGGAAGCCTGGCCAACCCTCAAATTGTGCAAAGCTGGGAACGCTGTCTGGCGGCGGGGCTGGATCCTTGTGCAAAACCCACCTCCCTGCAGGTCAGCTCCCATGAGTTGCTCAGGTTGCGTGAGCAGGATGAACTGGCCCATCGCTTTGCGGTGGGCGAGATGCACGCCCTATATCAGCAAATTGCAGGCAGCAATTTCCTGATTGCCTTTGCCAATGCCAAAGGCACTGTACTGGAGATAGTGGCGGACGGGGACTTCAAGAATTCTGACCCGGGAAAGGCTATCGTTGCAGGTGCTGTATGGTCCGAATTACGCCGAGGCACCAATGCGCTTGGCACCTGCGCTACCGACATGAGACCCATCATCGTGCATGGGGAGGAGCATTTTTTTCAGGACCATTGTGACGTCAGTTGCTTTGCTGCTCCAATATTTCATTCAGATGGCACCCTGGCAGGCGTCCTTGATGCCTCATCGGATTGCAGCGCCCGGCACGCCCATACGCTGGCCCTGATGCGTATGGCAGCCATTCATATGGAAAATTCGCTTTTTCTGGCCCAGCAGGACGAACATATCGTGGTTTTATTCCATTCCCGCTGGGAGTTGCTCAATTCGGTTTCCGGAGGGCTGGCTTCTTTTGATACCGAGGGACGGCTGAGCTCGATCAATCAGCGGGGGCGTGAGATATTGCGCGGCCTGAGCGTTCGGCCCGGGGTCGCCTTTGAGGCTATTTTTGATATTTCCTTTCCTGCTGCCCTGAGTGAAATGACCGACAACCACCACCCCACTTTGCGCGATCATCTTGGTTCGCGGTATTCGGTTTTATGGCGCAACCGGCACAGTTTTGAAAAAAGCAGGAGCAATGGTTCCACCTCTTCGGGTGATCAGATGCGGGGGGCGGTCCAAAACACCGGGGGCAGCGCACCAGTACAGAGGTCGACCAATGGCACCAGATCAAATGATATTGACTTCCCCAAGGGCATTGTCGCCAGTGATCCGCGAATGCATCTTCTTCTGGCCCGGATTTCCCAGGCGGTAAAATTTAACCCGGCCTTTCTTGTACAGGGAGAAACCGGGACTGGAAAAGAGGTACTGGCACAGCATATCCACGTAAAATCCGGACGAAGCGGGGAGTTTATCGCCATAAATTGTGGCGCGCTTCCTGAACAGTTGCTCGAGGCGGAATTATTCGGCTATGTGCCCGGTGCTTTTACCGGAGCTCAAGGCAAAGGCTCCGAGGGATTGATGGCAGCCGCGGACAAGGGAACCCTGTTTCTTGACGAGATAGGTGACCTGCCCATGTCAAGTCAGGTGGCCCTGCTGCGCTTTCTGGACAGTCATGAAGTACGGCCGGTGGGAGGGGTCAAGTCCAAAAAACTTGATTTACAAATAGTGACTGCAAGCAATGTGGACCTGGAATCGGCGGTGGCGGCGAAAACCTTTCGCGAGGACCTTTATTACCGGCTGGGAGTGGTCAAACTGGAACTCCCGCCCCTTCGGGAACGTCATGATTTCGGGGAGCTTGTGGAGCAGACGCTGCTGGAATTTTCTCCTGACCATCGTGCGACCCCGGATGCCATTTCTCTGTTGGCAAGATATCCATGGCGCGGAAACATCCGTGAACTCCGCTCAATATTACTCCAACTGGTCATGAGCACGGGCGGGACAGCGATTTCAACAACTGAAGTTCAGGCGCTTCTTGGTTCCCCGCCCAGCTCAAGCCAGAATGTTGATCGCAGTTCCTTACGGGCAAAGATCAAAACTGAAGTCATTCAAATGCTACAGGCGAACGGCAACAACATTTCCCTGACCGCCCGAACCTTGGGGGTATCCCGCAATACCGTTTATAAATACGCCCGGGATCTGAAACTCGGGCACTGAGGCGGTGCAAAAAAATCCGGAGGTTTGAAGTCAGCTAAGGTCAGGAGCCATTGAAAACTATGGTGCCCAGGGGCGGATTCGAACCACCGACACGCGGATTTTCAGTCCGCTGCTCTACCAACTGAGCTACCTGGGCATCCTTAATGAGGGCAGAGCCTCAAAATGCTTCGGGTTTATAGGAGGTCGCACCCCGTCTGTCCAGCACCCCTTGGCCCTAATTTTTCTCTATGAGAACAAAATCCATTGCCTGAGTCAGGTGGCCTGAAAATGCTATTCAGTTTGAATGTTCTGACTGTTCGTCCTCTTCCTCGTCCTCATGGGCCGGGATGACGTAAGCACCACTCAGCCAGCGGTTGAGGTCTATATCGGCACAGCGGTTTGAACAGAATGGATGGGCGGCATGGCTCGAGTTTTTTTTGCAGATGGGGCAGGGCCGCACAGGCCTGAGGCGGGTGACCTTGTCTTTTGTCATTGCTCAGACGCCCGAAAGGCTGGATTGGTTCAGCCAGTTGAATTGCACGGGATATCCCGCGCCAGTAAGCAGAGCGGTGGTTTCAGCCAAGGGCAGGCCAACCACCCCGTGATAGGAGCCTGAAAGTTTGAGAACAAAGGCTCCCGCTATGCCCTGAATGGCATATCCCCCCGCCTTGCCGCGCCATTCAGCGCTGGCGAGGTAAGATTCAATCTCACGGGAGGAGAGACGCTTGAAGCGGATTTTTGTTTCCACCAGACGCCGTGTTGCGTGCCCCGAGGGGGAGAGCAGGCAAATGCCGCTAAACACCTTGTGGGAGCGCCCCGAAAGCAGGCGCAGGCTGACCCCCGCCTCTTCCATGGTTTCAGCCTTGGGCAATATGCGCCGCCCCACTGCAACAACAGTATCGGCACCAAGCACCAGCGCGTTTTCGTCGATGCCCGACTGGCGCGCCTTGTGTTGGGCAGTCATTGCCTTGCTCTCGGCCAGACGCGCTGCCAGTTTTCTGGGCAGTTCGCCGCGCTCGGGGGTTTCATCCACATGCGCGGGGATGAGATGTTCAGGCTCAATGCCTATCTGATTGAGCAGGGCCAACCGTCGCGGGGAAGCCGAGGCCAAAATAAGTTCAGGGCGGCTCGCCATTCTTGGTCAGACTCCAAGCTTTTTCTGGTCGGGCATCACAAATTTTCCCGCAAACCTATTTGAAGCGATAAGTGATGCGGCCCTTGGTCAGATCATAGGGCGTCATTTCAACCAGCACCTTGTCACCTGCAAGCACACGAATGCGGTTTTTACGCATGCGGCCAGCGGTGTGTGCAATAATCTCGTGCTCGTTCTCCAGCTTCACGCGAAAAGTCGCGTTGGGTAACAATTCAACAATCACGCCCGGAAATTCGAGCAGTTCTTCCTTTGCCATTCTTTCTCCTGATATTGCTCCAAAAAGGACAATGACTTTCCTTATAGGGGCTTAAATGATTAGGCGTGCAACCTACAGGACTTGCGTCCGGTTGGAAACCACTTCAAATCATGGATTCCATGCGTTCGCCAATACGCTTTTTTAGGCTATCCCGCAACTGATGATACGCGGAAAGCCTTATTTGACGGGACCCTTCCACCAGAGTGGGATCTTCGGTGTCCCAGTGCTCGATCATTTTGGCCTCAAGCGCTCTCCTGTCAACAACCCGCTTTGCTTCGCCTGAGAGCGTGATCACCAGATCGAATTTCGTTGCCACCAGTTCATCCAGTGTATGGGGAGTGTGTACTGACATATCAACCCCAAGTTCTTCCATGGCCCTGTGAACAAACCCATCCGCCTTTCCCGAACGTGCTCCTGCCGAGCGGGCGACAAGCTTGCCAGGGAACAGGTATCTGGCCAGAGCAGCGGCCATGGGCGAGCGCACCGAATTCATTGAACAGACAAAAAGGATGGTGGGCAACTTGCTGTCGTGCTCATCGAGGCGCGAAGCGTAGGGCTGGATGGCGCAAAGCAGCGTGAACAGGCGCCTTGCAGTATTCATATCCATCTCCAGCTTGTTGCCAAGGCGCTGGCGTAACAGTTCGGCTGCATCATTGTGCAGGCCGCGCCGCCCCATATCCACCGCTTCTATGTGCATGGCCGGAGCGTTTTTAATTGCTTCATAGTAATTTTCACGCACCCGGAAATAGTCCCGTATCAAGCCCCGAAACGGTGAAAGCGAGAGATAGTGCGCAGCGATGGGTTCAAAACTTTCAGGGTGGCGCACATCAAACACCACATGGTTTCCCGTAATAGAAAGATGCAGGGCGAAGGGGCCGGTCGCAACCACCCGCGCCGGAAAAAATGCGTTTTCTTCCAGCAGGTCAAAAATGGCGATGCGGCGCTCGTGCACCTCGTCCGGGTCGATGGAAATAATGGTATTGGGGTCGAGCGTGACGGAGGTGATGAAGTCAGTTTTTTTATCAAAGTCAGGCACGCCCATGAAACTCTACCGGTTCAGGCGGATGCTGACTGAACGCCCATGAGCCTGAAGGCCTTCGGATTCTGCCAGCGTCACAGTTGCATCGGCCAGTTGGGCCAGCGCGCCAGGGGTGCAGCCGAGCAGCGAGGTGCGCTTCATAAAATCCATCGTGCCCAGGCCCGAAGCAAATCGCGCCGAACGGTTTGTGGGCAGAACATGGTTTGAACCACCCACATAATCGCCAATGGCTTCGGGTGTATGATGCCCCAGAAAGACCGCACCGGCGTGGGCGATGGCAGGCAAAACCGTTTCAGGCTCATCTATTGCCAGCTCCAGGTGTTCCGGGGCCAGTCGGTTACTCAACTCGATGGCGGAAACGACATCAGGAACAACAATAACGCAACCCGCATCGGCCCAGCTTTTGCCGGCAATGGCACTTCGCAAAAGTGTGGACAATTGCTGCTCCACCTCAGTTTCTATGGCCTCGGCCAGTGAGGGGTTTGTAACAATGGCGATGGAGCGTGCCCCGGCCCCGTGCTCCGCCTGAGCCAGCAGATCGGCGGCAATCCAGGCCGGATTGGCGGAATTGTCGGCGATAACCACAATTTCTGAAGGCCCCGCAATCATATCAATCCCCACAGTGCCGAAAACCTGGCGTTTGGCCTCGGCCACATAAGCGTTTCCGGGCCCGACAATTTTGGTTACAGCGGCAATTGTGCCGGTTCCAAAGGCCAGCGCGCCCACGGCCTGCGCCCCCCCGATGCGGTAAATTTCGCCAACCCCGGCAATGCGGGCGGCTGTCAGAACCGCGGGGTTCACCTTTCCATTGGGAGTGGGTACCACCATGGCAATGCGATTAACCCCGGCCACCCGGGCTGGAGCCGCATTCATAAGAACTGAGGATGGATAGGAGGCCAGCCCCCCCGGCACATAAAGGCCCACTGCTTCAACCGGTGTCCACATGGTGCCAAGAGTAACCCCCAGCGCATCCGTATAGGTCTGGTTGAGGGGTTTTTGTTTTTCGTGGTGTGATCTGATGCGCTTGTAAGCAAATTCCAGCGCTTCACGCACTTCAACACTGGTCTGGGCAACCGCCTGGTCAATCTCCATGTCAGAAAAACGAAGTTGTTCAGGAATGAGATCAAGACTGTCAAATTTTTTGGTCAGTTCCAGCACCGCAGCATCGCCCCGCATGCGCACGCTCTCCAAAATCTTAGCCACCACAAGCCGGACTTTATGAGGGTTTTGTTCGCTTTTGAGCAAAAGTGCCGCAAAACCCTCCTCAAAACTGTCATCGGTGAAATTCAGGCGAACTGCCATCGGTTTTTCTTTCAGTCAGCGCCCAACTTGTGGTTCGGAGTTACTTTTGTGGCCCAGCTCGCACCCAAATCATGCATGCGTGCCTCCAGACAATCTACCCTGAGCCTGATGGTTCCACCACCGGCAAATGTCAGGACGATTGTGCCCCCCGGAGCATTTTCTTCCTCAAAACTCAGGGAAAGCAGCTCAAGAACCCCCTCCGGTGTATCCAGATTTATGCCATCTGAGGTGACGTCTGTCACATGCTCAAAGTGCAAGGCGCAACGGCGACGCTCACCCCGTCCGGCGCGATTACGCCGGATATTGTCGCTGTTTTCCCAGACATAGCGGTTCGTCAGGCAGGCAAAGCGGGCATCAGATTTAGCAAACCCCATGTCGGCCACCCGCACTACAGCGTCCTGCATATGGGCGGAAATAATCTGAAGGTCCTCTTCATCCAGTGCAAGCAGTTTCAGGTCGGCCATGGGAATAATTCCTCAAACGTATGATTTAAGCGTCGGGCTTCTGGAATTGCTCCGGCTGTAAAACCGCCCGGATGCAAGTGTGGCGCAATTTTCAATCAGCCAGCCTGCTGATATCCGCCCCGCATCTGGAGAGCTTTTCCTCAAGATTCTCAAACCCCCGGTCCAGATGATAAATGCGATTGACGATGGTTTCCCCCTTTGCGGCAAGCCCCGCGATAACCAGCGATACCGAGGCCCTGAGGTCCGTAGCCATGACCTGGGCACCCTGGAGCTCGATAACGCCAGCCACTCTTGCGACCTGGCCTTCAACAGAAATCCGTGCCCCGAACCGCGCCAGTTCGGCCACATGCATGAACCGATTCTCAAATATGGTTTCACGGATTTTGGCGGTTCCCGTGGAACGTGTCATCAGTGCCATATACTGGGCCTGCAGGTCGGTGGGAAATCCGGGGTAGGGCTGAGTTTCAACGTCTATAGCGCGGGCGCGCTGGCCGCTGGCAATGACCCGGAGACCTCCCTCCTCTTCTTGCAGGGTGGTGCCGGTGAGTTCCAGCACATCAAGAGCGGTGCGCAGGGTTTCAGGCCGGGCACCGGCCAGCAGCACATTGCCCCCGGTCATTGCCACCGCAAATGCATAGGTGCCTGTTTCAATCCGGTCCGGCAATACGTCAAAGTCGGCCCCGTGCAGACTGCTCACCCCTTCGATGACCAGGCGTGGAGAATCAATGCCAGAAATTTTTGCACCCATGGCGACAAGGCACCGGGCAAGATTACCCACTTCGGGCTCCTGTGCCGCGTTTTCGATTATCGTCGTTCCGCTGGCCAAAGTCGCCGCCATCATGACCACATGGGTTGCCCCAACCGATACTTTGGGGAAGCGAAGCTTGGCTCCCACCAATCCGCCACGGGGGGCCTTTGCCACCACATAGCCCTCATCAATTTCAATCTCCGCGCCAAGAGCACGCAGGCCATCAAGGAAGAAGTCAACCGGACGCGTCCCAATGGCGCAGCCCCCCGGCAGGGAAACTCTTGCCCCATGTTCGCGCGCAAGCAAGGGCCCGATGACCCAGAAGCTGGCGCGCATGGCTGAAACCAGTTCGTAAGGGGCGCAGGTATTGGTGATTGCGGGGGTACTGAATGCCAGCGTCTGCCCGCCAAGCCCCTTGTTGCCCGGCGTGTTTTGTGCGCCTATCCCTACGCCGTGATTTTCAAGAATAAGCTGAAGCTGACGTACATCGGCCAGGCGCGGCACATTGTTGAGAACAAGCTTTTCAGAGGTCAAAAGCGAGGCGATCATCAGAGGCAGGGCGGCATTCTTGGCACCCGAAATCGGTATCTCACCATTAAGCTGGTTGCCACCGGCAATTCGTATGCGACCCATTTTATCCATATCCACTCTACGTACCCCTTCCATCTGCCGTTTTTCAGGGCGCGGTGTTTTTCAAAACCCGTAGCTATCCCACTTGGGAGTTGGACGCAATCGTATCAAGCCCCGGACCGGTCCGCACCCCTAATCCGTTTCTGATTCTGATAGATTTTGTTTTAATGCAGATTTACGCTGCTTGTTTTGCGCTTTTCTCTTGCGCAGGTTTTCACGCAGCTTGGCTGCCAGTTTTTGTTCTTTTGATGCGGGAAGTTTTACTTTTTTCATGGCTAAAGGGAACCAGAGTAAAAAACCAAAAACATTACAGGCTGAAAACCCTGAAAGAGAGGAGCCATGCTTTGCGAGGTATGCAAGAGCTAAAGGTTTTTTGACCTTGCGTCCAGTCTGTGCCTATGGCAGTAACGGGCCGGTTTTCAATCACATCCTGCACGGAATGGCATGCCCCCCTTGCGCAACAGATTGAAGGCTTTGTAATCGTGCTGCTGTAGCTCAGGGGTAGAGCACTCCCTTGGTAAGGGAGAGGCCGAGAGTTCGAATCTCTCCAGCAGCACCATTTATTCTTCTCCAGATGCAAGCTAAGTATATATTTGACCGTCAGCAACATTTCCCTGTGTGCCGGTTTCGCGTTGGTATTGCCTTGCCCTTTGCAACATCAATTCCTGAATTTTAATCGTGTGCCCTTTCCCCCGTGGTGGGAGCACGGAGAGGCAATATTCTCAACAATTCACCACCTTGTGCTTTTAGGGCTTACAATATCTTCACTCCCCGTCTATATAGCGCTCTAATCCAGCCGCTAGACGGCATCTGGCCCGACAATGGAAATGATTGTTCCTGGTTTCGGTTGCCAAATCTCTCAATGATAGATGCAGGGCTCCGGCCTTGATTTATTGCACCGAACAGGCGCCGATATGGCGCGCGAAAGGCAATTGTTTTGCAACACTTTAACGAAGCGGCGATCCCGCAGGCTCTTTTTCACCGTCTGGAACAGATCGGGTTTGAAAAGCCAACTCCCATTCAGGCCAAGGCAATTCCTGTTGCCCTTGAAGGTAATGACATTTTAGGCTCGGCCCAGACCGGCACCGGCAAAACCGCCGCCTTTGGCGTGCCGCTGGTCACCCACCTCCTGAATAACGACAAGGGCAATGGCCTTGTGCTTTTACCCACCCGTGAACTTGCCGGGCAGGTCTTGGTTGCCCTGCAACAGTTTATCGGGCGCTCCGATATACAGACAGCGCTTTTGATTGGCGGTCAGGATATGAGCAAGCAGATCCGCAAGCTCAAAGGCCGCCCGCGCCTGATTGTGGGTACTCCCGGCCGCATCAACGATCACCTGACTCGCGGAACACTCAAGCTTGATGAAACCAATTTTTTAGTGCTCGATGAGGTCGATCGCATGCTCGATATGGGTTTTGGCGTGCAACTGGATGCTATCGCCAAACACCTGACGCGTGACCGTCAGACCCTGATGTTCTCCGCCACCGTGCCCACAAATATCCAGAAAGTTTCTGCCAAATATCTCACCGACCCGGTGCGGATTTCCCTCGGCGCCAGCCACGCCACCGCCAAGAATGTCTCCCAGGAAAACGTCAAACTCGCCGACAAGGAAAAATACCCGCGCCTGCTTTCAGAACTCGATGAACGCACCGGCTCGATTTTGGTTTTTGTCAAAACCAAACGCGGTGCCGACAATATGTCTAAAAAACTGCGTAAAATAGGCCACCATTGTGAAGCCCTGCACGGCGACCTGCGCCAGAACCGGCGCAATCAGGTAATTGCGGGGTTCCGCAGCCAGAAATATCGCATTCTCATTGCCACCGATGTGGCGGCACGCGGCCTTGACATTCCCCATATCGAGCATGTCATCAACCATGACATGCCCCAGAGCCCGGAGGATTATATCCACCGTATCGGGCGCACGGCGCGAGCCGGGGCGCAAGGGGCGGCCCTGAATTTCATCAGCCCCGCAGACGGTTCCAAATGGTATGCCATCCAGAAGCTGCTCAATCCCGGTGAAAAAATCGAACGCATTCCGGGTCCTAAAAAATCCGGCTCCAGCTTCAAGAAGCGCCGCAGGCCTGGTGGCAAAGCGCCCCATTTCAAGCGCGATGGCGAGGAGTCGCATCAGGGCAAACCCCGTTTTTCGGGGCCGAAAAGCGACAAGCCCGCCGGCAAAAAACCGGCGCGCAACAAAAACAAGACCCGCTGGAACCTGAAGAAAAAGCGCGCTGCTTAAATATCTCTTTCGGCCTTGTGCATTAGAACAAGCTAATATACATCTCTCCAAACCTTTGGAGAATGGACTATGGCTTGGCTTGACGATATTTCGCTTTTGATGTTTGTGTTTCTGGCACTGACTTTGGGGCTTGCCCCTTTTGTGCCCGAACCGCACCTGTTTGAAAAAACCCGCATGTTGCTGGCGGGGGAACTGGTGCGGCCCATGGATATTTTTGATCTGTTTCTGCACGCCACTCCTTTTGCATTGCTGGCCCTCAAACTGGCGCGCATGTTTGTTCTCAGGCAGGGCTAAGACCTTCACTTTACGCTGAACCGGCCTTAGAACGGTTGGAGGCTTTGCACGCAACGAATGGGCCAGACACAATGAAGAAGGGACAACGCCGGTGCGAACAGTTTTTGTAAACGGGAAATATGTGCCTGAGGATGAGGCCAGCATTTCAATTTTTGACCGAGGTTTTCTGTTCGCCGACGGAGTTTATGAGGTGACCTCGGTGCTTGACGGCCGGCTGGTGGATTTTGACGGGCACTTCACCCGGCTCCGACGCTCGCTTGGCGAACTTGAAATGAAAATGGAAATGAGCCGGAACGAGTTACTGGCCATGCACCGCGCTCTTGTAGAAAAAAACAACCTTGAGGAGGGGCTGGTCTATCTTCAGGTGACCCGGGGCGCTGCCGACAGGGATTTCGCTTTCCCGCCAGAGGACACCCCCGGTACCATTATTGCTTTCACCCAAGACAAAACCCTGATTGACGCTCCTTCCGCCAAAGAGGGCATCAAGGTGATAACGCTGGAAGATTTGCGCTGGGGCCGCTGTGACATCAAAACCGTGCAATTGCTCTATCCCTCGCTTGCTAGCATGGAAGCGCGCAAACAGGGGGCAAAAGGTGCCTGGCTGGTTCGTGACGGCATGGTGACGGAGGGAACCGCCAACAATGCCTATATCGTGACCAAAGAGGGGGTTATCGTCACCCGCGACCTCTCCCATGAAATCCTCAGCGGCATCACCCGCAAGTCTGTATTGGAGTGCGCAAAGAAACTGCAAATGAAGGTCGAGGAGCGCCCGTTTTCAGTGGAAGAAATTGCTGACGCTGCCGAAGCGTTCACCACAGCGGCAACGATTTTTGTTATGCCCGTTATCGAGGTCGACGGCAAAGCGGTGGGAGAGGGAAAACCCGGCCCCGTGGCCAAAAAATTGCGCGAAATCTATATCAAACAGAGTTTGGACAACGCCATTTAGGCGGACTGCCCACCTGCCAGGGGGACCGCCAGCAGGCTAGCCCACTCGGGGTGGCGTTTGAATTGTGCTGCCACATAGGAGCAGGCCGGAATAATCCTGTCGCCACTGGTTTTGGCGTCCTCTATGGCGCGCACCATCAGCCTGTCGGCAATTTTCTGCCCGCGAAACTCTGGCGGCACCAATGTGTGGTCGATGGAAATCGTTTTCGGTGCAACGCGCCGATAGGTCATCTTTGCCTCGACCTTCGGGCCCAGCACGATAACATAGCGACCTGTATTTTCGTCATGCTCGTGGATAATTTTCAGGTCGGTCATCGCAAACTTCCATGCATCAGGTGTTGGTGGGCGGCGCCAGAAGCTCTTCAAACATAGCGCGCGCTGGGAGATAGGGATGATAGCGCAGCGCTTCAATAATCGCTTGCAGCGCTTCTGTTCTTTCCCCCAGCCGAAAATGCATGACTGCCTTGCCGGACAATGCTCCAAAATGGCGGGGCTCGCGTGCCAGAACTTCCTCAACATCATCAAAGGAAGCAGGATAGTTTCCAACAAGGAAATACATGGTTGCCCGCTGGTTCCAGCCCTCGGCATAGGAGGGATACTTGTCGATGACCGCACTGAAAATGCGAATGGCGTATGAAATATCACCCAGCCGGGCAGAAGCTGCTGCTTCTTCCATGAGGTCGGCAAGCTCGGGCACATTGGGATTGAGCCATATTTGCCATATATTCTGGGCGATGGGCATAGCCGTTGCCGCATCCGGCGCCTCGGCAAGCCGGAGAAACAATTCATCGAGCGCACCATCATCTACATAACTGGTGACAGTGCTTTCGGCTTCGGGCAGTTCCAGTCCGGGAGACTGTGCAAAGGCAACTGAAAAAAATATGATTATGGCAACGCCCAGTGCCAGCACGCAGCATTGCAACCCCAGCCTTATAGACATAAACCAGCGCAGAAAAGCGAGACTTTCGGATGGGAATAATACCATGACAGCCTCCGTTCGCGTGTGCTTGGCGGACAAAAAATCACTACCCCGACCCCACGTTGCAGAAACACCAGCCGGATTGCAAGTCAGCTCAGCTTCACTTTTTTCCCTTTGGTCACAGGGCCATAAAACGCAGGGGCCCATGCGCGAAAAAAAGAGGAGCTGTCAGGCGCTCCCCTTTTGATAAAGAATATTGGTGGGCAATCCCGGTTGCCGTCTCACGGGCAGGCGACGGTTTTCTGGGATTGCTCGCCCAGACCTTCAATACCCAGTTTCATGGTCTGGCCGGGTTTGAGGAAAACCGGAGCAGGCTTCACCCCCATGCCAACCCCCGGAGGGGTGCCGGTGGAAATAATGTCTCCTGGCTGCAGCGACATGAACTGGCTCACATAGTGCACCAGATGTTGAACGCCATAGACCATGGTCGCGGTCGAGCCATCCTGATAGCGTTTACCATCGACCTCGAGCCACATTTTAAGGTTTTGCGGGTCGGCGACTTCATCTTTTGTTACCAGCCACGGCCCGGTAGGCCCAAACGTGTCGGCGGACTTCCCCTTGACCCACTGACCGGCATGTTCGAGCTGGAATGCTCTCTCTGAAACATCGTTTATGACGCAATATCCCACCACATGTTCCATGGCGTCGGCCTCATCCACATAGCTTGCATGCTTGCCAATGACCACGCCAAGCTCGACTTCCCAGTCGGTCTTGTTGGAGTTGCGCGGAATGATGACATCGTCATTGGGGCCGCAAATGGCGCTGGTCGCCTTCATGAACAGCACCGGCTCGGGGGGAACGTCAAGACCCGATTCGGCTGCGTGGTCGGCATAGTTCAGCCCGATGCAGATGAACTTCCCCACATTGCCGACACATGGGCCGATGCGTGTTGCGGGGTCAATCTCCGGCAGGGCGTCAAGGTCGGCGGAGGCAATCTTTTGAAGAACATTTGCACCAAGAGTATCTCCGGCAATGTCGGGGACCAGCGACGAGAGGTCGCGAATAGTGCCCTCTTTATCCAGAATTGCAGGTTTTTCAGCGCCCCTGGCGCCAACACGCATGAGTTTCATGTAAAAATTGTCCCCTAAAGATTGTTCGCGACGCCCCCTATGCAGGCAGTGTCTGAATGGCGTTCAGATGCCCCCTGGCAGCGTAAATGTCAACATGACCTAGTGACCCCGAGGCACTACCATGGTAGTTGCAACACCGGTCGGTGCGCAAGTGCGCTGTTTGCGCGGTTCGCTCTTGTCAACGACATATATCAGCCCAGTTTTATGCGGGAACAGTTTTCATGCCCCAGAACCCCAAAACACTGGTCCTCGACGAGGCGGACAACATCGCAGTGGCACTTTCTTTCCTCAAGGCAGGCGAAACAACCAGTGGAGGCGTCACCACCCTTGACGACATCCCAAGGGGCCATAAATTTGCAACTTCAGACATTGCCAAAGGTGCGCCCGTCACCAAATTCGGCCAAACCATCGGTTTTGCAAAAGAGGATATTGCCCGAGGGGAATGGGTGCACACCCACAATACCGGCATGGGCGAATTGAACCACGATCATGCGTTCGGTGAAGGAGCATTGCCCCGCAATATTCTGCCCCTCGCCGACCGGGCAGTTTTTCAGGGTTACCGGCGGGCCAACGGCAAGTCAGGCACGCGCAACTATATCGGGGTAATGACCAGCGTAAACTGTTCGGCCACCGTTGCCGGACTTATCGCAAGGGAAATCGAGCAAAGCGGAATTCTGGCAGAATATCCCAATATTGACGGCATTGTCGCGCTGAAACAGGCCAACGGCTGCGTTATCGACTATCGCGGCACATTGTTTGACCTGCTCAAGCGTACCACCTGGGGTTATGCCACCAACCCCAATATGGGCGGTGTGCTGATGGTGGGGCTTGGCTGCGAGGGCTTTCAAATCCCTCTCTTCAAAGAGGCCTATAATGTCAAGGAGAGCGAAACCTTCCGCTCCCTGACCATTCAGGCCACCGGCGGCACCCGCAAAACCGTGGAAGCAGGTGTCGCCACCATCAGAGAGATGCTGCCTGTCGTCAATGATGTGAAACGAGTGTCCGTCCCCGCCTCGGAGCTGGTGCTGGCCCTGCAATGCGGCGGCTCGGACGGCTATTCGGGCATTACCGCAAACCCGGCGCTGGGGATTGCTGCGGATTTACTGGTGAAAAACGGGGGCACCGCCATACTCTCGGAAACCCCCGAAGTTTATGGTGCGGAACATCTGCTCACCCGTCGGGCTGTGACAAGAGAGGTCGGGGAAAAGCTGGTGGAAATAATCCACTGGTGGGAGGATTATACAAAACGCAATCTGATGGAGATGAACAATAATCCCTCTCCGGGAAACAAGCTTGGGGGGTTGACCACTATCCTTGAAAAGTCCCTTGGCGCCACAGCCAAGGGCGGAAGCACCGCTTTGATGGCGGTCTATAATTACGCCGAACCGGTCACACAAAAAGGCTTCGTGTTTATGGACACACCCGGCTATGACCCGGTTTCAGCCACCGGCCAGGTTGCCGGGGGCGCCAATATATTGTGTTTCACCACCGGGCGCGGCTCTGCCTATGGCAACAAGCCCACCCCCTCAATCAAGATAGCTACCAATACCCAAGTCTATGAAAACATGATTGAGGATATGGATATCAACGCCGGCGACGTACTTGAAGGCGTGAGTCTTGAAGAAAAAGGCAAAGCAATCTTTGCTCAAATCCTTGCTGTAGCCTCTGGGGAAAAAACCAAATCCGAACGGCTCGGTTATGGGGACAACGAGTTTGTGCCCTGGCAGACCGGCGCTGTGATGTGAGCAAGGCCTGCCAGGCTTTATTCCCATGGCTTTTCTTTTTTCTCTTCCTTCTTATCGTCCGCAGGTTTCAAGCGAACCCGCATGGGTGCGCCTTCACCAGACCCCCCAAAAGTCATAATGAACAAAATCTGAATGGTGGTCTCAGGATCAGTTCAACTGCGCTCCCCTAGAAAGGCTCCATCAACAACGCGGCCCCCCCCGCACACCAAGGAGACCTTAAAATGACACGGAATATTTTCATCGCAACTGCAATCGCTGCCCTCATCGGCTTCTCTGCTGCCCCCGCAATGGCCAACAGCGTTTCCATTCAGCAGTTCGGTTTTGGTAATGCTGCCGGTGGCGGCCAGGCTGGCTTTGCCAACCAGATCGGTGTTTACCAGAACGGCATCTGGAACGGTGCAACCGCCAACCAGTTCGGCACCGGCAACGTTGCTGCCATCGGCCAGAAAGGCTTTAACAACAGCGCCGATACCTTCCAGAACGGCAACTGGAACCAGGCGGGCGTTGCCCAGTTCGGCCAGAACAACAACGCAGTCCTCTCCCAGGACGGCAATGGCAACATCGTTGCCGGTGTTCAGGTCGGCAATGGCTGCGATGCCAATGTTTCCCAGAACGGTTCGGGCAATGTTGCAGCCTTTGTTCAGGTCTGCCCCTAAGAACCGACCACACGACAATTGGACCAAACGCCAAACAGGCCGGGGGAGGCAGATGCTGACCTCGGCTTTGGCGGGTAACAACACAGGAGACAAACCATGTTCAACTCTCACAAGCGCATCGGCGCCGGAATGATTGCCCTGGTTCTGGGGCTGGGAGCAGGAGGACTTGCCGTGAACGCACAGCAGAACACTGAAACTGAAACCGCACCGGTCGAGCTGGTCGGCTGTCAAATCCAGGCCAAAACCTCCAACGGCATGACAACGCTGGAAAGTGTGTTCCGCGCCGAAGAAGCTGTCACTGGCACCTATTCCTTCAGGGTGGTGAAATCCGGGGCTTCGGGCTCATCCAACATCGCTCAGGGCGGCAGCTTTGTCGCTGGCCCCCACGAAACGGTAACCCTTGGCCGGGTGATGCTTGGCGGCGGCGACGCCACCTATGATGTCAGTCTTAGCGTTGAAGCGGATGGCACCGACTATTCCTGCGCCGAGCATTTTTCCGACCAGGCCTGAGCGGACTGAAGTCAGAAACCACTCTCACAAAAGAGGATTTCGAGAAATCGGGGTCCTCTTTTTTGACGAAACCCGGCCTTCCCATTCAAGCTTAACGGATTCTGAACAGCCCATTCCAAATCCGTTCAACTGACGCGCGCTAAACCGGTTTCATCAACAAGGGCAATAGCGCTCAACACAAACAAAATCCAAGGAGACCTGAACAATGACCATTCGTCCCCGCAAAGCACTCAAAGCAATCATCATCGGCCTGATGGCCGCAACCATCGCCGCGCCAGCCCTGGCAGCCCCTGCCAATATTGGCGGCTCGCTTTCCATAACCATTCTGCCCGCCGCCGGAGAACAGGCTGACGCCATGCGCGCCGGAATGCAGATTTTTCAGCTGATCAACGCCATGGAAAACGGTGCCAACATCTCCCAGAACGGCACCAACAATTCAGCCGGTATCGGCCAGGACGGCATGGGCAATAACGGTCTCATCTATCAGGACGGTGTGGGTCACAACGCAACCTTGAACCAGACCGGCAACAACAATTCCTACGGCATCTTCCAGTTCGGCGAGAACACAGATGTGGACGTTTCCCAGTATGGCAACGACCAGACCGGCGCGACCTTTGTCTTCGGTTTCTAGGCCAAAATATCCGGCGCTCCTCCCGCGTCGCCCAACGGGGTTCCTCCAGAAAACCTCCCGACCCCGTTAAAACCCGTTTCACCAAAGTGAAGCGGGTTTACTCTTGTTGCCCCGCAGTGGTGTGCAACCCGATTTTTTCGGCCAGCTTCAGCCCCTCTGAAATAGCGCGCTTTGCGTCAAGCTCTCCGGCTTCTTTGGCCCCGCCAATCAGATGCACTTCAATGCCGGCAGGTGTGAGCAGGCCGGCAAGCTCATTGAGCGGGTTTTGCCCGGCACAAATCACAATATTGTCGACATTCAGAATTTGCGCCTCACCCTCAACGCTGATGTGCAGGCCTTCATCGTCAATCTTCTCATAAGTGACGCCTCCGAGCATTTTGACGCCGCCGAGCATCATTTCCGCCTTGTGAATCCAGCCGGTGGTTTTGCCCAGGGTGCGGCCGAACTTTTCCCTGGAGCGTTGCAGGAGAAATACCTGGCGTTTGGGAGAGGGCGGCATCGGGCGTGCGGCAAGCCCCGATTTTTGCCCCGCTTCATCGCTGGCCCAGTGGCTATCAATGCCCCATTTTTTGAGGAACTCCTCAAGTTCAGTGTCGCAACCCGGCTGACTTTCAAGCAAAAACTCCGCCATATCGAAGCCGATGCCGCCAGCCCCGATAATCGCCACCCGTCGGCCCACCGGCTTTTTGCCGGTGATGGCTTCAACGTAAGAGCAGACGCTCTTGTGGTTGATGCCCTCTATGTCGGGCAGGCGCGGGCTGGTGCCGGTGGCCAGAACAATTGCATCAAATTCCGCTGCCGTATCAGCGCCGGAAAAACGCTCCCCCAGCCGCACCTCTACGCCAACGCTTTCCAGAAGGTTTGAAAAATAGCGGATGGTTTCGTCAAACTCATCCTTGCCGGGAATGTTTCTGGCCAGGTTGAGCTGGCCGCCCAGATGGTTTTCGGCTTCAAAAAGCGTGACCTTATGCCCGCGTGCTGCTGCTTCGCTGGCAAAACTCAATCCCGCCGGACCCGAACCGACCACGGCGATGGTCTTTGTGACTTCAGCCTGTGTGGTGGCAAAAATCGTCTCGTGACAGGCGCGCGGATTGACCAGGCAGGAGCAGGTTTTCATCGCATAGACATGGTCAAGACAGGCCTGATTGCAGGCAATACAGGTATTTATGCGTTCAGGCGTTGCCACCTCGGCCTTGTTCACAAATTCGGGGTCGGCCAGAAACGGGCGGGCCATGGAAACAAGGTCGGCCTCGCCATCGGCCAGAGAGGTTTCAATCTGGTCGGGCATATTGAAACGGTTGCAGGCAACAACGGGAATACTGACCTGGCTCTTCAGTTCCTTTGTCACCCAGGTCCAGGCCCTGCGCGGTACGGCCTGGGCAATGGTGGGCACCCGCGCTTCGTGCCAGCCGATGCCGGAATTCAGAATGTTCACCCCCGCTTCCTCTGACAGCCTTGCCAGCTCGACAATCTCGGGCCAGCTACTGCCCCCCTCTACCAGATCAATCATCGAGATACGGTACATGAGAATGAATTCTTCACCCGTCCGGGCCCGGACCTGTTTGAGGATTTCAAGGGGAAAGCGGATGCGGTTCCGAAAAGTACCTCCCCAGTCGTCAGTACGCTGGTTGGTGCGGGGAGCAATAAACTGGTTGATGAGATAACCTTCCGAACCCATGATTTCGACGCCGTCATATCCGGCGCGCCGGGCGCGTTCAGCGCAGTTCGCAAAATCCTCAATGGTGCGCTCAATGTCCTGGGCACTCAATTCGCGCGGGGTATGGGGGCTTATCGGCGCTTTTATCGCTGAGGGAGCCACAAGATCGGGCGCAAAGGAATAGCGCCCCGTATGCAGGATTTGCAGCAGGATTTTGCTGCCATGGCGGTGCACGGTTTGAGTAAGGTTGCGATGCAGAGGCAGGGAGGCTTCATCAAAGCGCCCAAAACTCCCCTTGGGTGCAGGAATGCCCGTGCCCCCTTCCCGATTGGGAGATATGCCCCCGGTCACAATCAGGCCAACACCCCCGGCAGCGCGCGCGCCATAAAAAGCGGCAATGCGCTCCCCGCTCCGGTCAACCTCCTCAAGCCCGGTGTGCATGGAGCCCATGACCACCCGGTTTTTCAGTTGCGTGAAACCCAGATCGAGCGGACTGAACATTTGGGGATAATGCATCGGGTTCTCCGGTGGAAGCTGGCAGGTAACAGGCTTCAGGAACGTTGTGCGCCGTTTGTCGCCGTGTAGAGCACGTGCAGGGCATCGGTGGCGGTGATGAACAGCCAGTTGTTTTTGGGGCCGCCAAAGCAAAGATTGGCCACGGGTTTTGGCGTGTGGATTTTGCCCAGCGTTACCGCGGAGGGGTTGAGCACATGCACGCCATCGGCGGCACTGGTCCAGACATTTCCCTCAATATCACAGCGCAAACCATCGGGCAAACCGGGCTTGATTTCAGCAAAAACCTCACCGCCCGAAAGTGAATTGTTTTTACCGATTTCAAACCTGCGAATATGACGGGGCCGGTCCTTGCCATGGCTGAAGCCGCTGTCTGCCACATAAAGCAGGGTTTCATCGGGAGAAAATGCCAGCCCGTTGGGCCGGTCAAAATCATCGCAGACCAGACGCAACTCGCCCGTGTCGGGCACAAGGCAGAACACAAAACAGCCCGGCAGTTCCTGGGTGGCCCGACTGCCCTCATAATCGCTCTCGATGCCATAGGCGGGGTCGGTAAACCAGATGGAGCCATCGGATTTCACCACGAGGTCATTGGGGGAATTGAGCTTTTTGCCCTGATAGCAGTCGGCCAGAACCGTGATGGAGCCGTCATGTTCGGTGCGCTCGACCCGGCGATGCAAATGGGAGCAACTGACCAGCCGCCCCTCCCGGTCACGGGTGTGCCCATTGGTGTTGCCCGCCTGCGCCCGGTAGGTCGATACCCCGACCCCTGGAATATAGCGCAGAATTCTGTCATTGGGGATATCACTCCACAAAAGCATGTGCGCATCCCCAAACCAGACCGGACCCTCAGCCCAGCGGCAGTCGGTGTAAACGGTTTCAAGAGCAGCGCTGCCCTTGACCAGACTGAAAAACTCCGTTTCGAAATGCTCATAAAGCTCCAGGTTTACGCCCATGCCCGTTTTCCTTTTTCATCAAACGCCCTTAGCATAGGATAGCGCCGGGCATCTGCCTAGGCGAAGGGCAAGAACGAAAAAAAAGAGACACACTTATGCAAAAAAACCGGATAAACCTTGAAAATCAGGTGGCGGTGGTTACCGGTGGGGCCAATGGGCTTGGTTTTGGAATTGCGTCGCGCCTTTCAGAATCGGGGGCAAAGATAGCGCTCTGGGACAGGGATGAAGAGGCGCTTGAAAAGGCCCGGGATCAGCTTGCCGGAGCAAGTACCTTCAAGGTTGACGTAACCGATTACACCTCGATCACCAGCGCCCTTGAAGAGGTTGAAACCGCGCTGGGCCCGGTTTCCATTCTGGTCAATTCCGCCGGCATTGCGGGACCGACCCATTCCCTTGCCGACTATCCGCTTGCCGACTGGAAAAGCGTAATCGAAGTCAACCTCAACGGCACATTTCTTGTCAACCGGGCACTGGTTCCGGGCATGCAGGCCCGCAATTACGGGCGCATCGTCAACATCGCCTCAATCGCGGGCAAGGAGGGGAACGCCAACGCTTCGGCCTATTCCGCTTCCAAGGCCGGGGTAATCGCGCTGACCAAATCGCTGGGCAAGGAGTTGGCCGGATTTGATGTTGCCGTAAACACAATCACACCGGCTGTGGCCAACACGCCAATTCTGGAGCAGGTCAGTGAAGAATTTGTGGAGTTCATGCTTTCCAAGATTCCGCGCGCCCGCTTCCTTGAAATAAACGAGGTCGCCGCGATGGTCGCCTGGCTGGTTTCAGAGGAAAACAGCTTTACAACGGCTGCAGTTTTCGATTTATCCGGTGGGCGCGCAACCTATTGATCTTCTGAAGGGTCCGGCTCATGGGCAAAGTTCAATCGGCTCTCACCATAGCTGACTTAAAAACACTGGCACAAAAACGCGTGCCCAAACTGTTTTTTGACTATGCGGATTCCGGCTCGCTGACCGAGCAGACCTACCGGGCAAACGAAAGCGATTTTAACAGGGTTCTGCTGCGCCAGCGCATCGCGCGCCTGCTCTCCAATCGCTCACTCAAGACAACAATGCTTGGCGAAGAAGTTTCCATGCCCGTGGCCATTGCCCCCACCGGGATGACCGGTATGCAACATGCTGACGGAGAAATGAAGGGAGCGATCGCGGCTGAAAAGTTCGGGGTGCCTTTTGCCCTTTCAACCATGTCCATCTGCTCCATCGAAGACGTAAAGAGCGTGACCACCAAGCCGTTCTGGTTCCAGCTCTATGTGATGCGCGACACCGATTTTGTGAAAAACCTTCTCGACCGTGCCAAAGCCGCCGGGTGCTCGGCGCTGGTGCTGACCATGGATTTGCAGCTTCTGGCCCAGCGCCACAAGGACTTGCGCAATCAACTCTCTGCTCCCCCAAAAATCACCCCCAAACATCTCTGGATGATGATGAGGCGGCCCATGTGGTGCCTGAACATGGCAACCACCCGCCGGCATACATTCAGGAACATCGTCGGGCACGCCAAAGGTGTAACCGATCTGGGTTCGCTCAGTTCGTGGACCAACGAGCAGTTTGATCCTGAGTTGAGTTGGGACGATGTCGCCTGGATCAAGGATTATTGGGGCGGCAAGCTCATTATCAAGGGCGTGCTCGACGCTGAAGACGCAAAAATGGCCCTCGACACCGGGGCGGACGCGTTGATCGTCTCCAACCACGGGGGGCGCCAACTTGATGGCACCTGCTCCTCCATCCGGGCGCTGCCCGATATCGTGGAAGCGGTTGGCGACAAGACCGAAGTGCATCTGGATGGTGGCATCCGCACCGGCGTTGATATTGCCCGCGCTCTGGCCCTTGGAGCCAAGGGCACCTGGATTGGGCGCCCGTTTCTTTACGGGCTGGGCGCCGGGGGTGAGGCGGGGGTTAAACGGGTTCTGGATATTCTTTTTGCCGAGCTCGATGTCACCATGGCCCTGTGTGGCGAGCGCAACATAGAAAATATGGGCGCGCACAATGTTTTGTCAGCTGATTGGTAAAATTTTATAAAGAGGCCTGACACATTTGCTTTTGATCGTGTAAGAGAAAGCCTTAACAAAAAGTTCCAGCCAAGCGGGGCGGGTCGGGGAGAATTCTATGAAAGTGCTGTTAGCGATCTCGCGTGCCATTGACGCAGTGAGTGCGTTTGTGGGCAAGGTCTCAGCCTGGCTTATTCTGGTGGCGGTGCTGATCAGCGCCGGCAATGCGGTTATCCGCAAAGCCTTTGATATCTCCTCCAACGCATGGCTGGAGTTGCAATGGTACCTTTACGGAACCGTGTTCCTGCTGGCTGCCGCCTATACTTTACAAAAAAACGAGCATGTGCGCATAGATTTTGTCTCCAACATGCTCTCCAAGCGCACGCGCGACTGGGTTGACCTGTTTGGTTACATCTTCTTCCTGCTGCCTTTCACTATTCTGATGGTCTATCTGTCCTACCCTTGGTTCATGCGGTCGTTTTTCTCCGGCGAATACTCGGCCAACGCCGGGGGGTTGCTGCTCTGGCCCGCCAAAATCATGGTTGTACTCGGCTTTTCTCTGCTCACTTTGCAAGGGGTATCTGAGATCATCAAACGCTGGGCCGTGATTAAAGGGATCATTGACGATCCAAACGAAGAACGGGACGTCCCCCCCATGGTCAAGGAGATGCTTGCGGATGTGGACCTTGGCGGGGAGAAAAAGTAATGCTGGACCTTATTGCCCATAACCTTGCCCCGATCATGTTCGTGACCGTCATGGCCATGCTGCTGATCGGCTTTCCTGTGGCCTTCACACTTGCCGCCGGGGGACTGATATTTTTCTGGATTGGCGTCGAGCTATCCGCCTTCGTGCCCACCAGTGATATTTCCCTGTTCTGGACCCTGCTCAGGGCTCACCCCGAACGCATTTACGGCATCATGTATAATGACATTTTGCTGGCGGTGCCGTTTTTCACCTTCATGGGCCTCATTCTTGAGCGCTCCGGCATGGCCGAAGATCTGCTCTATACGATCGGGCAATTGTTTGGTTCCGTACGCGGCGGGCTGGCCTATGCGGTGATTTTTGTCGGTGCGCTTCTGGCGGCCACCACCGGTGTTGTGGCAGCCTCTGTGATTGCCATGGGGCTTATCTCACTACCCATTATGATACGTTACGGCTATAACCGTTCGTTTGCCACCGGCACCATCGCCGCTTCGGGAACCCTGGCCCAGATCGTGCCGCCCTCTCTGGTGCTGATCATCATGGCTGACCAGTTGGGCCGTCCGGTCGGTGATATGTATGTGGGCGCGCTTTACCCGGCAGGAATTATCATCCTTTCCTACGCGGCTTATGTATTTCTGATCACCCTGATCAGGCCAAGCTGGGCTCCGGCCCTGCCCGAAGAAGCCCGTCAGATAAAAGGCGGCGCAGGCTCTCTGGTTGCGTTGACCCTGCTTGCGGTCGGCCTGCATTTCTTGTTGTTCAACACAGCTTTTGCTGAAATGCGTTATGAAGTGCGTTTCGTATGGTCGGCAACGAGCGCGGCGCTGTTTGCCTTCATGGTGGCCATCACAAACCGCCTGTTCAAGCTCAAGCTGCTCTCGGAACTGGGTGAGCGCGTGGTCATTGTAATGATGCCGCCGCTGGCCCTCATATTTCTGGTGTTGGGTACAATTTTCCTTGGCATTGCAACCCCCACAGAGGGCGGCGCCATGGGTGCAACCGGGGCGCTGATCATGGCGCTGGCCAAGAAACGCCTGACCTGGAAAACCCTCAGTCAGGCGCTGATCTCCACTACCAAACTTGCTTCGTTCGTGATGTTTATCCTCATCGGCGCCCGTATCTTCGGGCTGACTTTTTTCGGAGTCAACGGCAATATCTGGATCGAGGAACTGCTGCTGCAGCTTCCGGGCGGCGAATTCGGCTTTTTGCTGATGGTCACCATCCTGATTTTCATCCTGGGGATGTTCCTTGATTTCTTTGAAATCGCTTTTATCATCGTGCCGCTGCTGGTACCGGTGGCCCTGGCGCTTGATATTGATCTTATCTGGTTTGGCATCATCATCGGCATCAATCTGCAAACCTCCTTCCTCACGCCTCCCTTTGGTTTTGCGCTGTTCTATCTGCGTTCAATAGCACCCAAGAAAGAGTGGAAGGATAATATTACCGGACGCCTGATGCCTGCAGTCAAGACGCTGGAGATATATAAAGGAGCAATCCCTTATATCATCATCCAGTTTGCCGTCATCATCCTGGTGATCATGAACCCGGGCCTTGTGACCCACTATAAGGGTGACAAGGAGGTGGTTGACCCAAATTCCATTGAAATTGTCGTACCCTCCTTTGGTGGCGCCCTTGACGACAGCCCGCTTGGTGCGCCCGGTGGGCTGGCGCTGCCTCCTCTTGGCCAGGGCCTGCCCGGAGGCGACAGCAACCAGAATGGGGGCGCCTTGCAACTGCCGGGCCTCTCGCTTGACGGACCTCCAGATCTGGGAAATGAACCGCCCGTCATCAATCCCGCCCCGCAGGTTGACCTCTCCCAGCCCCCGGTAATCGAGTAAACTGGCAGTTGAACAAAGAAAACCCCGGCGCTGGAAACAACGCCGGGGTTCTTTATGGCTTTGTCAAATTGCTCGGGCTTAAAGTGTGCCGTTGCGCTGCTGGATCATCATGAATGTGTCGAACGTATATTCGCTCAACTGCATCCACAAATAGGCATCCTTCTTGAATGCCAACTGGTGATCATAAATTGCCTTGAACGTCGGGTTGGACGCGGAAATTTCGGCATAGGTTTCCTTGGCCGCATCATAAGATGCCTGAAGGATATCCTGGCTGAACGGACGCAGCACGGCACCATCTGCCACCAGACGCTTGAGAGCGGCCGGGTTCTGGGTGTCGTAGCGAGCCATCATATCAGTGTTGGCATAGGCACATGCATCAATCAGGGCGCCCTGATAGGCGCTGGGCAGCGCGTTCCACTGGTCCAGATTGGCAAATGTGTGCAGAACCGGGCCACCTTCCCACCAACCGGGATAGTAGTAGTATTTGGCAACCTTGTTGAAGCCGAGTTTTTCGTCATCATAGGGGCCAACCCACTCGGTAGCATCGATTGTGCCACGCTCAAGAGACGCATAAATATCGCCACCGGCAATCTGCTGGGGGATAACGCCAAGCTTGGCGATGATCCGGCCGCCCATGCCACCGATGCGCATTTTCAGACCTTCAAGGTCGGCAACAGAATTGATTTCCTTGCGGTACCAGCCGCCCATCTGTGCGCCCGTATTACCCGAGGGGAAGCCGATCACGCCCTGAGTTGCATAGAACTCATTCATGATCTCGTTGCCGCCACCCTGATAGAACCAGGCATTTTGCATGCGTGCGTTCAGACCAAAGGGAATGGCGGTGCCCATGGCATAGGCTTCGTCCTGCCCCCAGTAATAATAGGATGCAGTATGCGCCATTTCGACAGTGCCGTCAGCAGCGGCATTCTTGGCTTCAAGGCCGCCAACGATTTCGCCGGCTGCAAAAACCTGAATGTTGAATTTTCCGTCCGTTGCAGCACGAACGTGCTCGGCAACAGTTTCACCCGCACCATAGATTGTATCCAGGGCTTTGGGGAATGACGATGTCATACGCCAGTTGATTGTGGGCATTTCCTGAGCAACAGCAGGTGCTGCCAGCGTAGACGCACCCACAGCTCCGGCACCGGCAACACCGGCTTTTGTGATAAACTTACGACGATCCATATTTTCCTCCAGATTATGGACTTGGCTGGACATTACGGTTTTCCATACTTTTTATTGCAAGGCACACCTGTCCAAGAACCCGCACCATACACTCGCTTTCCGCCCTGTCAATTTTGCAGAAATTTGCTTGGTAAATGCTTTTGCATTTTTCTCTGATTTATGTCTGTAATCAGTCCGCGGATTCAGGAGGAAATTTCAGCGGAATGGCCAGACGGAAAGCAGCTCTTGTTACCGGATCAACCAGCGGAATTGGCCTGGCCATCGCCATGCGTCTGGCGGCTGATGGCTATAATATTATGCTCAACAGCCTTGAGCCCGAAGAGCAGATCACTGGTGCCATCAGTGCGGTAAAAAAAGTTGCCAAGGGTGGAGTGGCTTATATCCAGGCAGACCTGGCGCTGGAACAAGGAACCGATCTCGTTATTGACACAATCGCCCACTTCGGGCGCATTGATGTACTGGTCAACAATGCCGGAATACAAAAGGTCTCCCGCATTGAGGACTTTCTGCAAGAAGACTGGGAGCACGTCCGCGCCATCATACTGGACGGGGCATTCCACACGATCCGGGCGGCGGTACCCGACATGCTTTCGCGCAAATGGGGGCGCATAATCAACATCGCCTCCGCCCATGCGCTGGTGGCTTCTCCGTTCAAGTCGGCCTATGTGGCAGCCAAGCATGGTTTGCTCGGTTTGACAAAAACGGTGGCTCTTGAAGTTGCTGAAAGCTCCATAACCGTTAATGCCATCTGCCCGGGATATGTGTTTACGCCCCTGGTTGAAAAACAAATGAAAGATCAGGCCCAGGTTCACGCCATGAGCGAGGATCAGGTCAGGCGAAATATCATGCTGGCGCCCCAGCCCACCAAGCAGTTTGTGCAGGTCGAGGAAATTGCTTCCATGGCCTCTTATCTGTGCGGCGATATGGCGCGCTCCATCACCGGCACCTCCATCGCCATAGATGGCGGCTGGACGGCGCACTAACTACAGAAAACTAAAGAGATTGGTCAGAAAAATGTTTGTTGTTGGTGGCGAAAGCCTGATTGATCTGGTTTCCGAACCACGCAATGGGGATAGCGAAATTCATCTGGTTGCCCATGCCGGCGGCTCGCCCTTTAACTGCGCCATAGCTCTGGCCCGACTGGAAAACAATACCGGTTTTTTGTGCCCGATCTCAAGAGACGGTTTTGGTGCCTATCTGTTGGAGCCACTTTCTGACGCTGGTGTAAAACCACTTCTGCCGGAGCGTGTGAGCGAGCCCTCATCCCTTGCCGTTGTAACCCTGAATGCCCGCGGTGAAGCCGCTTATGAATTCTACCGGGGGGCGGAGCGGGCGCTTGATGAGAGTAAACTGCTGGCAGCGCTACCGGACAAAATTGACCTTTACCAGATCGGCGGATTTTGCCCCATTGAAGAGACGGACACAAAAATCTGGCTCAGTGTGGTCAAAGCCGCTGCCGGAAGTGGGGCGCTGATTTCCATGGACCCCAATATCCGACCCTCACTGATAAAGGATTTTGAAGCCTACCGGCAGCGTCTTTCCCTGTTTCTGGATCTGGCTCATATCATCAAGCTCTCCGTTGAGGACCTTGAAGCACTTGATGCGACAATGGACATCAACGCCCACGTAATGGCGCTGCTTGCTCGCCCCAATTGCAATCTTGTGGTGGTTACGGATGGTGAAAACGGTTCACAGGCCTTTACGAAGAACACACGCGCTCAGGCGGGTATCTATGAGCCCCCGGTGTTTGGCGACACTGTAGGGGCCGGTGACAGCCTGATGGCCGGGGTGCTTTCGTTTCTGGAGCAGGAAGACAAGCTCAATCCGCCCGAATTGCTAAAACTGAACGAACAGGTACTGGCCTGTATGCTGCACTATGGCGCCGTTGTTGCCGGGCTGAACTGCGCTCAAAAAGGGTGCAAGCCCCCGACACGCGCTGAAGTTGATGCAGTGCTTGCTCAGCTGGGTCAGATGAACAATTAAGGTCAGGACCATGGGGTTTCAGGTCCGCTTTTTTCCAAGTCGATCATTGGCTAGAGGGCATTACCTTCAGTGCGGGCGGGTTTACTTTATATTCTGACTTGTTGATGTTGAGGTCGAATTTGGCTAAGCGGTCGCACCTGTTCAATCGCGGAGAAAAATAATGGCAAGTATTCTGTCACCTGAAAACTGGTTCACTCTGGTGATGCTCATCCTGCTTCAGGCTGTGCTCGGATTTGACAACCTGCTTTATATTTCTCTTGAGTCCAAAAAAGTGACGCCTGAAAAACAGGCCTATGTGCGCCGCATGGGGCTGATTGTGGCGATAGTTTTACGGATTGTGCTGCTGTTTGGCATTTTGCAGGCCATCCAGTGGTTTCAGGATCCGTTTTTCACCATCAATCTTCCCGGCATCATCGAAGGCGAGTTTAACCTGCATGCCTTTGTTGTTCTGCTGGGTGGCGGTTTTATTCTTTACACCGCCATTCAGGAAATTTTTCACATGATTTCCATCTCTGAACACCCTGAAGAGGCGAGCAAGAACAGGCGGTCCGTCCCCATGGCCATCTTCTGGATTGTGGCCATGAACCTGGTGTTCTCCTTTGACAGCATTCTTTCAGCCATAGCTCTAACCGACGTGTTCTGGGTCATGGCCACCGCTATTGTCATTACCGGCGCCGGCATGATATTGCTTGCCGATCATGTAGCGGAATTTCTTGATCAAAACCGCATGTATGAGGTTTTAGGTCTGTTCATTCTGTTGCTGGTTGGTGTGCTTCTGGTCTCGGACGGCGGCCATCTGGCGGGTTTGGTGCTGTTTGGCAGCGAAGTCCTGCCCATGGCAAAATCCACCTTCTATTTTGTGCTCTTTGTCATGGTCGCGGTCGATCTTGTGCAGGGGCGCTATCAGAAAAAGCTGATGCGCCAGCGGGCAAGAATTGAAAAAATGGTGCTGGAGCAGGCAGAAACTGCTCTCGCCTCCGCCACAATGACAGAGTCGGAAACAGCAAAACCGCAAGAGCCAGAGGAACCGTCAAAACCGGCTGAAACACCTAAGCCGAAGCCCGTATCGCCTGAAAGTGAACCCCTCAGCACCAAGTCCGACCCGGACAGTGATAAAATCTGAGCCTCAGGCTCCGGCACGAATTTCAAGCGCTTCGTCCAGCGTCATATTGGTGTGGGTCTTGAATGCAGGATTTTTCTGCGGGTAATCGGTGCGGAAATGCCCACCCCGGCTTTCGGTGCGTTTCAAGGCAGCGGCAGCTACCAGGGTCGCTGATACGGTCATATTCAGGAATGAGCGGGTCACCCCTTGCGCACTATCCTCCAGCCGTCCTATTTCACGCAGGGCTTTTTTGAGGTCCGCCTCGTTGCGCTCGACCCCGACATAATCCGTCATGATTTTGCGCAACTCCTGCACGGAATTCAGATTGCGCAACCTGGTCTCCACCTCCCGGCCGCTTTCTTCGTCCCAGGCTATGCCCTCAAAGGGGGGTAACGTTGAGCGTACCGGCTCCAGCCCTGAAATATCTTCGGCGATGCGCGCGCCGTAAACCACCGCCTCCAGAAGCGAGTTCGAAGCCAGCCGGTTGGCCCCGTGCAGGCCGGTGCATGAGGCCTCCCCGCATACCCACAGGCCCGGCAGAGACGAGCGCCCATCTTCGTCGACCTTGACCCCGCCCATATGATAATGGGCCGCCGGGGTCACCGGGATCATGTCTTTGACCGGGTCGATCCCGGCCTCGGCACAATATTTGGCCACCGTTGGATAGGCGCTTAGGATTTCAGCCCCCAGCGCCTCGCGCGTGTCCAGAAACACTTTTCTTCCCGCTTCAATCTGGCGGAAATTGGCTCTTGCCACAATATCGCGCGGGGCCAGTTCGGCATCAGGGTGGATGGCACTCATAAACCGTTCCCCGAGATCGTTGACCAGAATGGCCCCCTCTCCGCGCAGGGCCTCGGTGGCCAAAGGTGCCGGGTCAGTGCCGGTGGCAATTGCTGTGGGGTGGAACTGCACAAATTCCGCATCCGAGATAATGGCTCCGGCGCGGGCCGCCATGCCCATGGCGTGGCCGCGCACCCCGGGTGGGTTGGTGGTAATGGCATAAAGACCACCCAGCCCGCCTGCCGCCAGAACCGTGGCCCGCGCGCGGATAAGAACCGGCTCGCCATAGCGGTCACCCAGCTTGCGGCAATAGACCCCGATGACGCGTCCGTTTGAGCGGGCCAGGTCAACGGCCGTTATGCCCTCGACCACCCGAATGGAGGGTGTTTTGCGCACCTCTTCAATGATGGCAGTCATAATGGCGCGCCCGGCCCGGTCTCCCGAAACCCGCACCACGCGGTTTTTGGAATGAGCCGCTTCTTTTGAGAGCAGATAATTGCCCGCCTCGTCCCGGTCAAAGGGCGTGCCCCATCTGGCCAGATCTTCGATGCGTTCTCCGGCCTCGGCGGCAACTTCCTCAGCAATTTCAAAGTCGACAATGCCCGCCCCGGCCCGCTCGGTGTCCTGGGCGTGGGCCTCGGCGCTATCCCCCTGGCCAACCGCTGCGGCAACTCCCCCTTGCGCCCAGGTCGAGGACGCACCTGTGCCCAACGGCTTGGGCGAAAGCACGGTCACCGGGCGCGGCGCCAGTTTTAGCGCGCAGAAAAGCCCGGCCAGCCCCGCTCCCACAATCAAGGCACCATCCGCGTTTAACGTGTTGTCTGTTACGCTCATCAAAACCCCCCAAAAAATACAGGACCCGGGTTTAACCGGGTTTCGGGCATAATGGAATGAGCCTGTTTCAGAACAGGAGGCTTTTACTCTCCCCTGAGCATGCGGCCCAGCTTTTGGCTCAAAAAAGCCCGGGTCTTTTCTTCGCCGCTGAGTTCAATTGCCCTGTTATAGGAGACCTCGGCGGCGTTGATACGTCCTGTTCTATGCAAGAGATCAGCCCTTGTCGCATGAAACGGCTGATAGGTGGCTAAATCCTGTTCCAGCTCTCTGAGCCGGTCCAGCGCCAGTTTGGGGCTTTGCGCATAAGAGAGGGCGGCGATCTGGTTCAGCCTGACCACCGGGTTGGGCTGAAAGCGAAACAGCTCGTCATAAAGCTGCACAATCTGGCTCCAATCGGTGCTGTCATGGTCCTTTGCCTGAGCATGCAGGGCACTGATCGCACCCTGTATCTGATAGGGGCCGGGCGTACGACGCAACAGGGCCCTCTCAAGAATGTTCAAGCCCTGCTCAATTTTTTCCCCGTCCCACAAATCCCGGTCCTGATGTTCAAGCGCCACCATGAAGCCGTTTTGGTCCTCCCGTGCACCGCGCCGCGAATCATGGAGCAGCATCAGGGCCAGAAGACCCTCGATTTCCGCCTCGTCAGGCTTCAGCGTGAGCAATATCCTGGTCAGGCGTATGGCTTCGTTTGAAAGGCCAACGCGCACCTGCGCGTCCCCGTGTGAGGAAAAATATCCCTCGTTAAAAATCAGGTAGAGTACATTGAGCACGGTTTGCAGCCGTTCATCCCATTGCTCGCGTTGCGGCACGACATAGGGGATGGCCGCCTGTTTGATTTTGCGTTTTGCCCGCACCAGCCGCTGGGCCATGGCCTGTTCACTGTCCAGAAACGCCCGGGCGATTTCGCTCGTGCTCAGCCCGCCAAGGGTGCGCAGGGTCAGCGCGGTGCGCGACTTGGGCGCAAGGGCGGGGTGACAGCAGGTAAAAATCAGACGCAACCGTTCGTCGGGGATTTCCGGTGTTGCCTCCATCGCCATTTCTTCGGCATCCTGCTCCATAAGGTGCGCTATTTCATCTTCCTTGGAGCGAAAGTTTGTTGCACGCCGGATGCGGTCGATAGCTTTTCGACGCGCCGTTTGCAGCAGCCAGGCGGCAGGCGAGCGGGGCAGTCCGTTACGCCGCCAGTGCACAAGTGCGCTTTCAAGGCCGTCCTGCAGCGCGTCTTCGGCCAGCTGAAAGTCGCCCAAACGGGCAATCAGGGCGGCAAGAAGCCTGCCCCAATCCTCGCGCACCAGACTCTCGATGGTCTGGCGCGCAAGGGTTTCAGTTTTGGCGGTTTCGGAGTTCATGCCGCCAGTTACATTTTTGAGTAGTCCATTATGGGCCGCACTTCGACAGTGCCGTACTTGGCGGTGGGGATCATTGAAGCGTATTTAATGGCCTCGTCGATGTTGGCGCACTCAAACATGTAGAACCCACCCAGCTGTTCCTTGGTTTCGGCAAAGGGGCCGTCCATTGTTTCGGTTTTTCCATTGCGGATACGGATGGAGGTGGCCGTATCGGAGTCCTGCAACGCTTCGCCCGCCAGCAATACGCCGTCTTTTTCGTAGGTTTCGCTGGCAGCCTGATAATCTGCCAGAAGTTTTCCGAACTCGGGCGTGTCGGGCACAGGGCCGGTGTCGGGCGCAGCGTAGATCAATGCGAGATATTTCATCCTGGTTTCCTTCGGTTGAGTTGGCCTTTGCGGTTTCTGACTTATGCAAAGGCTTGCACAGGTAAGACGAACGGCAAACAGCGTTCTCGACATCAGGGGAAAGAAAAACCGGGCAGGGGGCGTTTGGTCGCTCCCTCAATCCCCTTTATTGGAAAAGGCGATCATGCGCTCAACGGCGGCGCGGGCCGGCTCCATCAGCTCGGGCGCAACCACAATTTCTTCGGTTCCCGTATGCAGGGACCATAGAATGTTTTCCAGATTGATGCGCTTCATGTGCGGGCAGATATTGCAGCCGCGCAAAAATTCCACCCCAGTGGTTTCCGAAGCCACATTGTCCGACATGGAGCATTCGGTGACCATTACCACCTTGGGCGGCTTTTCTGTTTTGACCCAGTTGATCATGCCCGCGGTCGAGCCGGAAAAATCCACCGCATCAATAACATCGGGTGGGCATTCGGGATGGGCGATAATCTTGGCATTTGGATAGGCGCTGCGCAATTCCTCGATATCGGCGGCGGTAAAGGTTTCGTGCACCTCGCAGGCCCCCGCCCAGGTGATGATACGCTTTTTGGTTTTTTTGGCAGTGTTCTGGGCCAGATACTGATCGGGAATCATAATTACTTCGTCCCCCTCGACCGCGTTCACAATATCAAGAGCGTTGGAGGAGGTGCAGCACACATCGGTCACAGCTTTTACCGCCGCCGAGGTGTTGACATAGGTTACCACCGGCGCGCCGGGATATTGCGCACGCATGGCCAGAACGTCCTCGGGTGTGATGGAAGAGGCCAGCGAACACCCCGCCCGGCTGTCCGGGATAAGCACGGTTTTTTGCGGGTTCAGCAATTTGCTGGTTTCAGCCATAAAGTGCACGCCGCACTGAATGATGGTGGACTGTTTGACCTTGGTGGCCTCAACCGCCAGTTGCAGACTGTCACCCACAATGTCGGCCACCCCGTGATAAATCTGCGGGGTCTGGTAATTGTGGGCAAGGATAACCGCGTCCTTTTCCCGTTTGAGCCGGTTGATCTGAAGAATGAGCGGGGCGAAAAACGGCCATTCCACCTCGGCGATTTTGCCCTTGACCCGCTCGAAAACATCTGCGGTTTCAGACTCAACGGCCTTTGTGAACTTCAGGTCGTAGTTTTGAGCCAGAACTTCACGCGCGTCCTGCACCGGGGTGATGGCGTTAATCAACTGAACCATGCCTTGCCTCTGACTTTGCTGTTCGCACAGACACGAAATTGCGCCAATACTCCACTGCTGCGGAACTTAGGTATTTTCGCGTTCCATTTCAATAAACGCTGTGACAATGTTTGCGCGCTGGTGTAAATGGCTGAAATAGCTGTTCGACCTCCAGTTGAAAGAAATCTGCCCCATGGCCAACCTTGATGACCTCAAACAGGCGGTGCACGCCGCCCGCGTCATTCCCGTTCTGGTGCTTGATGATGTCAGCGCCGCCCAACCCCTGGCCCAAGCGCTGGTTGCCGGTGGCCTCAACGTAATTGAGGTGACATTTCGCACAGCCAACGCCCTGGATGTCATCCGTGAAATGCTCAAGGTCGAAGGCGCCATTGTCGGTTCGGGCACGGTGCGCACACTTGAACATATGCGCATGAGTGAAGAGGCCGGATGCAGCTTCATGGTGTCGCCCGGCGCGCCGGCAAAACTGCTCGAAGAGGCTGAAAACATCTCCATTCCCCTGCTGCCCGGTGTCGCCTCCCCAAGTGAGGCCATGGGCGCGGCTGAAATGGGTTATAGTTTCCTGAAATTTTTTCCCGCCGAGGCCATGGGCGGCACTCCTGTGCTCAAATCCTTCGCCTCGCCCTTCCCCGACCTCAGCTTCTGCCCCACCGGAGGCATTGATGCGGGCAAAGCCGCCCAATATCTTGCACTGCCCAATGTGCTTTGTGTCGGGGGCAGCTGGGTCACGCCAAAAGCGCTTGTTGCCGACAGGGATTTTGCAAAAATCGAAAAACTGGCCCATGAAGCAAATCGCATCGGCACTTAAAAAGCTTATGCTTTGTGGATTGCTTGTCATGAGCATGGCAGGCGCTGCGCATGGCACAATGGTGAATGTGTTTGCCGCTTCCAGCGTTGCTGAAATCATGCAGAAGCTGGCCGATGATTTCTCAAAGACACAAGGGGCAGATGTGCGCGTCATTATTGCGGGATCATCAACCCTTGCCCAGCAGATTGTTGCAGGCGCCCCCGCGGACATTTTTGTTTCCGCCAACCCGGAATGGGTTGAGTATGTTCAAAGCGAATCCGGGTTCGGCTCTGAAGCGGTGTTATTCTCCAACCGGCTGGTGGTCATTGCGCCCAAGGGCTCGGGGCTTGAACTGCCGGATTTAAGTGCGCTTGGAGCAATTCTGGGCGAAAGTCGCCTCGCTCTGGGTGACCCTGAGCATGTCCCGGCGGGGATTTATGCCCGTCAGGCGCTGCAAAGTGCCGGGGTCTGGGCTGAGGTGGAGAGCCGTCTTGCGCCCGCTTCAAACGTCAGGGCGGCTTTGCGGCTGGTCAGCGCCGGAGCGGCCGGACTGGGCATTGTCTATGTCACCGATATTGCCGGGACCGATGTCGAAATGCTGTTTGCGATTGACCCGGCCCTGCATGAAAAAATCGCCTATGTGGCAACGCTTGGCCCACAGGCTGACACGGACGCCGCCGGGTTTTTTGACTTTTTGCAAACGGATGCGGCAAAATCAGCAGCGCGCGCGTTTGGCTACGCCATGAGCGGGGGAGAATAGACAATTATCGACCTCACAGAAATTGCTCTTTTGTCCTTGCGTGTTGCGAGTGTGGGCGTGCTGGCGACCCTGCCCATTGCCTTCGTTCTGGCCTTCATTCTAGCACGCAAGCGTTTTGTTGGCCGCGCCTTGCTCAGCGCCTTGATTATGCTTCCCCTCGTCATGCCCCCGGTGGTGACGGGGCTGATATTGCTCAACCTGTTCGGCCCCAACGGCATTGCCGGGCAGTGGCTGGAACAGTTTGGAATTGTCCTGGGGTTTCGCTGGACCGGAGCCGCGCTCGCCGCCGGGCTGGTTGCGCTGCCTTTGATGGTACGGCCCATGCGCATGGCGCTGGAAAATGTTGACCCTGCACTGCACGAGGCACTGGCGGTTGCCGGAAACGGGCGCTGGAAACGATTTTTGACGCTTGACCTGCCCCTGGCCATGCCCGGCATTGTTGCCGGGCTGGTGCTCGGCTTTGCCAAGGCACTGGGGGAATTTGGTGCAACCATAACCTTTGTCGCCAATATTCCCGGCGAAACCCAGACCATTTCACTGGCTATATATTCCGCCCTGCAATCGCCGGGAGGCGAGCAACTGGTAATTGTGCTGAGCGTTATTTCCATTGCCATTTCAATCATAGCGGTGGTTGGCTCCGAAATTCTGGTCGAGCGGCTATCGAACCGTCAGAGCAGGGGCGGCACCCGCCATGCTTGAAGTCGCTGTAAAGGCCCATATGGGGGATTTTCCCATTGAGGCCGAGTTCACCGCCAAAGCCGGAGTGACCGCGTTAATCGGGCCGTCGGGCGCGGGAAAATCCTCCCTTCTGCGGCTGATTGCCGGGCTTAACCGCCCCGACCGGGGCAAAATCACCTTTGAAAAAACCATCTGGGCGGACGCCACCACCAAGCGCTTTGTGCCCCCGCACAAACGCCGGATTGGCATGGTTTTCCAGACCGGACTTTTGCTGAATCATCTCTCGGTGATGGATAATATCAAGCTGGGGGCACGCGGAGAGAGGGTGCGCGGCGATCAGCTTGTGCGTACAGGCTGCAACACGCTGCTCGAAAAACCGGTCGCAACGCTTTCGGGGGGGGAACAGCAAAAGGTGATGCTGGCGCGGGCCCTGGCGGGCAAGCCTCAATTGCTGCTGCTTGACGAACCCTTAAGCGCGCTCGACCCTGAGAGCCGCGATAACATGCTTGAATTACTGGGCGCGCTTTTACCCACTCTTGAAATCCCGGCGGTTTATGTGACACACGCCTTTGAGGAGGCTTCCCGTCTCGCCACCCAGTTTGTGCGCATGGAAAAAGGCAGTGTTACGGCCACCGGCAGCGCGGTTCAGGTACTCGCCAACACTGGCCCAAAACATCAGGAAAAGGCGGTTTCAAGCGTCATCGCCGGCGTGGTTTCTTCCCTTGAGGCAGGAGGTATCGCAACCGTACAGGTTGGGCAGCAGAGCGTGGAAATGTCCAGCGCCGGCCTGAATACAGGGGAGAAAGTTCACCTCAGGCTCTGGGCCCGCGACCTGATTCTGGCTGAAAGCAAACCTTATGGTATCAGCGCCCGCAACGCGCTGGTGGGCCGCATTGCTTCAATGTCCGCACTGCCAAACGGGCAGATACTGGTCAAAGTCAGCGTCGAGGGCGCTGAAATCGACGTGCTGGTCATGTCGCGCACCGCACGGGAAATGGGGCTGACCGAAGCAAAGCCTATTTTCATCGTCTTCAAGTCTGCTTCAATTGAAGCGGCAAACTCCTGACTTGCATGGCCCCAAAGCGCCAACCACTTTCATTGCAGGTCAAATTTTGCTAACAACACGCGAAAGTGGCAGGGAATATCGGTGAATTCACTCGAAGCAACAGATAGTCTGGACCATGCAAATGGACCTTCCACCTGGATTGACCGGCGCTCCACTATTCCGCTCTATCACCAGCTTTTCCTCAGCCTGCGTGACAGGATTTTCGGCGGAGAATGGAAGGCAGGCGAACTTTTTCTGCGTGATTCCGATATCGAAAAAGCCTATCGGGTAAGCCGGATAACGGTGCGCAAGGCCATGGACTCCCTGGTCGGCGAGGGGCTTGTTGTACGATTTCGCGGTCGCGGTACCTTCGTTGGCGCACTGCCGGTTTCCGACCTGACAAAAATCAGTCCGGAAAAGCCCCTGGATTTCAAGGATATTGAAGGTGAGTACCGCCGGGAAATCGTAAAAGTGGGCAAGGTGCTGGTGTCCAAACAGACGGCTGACCGACTGCGCGTGCCTGACAATCATCAGGTATCTATGGTACGGATTCTTCATTGGGGCGGGAAAACACCGGTTTGCCTGGAGGCCATTTTTGTCGATAATTTTAAATGGCCCGACATGTTTGACCCCAAGACAATTGAACAAGAAAGCGTCAGTGAAATCTATCGGCGCCGCGGCATAAAAATCGTGACGGTTCGCCAGTCGGTCTCAGCCGTGATTCCGGCACCTGAAACTGCCAAAAAACTGGCGCTGGAACCGGGGCAACCCTCTCTTTTTATCACCAGAGTTGGGTATTCCGCCGAAGATACCCCGGTGGATTTCCGCCATATTTTTTGTCGGGGGGACCGGTATGTTCTGACGCAGGATATCCAGCCCTGAGGCGAGACGAACCCTGCGTTGCCCTTGCCCCCCGGGGCGGCTTCCATGGCATGTGTTCTGCCAGTCCATACCCTCTCGCCCTTTAAGGCTTTCTGCGTTCCCACCCCAGAGGATGGGGTAACCCCGACCTCGTCATACTCGGGCTTGACCTGAGTATCCAGTGGCGCAAAACACAATGTCCCACTCCGGCGAAAGCCCGGGTCCAGCATTTGCTGTCAAAACAGGAAAACAATCAAAAAAGAAAGCGTTAATGCGCCTCATCCCAATTGTGTGCCGCCCTTGCGTCGACCTGTAATGGCACGGAAAGCATCACCGCCGGTTCGGGGGCTTTGACCATCACCGCGTTGATGGCGGTAATAGCGGTTTCCACCTCGGCCTCGGGCACCTCAAAAATCAGTTCGTCATGGACCTGAAGCAGCATTTCAGCCGGCACGTTTTTGGCCGCCAATGCCGGTTCCATTTTTATCATTGCGCGCCGGATAATATCAGCGGCGGAGCCTTGAATGGGCGCGTTGATGGCGGCGCGTTCGTAAAAGGCCCGGTGCCCGGCATTGGAGGTCTTGATGTCCGGGTAATGGCATTTGCGGCCAAAAACCGTCTCCACATAGCCATTTTCGTGCACAAAAGCCTTCTGAGCCTCCATATAATCCTTGATGCCGGGGAAACGCTCAAAATAGGTCTTGATATAGTCCCCGGCTTCAGAGCGGGAAATCCCCAGCTGATTAGCCAGCCCGAAAGCGGAAATTCCATAGATAATGCCAAAATTGATGGCCTTGGCCCGGCGGCGCACCATCGGGTCCATGCCTTCTATCGGCACGCCAAACATTTCGCTGGCGGTCATGGCGTGAATATCCAGCCCGTCGTCAAAGGCTTTTTTGAGCGCTTCTATGTCGGCAATGTGGGCCAGAACGCGCAGCTCAATCTGGGAATAATCAGCCGAGACCAGCTTTTTGCCTTCCGCGGCAATAAAGGCGGTGCGGATTTTGCGCCCGTCCCCAGTGCGCACCGGAATGTTCTGCAGATTGGGGTCGGAAGAGGAAAGCCGCCCGGTAATCACTGCGGCCTGCTGGTAGGAAGTGTGCACCCGGCCCGTATCGGGGTTGATGAAAGTGGGCAGGGCATCGGTATAGGTGGATTTGAGCTTGGAGAGGGCACGCCAGTCCAGAATGGTGCGGGCCAGCAACACGCCCTTGTCGTGCTCGTCATTGCCCCCCGGGTCTCTGGCAGCAAGGCTTTCGAGCACCCCAACCCCGGTGGCCCAAGCCCCGGTTTTAGTTTTTTTGCCCCCCTCAAGGCCCATCTTGTCGAACAGGATTTCGCCCAATTGTTTGGGCGATCCAGGGTTGAATTTTTCTCCGGCAATTTGATGGGCCTCAGCTTCAAGCGCCGCGGCGCGCTGGGCAAAATCCCCGGACAATCGCGCCAGAATCTGACGGTCAACACAAATGCCGCGCGCCTCCATACGGGCCAGCACCGGCACCAATGGCCGCTCCAGCGTCTCGTATAACGTAACAGACTTTTTTGCCACCAGCCGGGCCTTGAGCACATGCCAAAGCCTGAGAGTAATGTCGGCGTCCTCGGCAGCGTATTTGGCGGCCTCGCCTATGTCGAGCTGGTCGAAAGTCTTTTGTTTCTTGCCGCTTCCAGCGAGGTCGGAAAATTTAATTGGCTGGTGGTCAAGCCAGTGGTCAGAAAGCGCGTCCATACCGTTATTGCGGGCGCCATCCATGGCATAGGAGAGCAGCATGGTGTCGTCGATGGGGGTGAGTTCGATGCCATAGCGGGACAGAATGCCCATGTCATATTTGGCATTTTGCAGGACTTTCAGGATGGAAGGGTCGCTGAAAACCGGCTTGAGCATTTCAACAGCACGAGCCAGGTCCATCTGCCCCTTGGCTTTGCCGCCGCCAAACATATCGTCCTCGCCCTCCACATGGGCCAGCGGAATATAGCAGGCGGTGCCAGGTTCGGTTGCAAGGCAGATGCCCACAAGGCCTGCCCGCTGATTATCCAGCCCGGTGGTTTCGGTGTCGATGGCCACATGGCCTTTGGCAATAATGGCCTCTATCCATTTGGCAAGCGCTTCTTCATCGCGCACAATTTCATAGTTGTCGTGGTTGACAGGAAATGCCCTGATGCGGGCGAGCACCGCGTCAGCGTGGGCTGAGGGGCTGCCATTGGAGGCGTTCTTCCCGCCATTGTTGGCATCGGGTTCAGAGCCCGGATTGCTGGTGCCGGATTTGGCGGCAAGTTCGGGGTCGGGCTCAAAGGCATCAAGGTCGGCCTCAAGAAACGCCGCCATTCGCCTTGAAAAACTGTTGAGTTCCAGAGCCTTGAGAAAAGGAAACAGGATGGAGGGGGTCAGCGGCTGACGCTCCATTTCTTCCAGCGGGTGCTCCACCGGCACATCGGTTTTAAGGGTCACCAGTTGATGGGAAATGCGCGCCTGATCGGCAAACTCGATGAGGTTTTCGCGCCGCTTGTTCTGTTTGATCTCCCCGGCGCGGGAAAGCAGGGTTTCAAGGTCACCAAACTCGTTGATGAGCAGGGCCGCTGTTTTGACTCCGATGCCGGGCACTCCGGGAATATTATCCACACTGTCCCCTGCAAGCGCCTGCACCTCGATAACCTTGTCCGAGGTGACGCCGAATTTTTCGAGCACTTCGTCCGGCCCGATCCAGCGGTTTTTCATGGTATCGAGCATGCGCACAGCGCCCGCATCATCAATAAGCTGCATCAGGTCTTTGTCGCTTGAAACGATGGTTGTACGCCCGCCCATGGCCTTGGCCATCATCGCATAGGTGGCAATAAGGTCATCGGCCTCATACCCCTCCTGTTCGATGGAGAGAATGGAAAAAGCACGGGTGGCGGCGCGGGTCAGGGGAAACTGGGGTACCAGATCTTCAGGTGCCGGGGGGCGGTGGGCTTTATATTCGGGATAAAAATCATTGCGGAACGACTTGCCCGAATAGTCAAAAATCACCGCGATATGGGTTGGTGCGTCATCGCCTTTCAATTCATCCACCAGCTTGAACAGCATGTTGCAGAAGCCCGACACCGCCCCCATGGGCAGACCATCTGACTTGCGCGCCAAAGGCGGCAGGGCGTGATAGGCGCGGAAAATGAAGGTTGAGCCGTCAACAAGCAGTAGGTGCATGGGAGAACATACCTGAGCAAAAAGGAATCTGTTGCTCAACCCTACGTCAAACACGACCCCCGGCGATAGGGCAGGCAACATTGCTTTTTAAGCAGAACGCGCCGGGCAGCACCATTATACAGCCTTTTTTTCGTCTTCTTTTGACAAAGAAAAAATGAACTCATCATAGTTCATTTTGTTGTCTTCCAGAACCTTGAGTACCATCTGGAATGAGCTTTCCATTCCCTCTCTGGCGCTGGCATGGCTTTGTTCCTCGCGCAATAATGCCTGATAAAGGGGAGCAATGGCATCATCGATAACACGGCGATCGGGCACCCGGCGCGAGGAGTGAAAGCTGATAATATTGCCTTCATTGTCAAAACTCGGCGTTACATGGGCAAATACCCAGTAATGGTCCCCGTTCTTGCACCGGTTAAGAACATAGGCAAAAATTTCCCGCCCCCCCGAGAGCGTATCCCAAAGCAGTTTGAACACACAGCGCGGCATGTGGGGATGGCGGATGATGGAGTGGGGCTGGCCCAGAAGCTCCCCCTCGCTAAACCCTGCAACGCGCTGAAATACGTCATTGGAATAGGTTATGCGGCCCTTGAGGTCCGTTTTTGAGACGATGATTTCGTTATCTTCGAAAAACTGCTCAATCCCGGTAACAGTCAAGCTCTTTGTGGCCATGTCACAATCCTCGATTGATTCCTTTTAGCTCCAAAGAGCGGGAGAGAAACGAGTCAAAATGTCGCGCCCAGGAAAAGTGTGTAAAAACAATGAAGCAACTTAATAGGTTCTGAGACTGGGAAATCATTTATTTAGAGATCGGTCAGCCTCCATATCTTTTTCCGGTCAACAGATCCTGGTGACCTCTGACTTGACCTGAACGCAGGATCGGTATCCAGTGCCAGTAAACTGCCATTGCCCGGTGATGCTGCAATTTGTGGAACTCAAGTTTTGTGAAGTCGGAACAGCTCATCAAAGATGTCCACGCCATCAGGGAGGCGCACCCGGAAAACCTGATGGTGCGGTATTTTGATGGCGAGTGGTTTTCCTCCCTTGGCAAACCCGAACAGGAGCGGCTGCTCAATATCATTGCAACGGGCCTGAAAAACCCGGACAGCCAGATGGGTGCTTACGCTATGAGGCCGGATGATTATGCGCTGTTTGCACCCCTGTTCGACCCCATGATACGGGATTTCCATTCAATCCCCCCGGACACCAAAATCAAACAGGTTTCGGACTGGAATTTTTCCGGCATTCAGGGCGATCTCAGCGCCATAGATCAACGCCTTGCTGACACGTCCATGCGGGTGCGGGTTGCGCGAAATGTTGCGGCATACCCCCTGCCCGGTGCCATGAGCAGGGATGAACGGCTTTCGTTCGAGGCGCTGGCTGTTGAGGCTTTTTCGGTGCTGATGAAAGACCCCGGTTTTGGCGGGCAATATCTCTCGCTCACACCCGGCTCACCCCACCAGATGAGCGAAAGAGAATACACCTCCCGCGTGCAGGCCCACCAGATGTTCAAGGATATGAGCGCCGACAGATATCTCAATGCGGCCGGTATCAGCGCTGACTGGCCCCACGGGCGCGGCATGTATGTTTCTGAACAAGAAGATTTTCTGGTCTGGGTCGGCGAGGAAGATCACTTGCGCATTATGGCCATGCGGCGCGGGGGCGATCTCAAAGCCCTGTTCACGCGTCTGCACGGCGGGCTGGAAAAGCTTGAGCACTTGCTGCCCCCCTTTGCCATGTCCCCAACCTATGGGGCACTCAATTCCTGCCCCACCAATCTGGGGGCGGGCATGCGCGCCAGCCTGCACCTGAAACTGCCCAGTCTGACACAAGGGGACGCAGACCTGAAGCGGCTCAAACTGCTCGCTCAACCTCTGGGTCTGGTTGTTCGCGGCGCTGCGGGTGAACACTCCGGTGCCGGTGAAGGCGGGCTGGTGGACATTTCCCCAAACGCCCGGCTTGGCGTCAGCGAAAAAGAAATTCTCAATCGACTTTATCAGGGCACCAAAACCCTGTGGGCCGCCGAAATTCGTTAACAGACCTGTCTGTCAGTGACCCACAAATCCCCTTTTTTGATTCATCCAAACGAAACCGCTTTGCTTCATTGTTCAAATCCGACGTGAGCAAATGGGTGCGGGGAGAAATCGACATGGGCAGTTCAGAATTGGCGCTTGAAATAAAGGGCCTGAGCAAAAGTTTTGACAAGCCTGCTGTGAGGGGGCTCGATCTTGCCGTCAAAAAAGGCGAGTTCTACGCGCTGCTTGGCCCCAACGGAGCGGGCAAGACCACCATCCTGCGCATGGTTGCGGGATTGCTGCAGCCGGATGCCGGCCGGATTTCAGTGTTTGGCCATGATGCCAAACGCGCCCCCCTCGCCGCCAAGCGCATCATGGCCTGGGTCTCGGATGAACCCATGGTTTACGACCGCCTGACCCCGTTTGAATATCTCGAATTTGTTGCCGGTCTCTGGCAGGTTGAAGCGGAAACTGCTGCGAAACGCTCCGCCGAACTGCTCGACTGGCTCGGTCTGAGCGAAAACGCCCACGCTCGGTGCGGCGGATTTTCCAAGGGCATGCTGCAAAAAGTGGCGCTGGCCGGGGCGCTGGTGCACGAACCATCGCTCATCATTCTGGATGAACCCCTGACCGGGCTTGACGCCGGTTCGGCCCGCCAGGTCAAGGATGTGCTTAGGAAACGCGTTGCCGATGGCGTCACCATTATCATGACCACCCATATTCTGGAGGTTGCCGAGCGCATGGCTGAGCGTATCGGTGTCATTGCCCAGGGGCGTCTGATCGCAGAAGGTACGCTTGAAGAGCTACGCGCCAGCGCCAGTGAAGGCAGCGCTACTCTTGAGGATATTTTCCTTGATCTGGTGGCCAGAAACGAGGTTGCCGCATGATTGCGCCCAACTCCCTGGGCTGGTTCGCCCGCCATGAGCTGGGGCTGGCTTTGCGCGACTGGAGCGCCATGATGAGCGCGGGCAAACCTGTGCGCCGCGCCGTGCTGGCGGCAATATTTGTTGTTGTCACCATCATATTGCATGCCATTGCCTATGCGCTGATCGGAAGCTGGGCCGGGGCTGGAATAGGTCCGGACAAACAAACCCTTGTCTGGCTGAGCGGGGGCGGGCTGATCTTTTTCACCGTGATGCTGTCCCAGGCCATGGAATCGGTGACCCGGGCCTATTATGCGCGCTCCGATCTTGACCTGATCCTGTCTTCCCCAGCCAATCCGCGCGCGCTTTTTGCCGTGCGCACCAGCGCTGTTGCCCTGACCACGGTTGGTCTTGCCGCCCTGCTCGCGGGGCCTGCCATCAACGTGCTGGCACTGACGGACGGGGCGCACTGGCTTTTTGCCTATGTGGTTCTTATTGCCCTGAGCGCATTTGCCACCGCACTTGCCATCTTCTTTACCGCGTTTCTTTTCAAAATGGTTGGTGCAAAAAAGACCCGTCTCATTTCCCAGATTGCCGCTGCCGTGGTGGGCGCCGGGTTCATCATCGGTCTGCAGGTTGTTGGTATTCTCACCTATGGAAGCCTCAGCCGGTTTACCATGCTCAACTCGGCCGACCTTGTTGCCGCGATGCCCCCAGACACTTCCGTGATCTGGCTTCCGGCGAAAGCGGCGATGGGGGATGTTGCCTCTTTGCTTAAAGTGCTGCTGGCCGGGGTTGGAATTTTGACCCTGGCCATTGTTTTTGCCTCCGCCGGTTTTGCCCGCTACGCGGTGGCCGCCGCCGGTCTGGCCCATGCAAAAAGCGCCGCGCAGCGGGTCAGAACCTCGTTCGCCATACTTTCCCAGAAACAATCCCTGCGCGCCAAGGAGTTCAAGCTCCTGTTGCGCGACCCCTGGCTATTGTCCCAATCGCTGATGCAGATATTGTATCTGGTGCCCCCCGCTCTGATGCTCTGGCTCAACTTCGGGCAGAGCAGCTCCATCTATGTTGTTGTGGTCCCCGTTATCGTCATGGCTTCGGGCCAACTTGCCGGGGGGCTGGCCTGGCTCGCCATCTCGGGGGAAGATGCCGCTGATCTGGTGGCTAGCGCCCCCGTGAGCCCGCGCGACATTCTGGTGGCCAAAATCCAGTCGGTCATCGGGGCCATTGCTCTGGTTTTGACCCCGCTATTGCTGCTGATTGCACTTGGCTCATTGAGCGCCGCCCTTGTGACCGCGCTTGGCTGCACCCTTGCCGCCGGATCGGCCACCGCCATTCAACTGTGGTTCCGTTCTCAGGCCAAACGCTCGATGTTCCGGCGCCGTCAGGTATCCTCGCGTGTGGCAACCCTGTCCGAAGCTTTTGCCTCCATCTTGTGGGCGGGAACCGCCGCCTTGCTGATTTCCCTGCCCATGCTGGCTTTCATTCCCGCCATTCTGGCCACCGGCGCACTGGTTTTTGCCTTTGCGCTTCGGCCCCGGGGAGAGGCATAAAAAGACGCCGCAGCTACTCAAAGCCGCGGCGCCTTTTGGGAGAGGGAGGAGCGTTTTCAGGACAAGTGGACACCGGTTATCCGGTTTACGAAAACGCGACCAGATGAAAATCCGGGGCCCCGGCAAGCCCTATTTGATGCGCTTGATGGTGACGGAGGCAAAACCCATGCCCCTGACCGAGGTGATGGTGTTGGTGCCCTCGTCATCTCCGATGTCATAACGGGCCAACTCGATTTCGGTGGAGCCGTCATCCATGGTCATGGTTTCAGCAGCCATCATGGAATCATCCATCATATCGTCATCAGACATGGAATCGCTCGACATATCGTCATCCATTTTGTCATCCGACATCGTGTCGTCATCCATCATATCGTCGTCCATCATGCTTTCATACTGGGCGGTGGACAGGTCAAAGACGCCGGTCAGATAATTGTCGGGCACCTTGGTGGGTGCAACCATGGCAAAGATGCGCAAGGCATCGGCATTGGTTTCAATCTGAAAGGTAATCGCTCCACGGGGGGCCAACAGCACACCCGGAGGGCCATCTGCACCGTGGGCGACTTTCGCGCCGCTGCCAATTGCGGCGGCAAGCTCAGCGGGGTCACCGGTCAGCACCTGAACCTTAGCCGCCGGGGTCACATAATCGCCGGTAAAAATCTTGTCGTCATATTTGGTATCCGCAACCAGTACGGGGGCAATCAACTCGTCCGCCATCTTGTTGGTGACGGTAATCTCGTAAATGTGGGCAAAGGCGGAAGACGCCATCAGCAGGGTAAGCCCGGAAACAGCGCCAAGCGCCAGGATGGTTTTTTTCATTTTGTCTGTCCTTAATGATTTCATGGTTCAAAAGCCAGGTTGGCGTTGATGCCCATATGCAAAAAAATAGAGCGGGCACACCGGAACAGCTAAGGCCCCCGTGTTTTGCAAACGTAAGGACAGGGTTAGGATTTGGTTAGCAGGCAACACCTGTTGGTGAAGGCTCTGTTATTTTAGGAGATTTTCATGCCCATTACACGCTCTGGCAATTGCGCCTGTGTGAGCTAAACTGCCAACCAGAGCGTTGCCAGAAAAAGTGGGAACCGGTTTTTCGGTTCGGCGACGCGACCAAACAAAAAACAGGTGTCCCGTTTTTGTTTCGACCAACGGGGCTGTGCCCTAGACCGAAGGTATCAAATATTCCGCTATGACCGAGCAAACCCCCGAAGCCCCAAAAAGCAAACGCATTCTGGTTGCCGAGGACGACGACAATATCCGCAACCTGCTCACCTCCTACCTCTCGGTAAGCGGATATGAAACCATTTCGGTTGCAAGCGGGTCGGCAGCTCTTAAACGCCTCGAACAGACCCGGTTTGACCTTGCAATCCTTGATATCATGCTGCCGGAGGCGAACGGGCTGGACATCTGCGCCAAGGTGCGCGCGCATCACGACATGCCTGTTCTGCTGCTGACAGCGTTGGGCGAGGAGCACGACCGCATCCGTGGCTTTGAGGTTGGCGCCGATGATTATCTGGTCAAGCCATTTTCTCCCCGCGAACTGGTGGCAAGGGTAAAAGCCATCCTGCGCCGCAGTACCAGCGCACAAAGTGCCAGATTACCCGCCAGTACAGGTGGTGAGCAAAAATACACACCCCCCTATCCCATTCAGATGGACTGGGAGTGCAAGAGCGCCCGGTTTGAGGACAGGGAACTTCAGCTCACCCAGTATGAGTTCAAAATTCTTGCGGCGCTGACCCGGCGTCCCGGCGTTGTGTTTTCACGCGACGAACTGCTTGACCTGCTCTATCCCACCGGGGCCAGCGTGGTCCTGAAAGCGGTGGATGTGCATATTCACAATCTGCGCGCCAAACTGGGACCGGACGGGGCAAAACTGGTGCAGACCGTGCGCGGTTTCGGCTACAAAGCGGCGCGCATTGAGCCTTCTAAAACCAGTTCCCCAGTTGAAGGGGGGAGTTCCTGGAAATGAGTGAACAGCTCCCCCGCATCAGGAACTTCCCGGTGCTGCTGGTGCAACTGGTTGTTGCAAATATCGTGGTTGCCGGGGCGGTGGCGGCAATGCTCTACTGGCTTTTTACCGGCCTGATGGACGCCTATTTCAACAGCCTTACGGATGAGTTTGACATCTCCCCGACCAAGCTCAATTCCATGTTCGCCATGGACGTGGAGCAAAGCCTGTGGTGGGTGGTAGCGGTGGCGCTTGCTCTTGGTATCGCCCTTGCTCTGATATTGACCAGAACTCTGTTGCGCCCGGTTACACAAATGGTGCGCGCCACCGAAAAAATTGCTCAAGGAGAACTCAGCGCCCGCGCACCCACCCCGATGGGTGAGTTGGGCAAGCTGGGCTGGCACCTCAACGAAATGGCGGGCGCCCTTGAACGTCAGGAGGAGGAGCGTCAGCAGTTACTACGCGACCTCAGCCACGAACTGCGCACCCCCCTGACCAACGTCAAGGGCTATATCGAGGGCCTCGAAGACGGGGTGTTTCAGGTCGGTCCGGAAGTGTTCGAGGTTCTCAACGGTGAGGTCAGACGTCTTAACGCCCTCATTGATGACCTTAGTGAGCTTTCGATTTCAGAACAGCTTAGCGGGAGGCTTTCGCTTAAGCCTCTTAACCTGAAAGAAGAACTTGCAGCCGTCATTGCCGCCCAAAAGGCAAGCATGGTTGAGACCGGTTTTGAAGTCCGTATTGAGGAAAGTGGCATTCCAGGTACGCTGATTGCCGACCGCAAACGCCTGCATCAGATTTTCAGTAACGCACTGTCCAACATGGTGCGCTATGCAAAGCCTGCTCACCCAACCCCCAATGCCGGGCGCGAGGGCCTGATATCTATTGACTGGGGGGTGCCCGAAGCGGTCAGCATCTGTTTTGAGAACTGGGCCGAGCCCATCCCCAAAGAGCAGTTGAAGCGCCTGTTTGACCGCTTTTACCGGGTCGACCCATCCCGCTCCGGCACTTCGCAATCGGGTAATTCTCAAAATGTCGGGCTGGGCCTGGCAATTGTAAAGCGGCTGGTCAGCGCCCACGGCGGCACGGTTCGGGTCGAGCAGGCAGATGGCCGCTTTCAGCTTTGCATCAAACTTGAGCGCGCGACCGCTTGAGTTAAAACATGACGCGGTTTAGCTCACTCGGATTTTTGCTTTTCCTCGGAAATGGGGCCCTCATCATCGTCCAGAATGCGATGAGCGGCCCCCTCCATGTCCTCATATTGCCCCGAGCGAAGCGACCACAGGAAAGCAACAAGCCCCAGCGCACCCAGGAAAAGAGCAATCGGTATCAGGGCCAACAATCCGCTCATTGCGCCGGCTCCGGATGAGATATTTCAGCTCTGGAGGAAGAAGCCCTGGACGTCGGGCGGCGTTTTGTCAGCCATGGATTGCCAAACCGCAGCTTGAGCGCGTTAACAGTGACCAGAACCGAGGAGGTGCTCATGGCAAGCGCTGCAATCAGCGGGGTGACAAAGCCGGCCATCGCCAGTGGGACAGCAACAATATTATAAACCAGTGCCAGCGCGAAATTCTCGCGCACGCCCTTGTCCGCTTTTCGCGCCAGTTCCAAAGTAGCGGGAACGGCGGTCAGACTGTTGCGGGTAAAGATGAAGTCCGCGGCGCTGCGCCCCACATCGGCGGCGCTTGCCGGGGCCATGGAAACATTGGCGGCGCGCAGGGCGGGTGCATCATTGATGCCGTCCCCCACCATCAGAACATTCTCTCCTTCTGCCTGAAGGGCCTGAATGTGGGCGACCTTGTCCGCCGGAGTCATCTCGCCACGGACGTTTTTTATACCCAGTTCAGCGGCGAGCTTTTCCACCGCACCGATACGGTCCCCGGACAGAAGGCTGACCTCATAGCCTGCGGCCACAAGGGCCTCAATGGCGATGCGCGCGTCTGGGCGCGGCGCGTCGGCAAGGGCAAAGGCGGCAACAGGGTTACCATTGTAGCTGAGCCAGACTTCACTCTGCGCCATTGCGTTCCGGGGCGCCTGGGTGGCTGCCTCTGCCCCGTTGCACCACTCTTTTTTGCCCAGTCGCCAGATGCCGTCCTCATCTTTGCCCTCGATGCCCTGACCGGCAACTTCGTGTGTTTCCCCCGCAAATACATCGTCTCCCAGAGCAAATATGCCGAGCGCCTTCGAAAACGGATGGGCGCTGAGCCGCGCCAGTTTCCCAGCCATGGACAGAGCTGCAGCGTCTCCAAAAAACTGCTCGGTGACAGAGGGCGCCCCTTGCGTCAGCGTGCCGGTTTTGTCGAACACCACATGGCCGGCTTCTCCCATGCGCTCCAACGCTGCCCCGTCCTTCATGACTATGCCTGCTTCAAACAGGCGCCCCGCCGCCACGATATGAACCATGGGCACGGCAAGGGCCAGAGCACAGGGGCAGGTGATGATAAGCACCGCAATAGCAATAATTGTCGCCAGATGCCAATCGCCGGAAATAAAACCCCAACCCAGAAAAGCAATCAGCGCAAGCAGGTGAACTGCTGGAGCATAAATCTCTGCCGCCCGGTCGGCAATGCGCCGATAACCGGCGCGGCTGCCTTCGGCCGCCTCCATCAGTTCAATCATACGCGCAAGAAAGGATTGTTCCGCCCGCTGCTTTGCAACCAGGGTGATGGCTCCTGTCAACACAAGCGTGCCGGAAAGCAGCTCTGACCCCGGCTTTATGGTTTCAGGAGCCGCCTCCCCGGTGACCAGAGAGACGTCGGCTTCGCTGACGCCCGTCTTGACTTCGCCATCCACAGGCACCCGTTGCCCAGCGGTGATTGCCAGTTCCATGCCCGGCTCGATGTCGGCAATGGCGATGGCCTCGCGAGTACCATCACCCTTGACAAGAACTGCCCGCCTGGGGGCCATCTGGGCGAGATTCTTGACCGCACCACGCGCCTTTTCGCGCATCATGTGGTCAAGTGTGCGCCCTATCAGCAGGAAAAACAACAGGGTTATTGAAGCATCAAAATAGGTGTTTTCAGCACCGCGCGCGGTTTCGAACACGCTCATAATCAAAGAAAGCAGTACCGCAAGAGCAATGGGCACATCCATGTTCAGACGTCCGTGTCTCAAGGCACCGATGGCCGAGCGAAAAAACACCTGACCGGAATACCCTACTGCCGGAATGGCAATAAGCGCTGAAACCCAGTGGAACAGGTCACGCGTTGCCGCATCGGCCCCCGCCCAGACCGAGACGGAAAATAACATGATATTTCCTGCGGCAAACCCCGATACGGCAAGGGCACGCACCAGGTGAGAGAGCTTTTTGGCGTCTTCATCCTCGACTATTGCATCAAGCAGCATAACCCGATGGCCGCTTTGCCTTACGGTCGCAGTGAGTTTGGAGGGCGCCCCCTTTTTGGGATCAAACGTGACCCGGACCCGTTTTGTTGACAGGTTCACCCGCGCATGTTCAACCATATCCAGCCCGCCAAGCCCCTGCTCGATGGTGCGGATGCAGGTGGCACAGTGCACGTCGGGGACACCCAGTTCAAGCTGGCAGGTGCCATCCCCCAGATCACGCGCAGCCGCCAGCAGGGTGTCATCATCGGCCTCCGGTGTATTTTGCAAAGCCAGGGCGGCTCCGGCCTCAACCCCGGGCGCGCAACAGCTCATGGGGATTTGGCATCGGCGGCAGGCGACTGCTCGGGATCAATGATCAGTCGAGCCCGGTATATGAACTCTGGAAAACCGTCAATATCGGCATTTATGACCACATTCCAGACGCCGGAGGGAATAGCTTCGCGAACAGTGAATTTCTCGCCCTCAGCCAAAAGTGTCAGCGTTCGATCCTGGGAGATGCCGATGGGGCGTGTCAAGGCAATCTGAACCGATTGCATCTGGATGGGCTGGTTTTGATCATCGGCAAGGTCAAAAATCAGCTGGCCATCCCGGTATGTCAGTCCCACCTTCCAATTTAGATCAGCCTGCGCCTGTGAGGCGGCCAGTTTTTCATTGAACTGCTGACTGGCCACATAGGTGTTTTTGACCACCAGACCGGTCCAGGATTTCGTGGCCATGGTGGCCATGAATATATTGACCCCAGCGATAGTGCCAAAAAAAGCGAGCATGATCACCAGCATGTGCCGACCGGTAAATTCTCGTGGGGTTTTTGTTTCGCTCATGGGTTTCTCCTCACGGCGTTTCAAATTTAGCGCGAGCCACAGCGCTTTCATCATTCTGTATGTCGGTGATTACGAACTCGAATATTTCCGATTTCCCGGCAAGATCATCCGGGTCTGCCTGTACATAGAGACGCAGAGGGTGAACCTGGTCTGGTTCGATTTCAAACTGCAGGGTACCCACCGGTTCACTGTTCTGCCCGGCAAGGCGCATGGAGCCACCCGCAAGACCGTTCATGGTGAGTTCAATCGTGCGCGGATCATTTTCCATGTTGACAATTTTTACATCATAGCCATTGCGCACTGAGCCATCTGAGAGCAGCACATACAATGGATTTCTGTCATGCAGAACACTCAGGCTGAGTTGATCGCGCGTACTGAGTACATAAAGCATACCAAACCCGATTGATCCAAGGAGTGCAGCATATAAAAGCGTGCGCGGCCGTATGAGCGTCCGCCAGTTTGCATTGATGACAGCATCAACCAACCTGCCGTTTTTGCCGCGGACGTTTTTGGGATTTACAAGACCATCGGGGCCGGTCGCCAGTTTGACGTTGGCGTTGTAGTCATTGAGCGTGGTATAGGAGATGAGGCCGCGCTCTTTACCCAGTTTGTCCATCACATTATCACACGCATCAATACACAATGCGCAGGTGATACATTCAAGCTGCTGGCCATTACGAATATCAATGCCCATGGGGCACACGGCAACGCAGGCGTTGCAATCCACGCAATCCCCAACGTTTTTCCCCTCGGCAATCGCCTTTTTGGTGTGCTTGTTCCGGGGCTCTCCGCGCCAGTCATTATAGGTAACGGTTGCCGAATGTTCATCCAGCATCGCCGCCTGTATGCGCGGCCAGGGGCACATATAGGTGCAGACCTGCTCGCGCATAAGTCCGCCAAAAGTGTAGGTTGTTGCTGTAAGGATAGCGATGGTAATGTAGGCGATAGCCGGTGCCTGAAGCGTTACCAGTTCCCTTAAAAGATTGGGCGCTTCGGCAAAATAAAATATCCACGCTCCCCCGGTGCTGACCGCGATCAGCAGCCAGACCGCGTGTTTTGAAAGGCGTTTGGCCAGTTTGTTCACCGACCAAGGGGATTTGTCCAGCTTGATACGTGCGTTGCGGTCGCCTTCAATCGCCCTTTCCACCACCAGAAACAGGTCAACCCAGACGGTTTGCGGACAGGTATAGCCGCACCAGGCACGCCCGACCGTCGAGGTCACCAGAAAAAGGCCAATTCCGGCCATGACCAGCAACCCGGCCACGTAATAGAATTCCTGAGGCCAGATTTCGATGAAGAAGAAATAGAACCTCCGGTTTGCCAGATCGATCAGCACGGCCTGATCAGGGGCAAACTCGCCCCGATCCCATTTCAGCCAAGGGGTGATGTAATAGACCGCCAGCGTGAGCACCATGATAATCCATTTCAGGCGGCGGAAGGTGCCTTTGGCGCGCTGGGGAAATACTTTCTTGCGGGCCGCATATAATGGCTCACGCACACCTGCTGTATTGACAGCCTCAACGTCAATTCTTTTGATGCCCTGTTGCTCAGCATCAGTTTTTTCTTCAAGCATAAGGGTTGTGCCCAATATTGAGCCAATTGAACTGCACCGGGCCTTATTGCCCACCAATTCATTTTTGGCCTTGATTTCGGTCAACTCGATCCAGCCGGTACGGCGATGGATTATGCACTCAACAGCGTCCGCTCGACAAACCACCAGGCCCCTATTGTCCCGATAATCAGCGAAGCGGGAATGACAACAACCGCACGGTACCAGCTCTTGTTACGAAACCATATTCCAACAAGAAGGAAACAGATAGCAATAATACTCAGTTGCCCCAGTTCAACGCCAACATTAAACGAGACCAAACCTGTGACAAATTGATCCGGTGCAAGACCTATTTCCTTGAGTACCCCTGCAAATCCCAGCCCGTGCAGCAGTCCGAAGCCAAATACAAGCACCGGCCGCCACCTTGTCAGTTTCTGGGTGAGGATATTTTCCACGCACACATAGGTAATTGAAAGCGCAATCAGTGGCTCCACAATACTGGGCGGGATGCTCACCACGCCCGCCATTCCCAGCGCCAGCGTGATCGTGTGGGCAAGGGTAAAGGCGGAGATCTGCCACAACAGGGGGCGCAGATGCGTGGAAAGCAGGTAGAGCCCGACCACAAACAGAATATGGTCAACGCCCTTGGGCAGAATGTGGGTGTATCCGATGGCAATGTAGTTGAGCACGACCTCAACAAGTCCCTGGTGGCGCACTCCTACAATCGGCAACGGGTCGCTGGCCTGCCCGTCAATCAGGTAGGCCGAATAGTCCTCCTCGGGAGTTTCTCCGGCAACGCGGACAACACTTGAGCCATATTGGAAGTCCCAGGCCCAGGTGAAGGTCTCAGCGTTGATGGGTAACCGCCCACCCAGCACAATCACTGATTCCCGTGCCAGATCGAGGTCGCCAACCGGGGGAATGAGCACATCAACCACACGAGGTGTGATATCGTTATCGTCGGCCTTCAGGTACACACCTGAGAGAAACTTTTGTTCAAATTCACTAAAAGCTTCTCTGAGTCCCTGAGGTCCGGTGGCGCGCAATTTATTGTAATCCTGAGCATTTTCGGATTCGTTGGTGTTTTGTACATCCGGGCCGATTTCGGCGATCAGTGCTTCCAGATTGATTGCAATTTCAATGCGATAGCGCCCGTCCTCAGAAAAGCTCAGATCAACAATCGCCGGCTGCACTTCATGGGCGCGCGCGCTGCTCAGGCCTGCAGGCATTGGCAGGAGCGCCAGCATCAGAACGCCGATCAACAATGCAAGCCATCTCTTGAGCATTTTCAGGCTTTGCTTCACAATCGCTTTTCTGCCAATTGTCCTGACCCGGAGAAAACTATGCGTATTCATAAACTTCACTGCCATACGTTACTCACCGCGTTGTTCGCGGTTTTGGCGATTAGTGTACAATTTTCAGCTCCGGTCAATGCCCATGAATACTGGATTGAACCATTTGATTTTACGCCCGAACTCAACACCACGGTTTCTGCGGACCTTCGGGTCGGTCAGGATTTCAAGGGGAACGCACTTGCCTATATCGGGGTATTTACTGCGGGTTATCAGATAACGGATGCCAATGGAATGCGCGAACTCAAGGGGCGGGATGGCGACCGCCCGGCGCTTTCATTCGAGACGCTGGCGCCCGGTCTCAACATCGTGACCTACCAGACCACCCAGAGCCGGGTACGGTTTGACGAATGGGAGACCTTTGCCGCCTACTTCAACAATGAAGGAATGCCCGAGATAGGTGAACAGCATCGGGCACGCAATCTTCCCCCGACCGGCTTTTCCGAGCTCTATTCACGTTATGTCAAGTCGCTTCTGGCGGTGGGCGGAGAAACCACTGGTGCTGACAGGGAAATTGGTATGCGCACGGAGCTTGTCGCCCTTGCAAACCCTTATGCCCTGCCTTTCGGGGAGGGGGTGCCCGTGCAGTTATTATATGAAGGCGTACCATTGCCGGACAAACAGATTTCAATTTTTGCGCGCTCACAAAGGCAGGGCGAAGAGGATCTTCTGGAAACAAGCAAGGTGCGCACCGACGGGAACGGGCGGGCAATCATCAAAGTCAGACCAGGAAAACGCTACCTGCTGAACTCTGTTCACCTCATTGAGGTGGAGGGACGCGGAGAAGTTGTCTGGGAGAGCTTCTGGGCCTCTCTTACATTTGAAGTGCCAGGATAAGTATTTAGGGGTCAGGACCCGGGACGGCGCTACTTTTCTTTGCCTTGGTGCCCGGCCAGGGAAAGAGAGGCCCAGGGCCTGCAGACTGTTAAGAACCGGCCTGACTTCTTCGCCCGGACCAGTCAGAGGATTGCCGAACCTGCAGCCAGCAGACCTGCCGCAGCATAAGACGAAAACAAAAACCTGTCCGCACCCGAGGACGCGGACAGGTTGGGATTTTTCAGAACATCCGGACCGGCTTTTTACTCACCACCACCCAGGGAGTGCACATAAACCGCCAGTTGCTTGACCACCGTGTCACCAAGCTTTTCCGTCCAGCCCGGCATCACGCCATGCTGGGGGGTATTGACCTGAGCAACGATGGACTCAAGATTGCCTGCATAAAGCGAGATGGCGTTGTTGAGAGGCGGTGCGCCAAGCGCAGGTTCTCCCAGCCCCCCGGGTCCATGGCACGCGGCACAATTATTTTCAAATATCAGCGCACCCTCTTCGCTATCCTGACCACCCTCAAGGCCGCCCAGAAAAGCTGTATAGCTGGCAACGGTCTGGATTTCCTCGCGAGAGAGAATACCAAAAGCGCCAAAAGCGGGCATTTCATTGAACCTTGTATCAAAGTCCTCTTCATAACGCACGCCATGGGCAATAGTCAGATAGATATCCTGAGCCGAACCACCCCAGATCCATTCGTCATCATTCAGGTTGGGAAAGCCCACAGACCCTTGCGCGCCCGAACCATGGCACTGGGAACAATTAACCTTGAATGCCGCCTGGCCGCCGGCTCTGGCAAAGCGGGCCAACTCATCATTGGCAATGATGTCGCTGACTTCACTTTGAGAAATCATGTCCAGAAAAGTCACCTGCCCCTCTTTTGCCGCTTCAATTTCCCTGGCTACGTCCGCACGGCTGGAATATCCCAGAAGGCCGGGTGTGTTGCCTTTGATCAAAGGAATAGCAGGATAGGCAATCATGTAGCCAATGGCCCAGATGATACAGGCATAAAACGTCCACAGCCACCAACGGGGCAGGGGGTTGTTCAGCTCGCGAATTCCATCCCATTCATGCCCGGTGGTTTCAACACCGCTGATTTCATCGATTTCGTTTTGCGGGTTTTCCTTCTCGGCCATTATTCGGGTCCTCCATCAAGCGGAGTATCATCCCTTAAAGGAATGTTTGCCGCGTTCTGGGCCTTTTCTTTTGCACCGGGCAAAAACACCATCACAATCACCCCCAGAAAGACGATAACCAGGTAGAGCAGCCCCCAACTGTCGGCAAATTGCCGGAATGCCTCATATTCCATGGTTCATCCTCCTAGCGGTAATTGGCTTCAGGCTCGTAGGTTGAAAAGTCAACCAGTGTCCCCAGCATTTGCAGATAGGCGATCAGCGCATCCATTTCCGTCAATTCGCGCGAATTGCCGTCATAGTCTTCAATGCGCACATTATCGTAGCGCGATAAAAGGCCACTTGAATCAAGCTCAGGGTCAGCCTGTGCCATCAGGTCAGCAAGGGCGTTGTCGATCATTTCCTCGGAATAGGGCACACCAACCATGGCGTTGGCCCGCAGGGAGTTCGATGTCAGATCCGTTTCAAGCGTGGCTTCAGCCAGAAATCCGTAGCTGGGCATAACCGATTCGGGCACGACCGAACGCGGATCTTTCAGATGCTGAACATGCCAGGCGTTGGAATAGCGATCGCCCACCCGGGCCAGATCAGGGCCGGTGCGCTTGGAGCCCCACTGGAAGGGGTGATCATACATGCTCTCCGCCGCCAGTGAATATTGGCCAAAACGCTCCACCTCATCGCGGAAGGGGCGGATCATCTGAGAGTGGCAGGTATAACAGCCCTCGCGGATATAAATGTCCCTCCCCGCCAACTCCAGCGGCGTGTAGGGGCGCATGCCTTCCACCTTTTCAATTGTATTCTCCAGATAGAAAAGCGGCGCAATTTCCACAATGCCGCCGATGCTGACCACCAGCAGCGAGCCGATCAGAAGAAAAGAAGCGTTGCGCTCTATAACGCCGTGTTTTTCCAGAAGTCCCATTGTTTCGCTCCTTACTCAGCCGGTTGCACGTTTGCGGCCACATTGCCTGGAATGGGGCGCTCGTCACGCCTGTGTCCCAGAATGGTCATGGTCAGGTTATAGGCCATGATCAGGCCGCCGATGAGATAGAGCGAACCGCCCAGAACCCGGATGATATAATAGGGTTTCATGGCTGCAACTGTCTCTGCGAACGAATAGACCAGGAAACCCTGAGCGTCATATTCGCGCCACATCAGGCCCTGGGTGATACCCGACACCCACATTACAGATGCATAGATAACGATGCCAAGGGTCGCCAGCCAGAAGTGCCAGTTCACCATGCGCTGGGAATAAAGACCGCTGCGGTTCCACAGGCGCGGCACCATGAAATAGAGCGCACCGAAAGAGATCATGCCCACCCAGCCAAGGGCGCCGGAATGCACGTGGCCGATAGTCCAGTCCGTATAGTGCGACAGACCGTTGACTGCCTTGATAGCCATCACCGGCCCCTCAAAGGTGGACATGCCATAAAATGCCACCGAAATCACCATCATGCGGATAATGGGGTCGCTGCGCATCTTGTCCCAGGCCCCCGAAAGGGTCATCAAGCCGTTGATCATGCCGCCCCACGAGGGCATCCACAGCATGATTGAAAACACCATGCCAAGGGTTTGCGCCCAGTCGGGCAGGGCTGTGTAAAGCAGATGGTGGGGTCCGGCCCATATATAAAGAAAAATCAGCGCCCAGAAGTGAATGATCGAAAGCCGATAGGAATAGACCGGCCGCTCGGCCTGCTTGGGCAAAAAGTAATACATCATGCCCAAAAATCCTGCGGTCAGGAAGAACCCGACCGCATTGTGGCCGTACCACCATTGGGTGAGGGCATCCTGTACGCCGGCGAACAGTGAATAGCTCTTGGAACCAAGAAAGGATACCGGCATTGCCAGATTGTTGACGATATGAAGCATCGCAATTGTAACGATAAAAGCGAGATAAAACCAGTTGGCCACATAAATATGAGGCTCTTTGCGTTTCATCAGCGTGCCCATAAACAGAACAAGATAGGCGACCCAGACAATCGTCAGCCAGATATCCACATACCATTCAGGCTCCGCATATTCGCGCGACTGGGTGATGCCCAGCAGATAGCCGGTGGCCGCCATAACGATAAACAACTGATAACCCCACATCACGAACCAGGCGAGATTTCCACCAAACAGGCGGGCCCGCGATGTTCTTTGAACCACATACATGGAGGTCGTGATAAGGGCGGTGCCGCCAAAGGCGAATACAACAGCGGAAGTGTGCAGGGGGCGCACGCGTCCAAAGGTAAGAAACGGCTCTAAATTGAGCTGGGGCCAGGCCATTTGGGAGGCAATTAACACACCAACCGTGAAGCCGATAATGCCCCAGAACATGGTTAATATGGAGCCGACCCTGATCGGGCCATCCATATAACCGCTTTTATCTTCCACCGGTGCCGGTCCGAATTTTATCTGCCGCAGCATATAGATCGTGGCAAGACCCAGAACCAGCGCCACCACCGACATATGCAGCCTGAAGGCATTGTCTTGCGCAAATGCTGCCAGCAGCACAGCGATGAATGTTCCCAGCCCGACTACGAGCGTCCCACCAATATTTCTCATGATCGTCCCTTGCTTGCGAATAGGCACCTCACGCCCCTGTTCAGGCAAACACAGCTTCGCCGTCTGAACAGGCGGATCGAATCCCCACGGAGTCCTCCGTAACGGCAAAGTTACCGCCTGACGTTGACACAAATCAAGGCGCGTACTTGTCCCATGTGGGCAACTGCTTTTTTGAATTCGACCGGATGGTTGAAACCGGGTCAAAAGCAGGGGAACAAATGTCCGCGATTGAGTTGGGTAAACCCAAGTCTTTGTTGGCAGAGTTTGAGAAAATCCGTGCAGAGCAGTTGGCCCTATGCCAGTCTCTGGAAGATATTGCTGACCAATTGGGGGGCGAGCCTGATCTGCTTAAATGTGTTCAGACAGCCCAGAACATCGAACCCCTTTTGCACCGTTCGCTTGAATTCGACGAGAATCAGCTATTGCCCGCTCTGCAAAGCCTGGTCTCAAGAGATCGCTCGGTCTCCCGTTCCATCGACCGCCTCAAATTTGAACAGCTTGAAAATGCGGATGTTGCTCTGGAAGTGGGTGAAGCACTCATGGATTTTGGCCGGGGCACTTCAAGGCTGTCCCAGGACGCCATCGGATATCTGCTTCGTGGTTTTTTTGTCGCCATGCGCCGCCATCTTGCCTACAAGAGGGACTTTTTATACTCGGTTCTTGGTGAATAATTTTTCATTGGTGATATAATCACCCACAATAGCGCTTCAGCCGATTGATATCGGGGACCCTGAGTTGGCGATGGTGTTCGATCTCTATTACGCCCTGGCGCTTCAGATTGGTGAACTGGCGCGAAACGGTTTCTATAGTCAACCCCAGAAAATCAGCGATATCAGCCCGGGTGAGGGGTAACTCAAAGGAAATTTCCACATCATCATGGGAAGGATCCTTGTGCGTGGCAATCAGATAAAGAAAGCTGGCCACTTTTTCGGTCGCGGTTTTTCTCCCCAGCGTTACCATCCAGTCGCGTGCTTCATCAAGTTCACGCAGGGTCTGCTCCAGCAACAGGCCCTCCAGCGCCGGATTGGTCGCAACCAGCCGCTCAATTGTGGCCTTTGGCATGCGACAAAGTTCCACATCTGAGGCGGCATCCGTGTTCAGTGTGCTCTCCTTGCCAAAGAGACGACCCAGAAAATCGGGGGCAAACTGCAGGCCCACAACCTGCTGGCGCCCGTCCTCTAGCACCTTGCTCAGCTTGATAACCCCGTGCATGACGGAGGCGTAGGAATTGATTTCCTCGCTGTCACCGATAACGGTTTCCCCCGCCTTGTGTTTGATCTGGCGGGCGTGGCGGGACAGCTCAAGCAGCTCGCTCTCACTCAAGACCCCGCAAATTCCCCGATGCCGGGCTTCGCAGCTCTGACAGATTTTGGGAACTTTTGAATTGTGAACGTCCTGGCGCTCGTTTGCCATTGTTTGCCCTGGCTTTTCATTGTTCTGGTGCCAGCTCTTGCGCCCGAACGGATCGAGCACAAGAAGCATGACGTGTCCGCGCACTCACGCTACACTAAAGGCGCGCTGTCAAGTGCGATTTTCATGTTCCAGCACTAGGGCAACAATAAATTTCACCGTACGACCTCTTTGCCGGTTCCGGTCAACATATAAGGAAAAACAGTCTTGAGTGGTAGTTTTGAATAAATCTGATCTGGGTTTTCGTGTTCTGGTGACCGGCGCTGACGGATTTGTCGGGCGTCACCTGATCGCAGAAATGTCAAAAAGGGCGATGTCTTTCACATGTGCCACCCGCAAACCAAAAGCCATCTTAAAACAGCACTCCATTGGTGTGGGCGATATTGGCCCTCAGACAAACTGGTCCAAAGCATTGGAAAATTGTCACGCCGTCGTCCATCTGGCGGGACGGGCTCACATATTGCGAGAGCACGAAAAAGAACCTGCCGCCGCCTTTGACCGGGTGAATGCAGCGGCAACAAAAACGCTTGTCCGGCAGGCGGCCCGACACGGCGTAAAGCGTTTTTTGTTAATGAGTACGATTGCTGTTTTTGACCCGGCCCTTGGACACCTTGATGCCGAGAGTGCAACCATTCCAAATACCGATTACGGGCGCTCAAAACTTCTTGCAGAGCAGTTTGTCCGTAACGCCCCTTCGAACATGGCCCATACCATTTTGCGGGCACCTCTGGTTTACGGGCCCGGTGTCAGCGCGCGTTTTCTGCAATTGCTCAAATTGGCCGGCCTGCCCTTTCCCCTGCCCTTTGGTGCAATAAAGAATACACGGAGCCTTGTTTATGTGCACAATCTTGTGGATCTGATCCTGCACGCACTCATTCAACCCCGGGCTGAGAATCAGACATTTCTGGTTTCTGACAACCAGGACGTGTCTACAAGTTTTCTGCTTGGCCAGCTGGCAGAAGGAATGGGACGCCCCAACCTGCTGTGGCCGATGCCTGAGGCGTTTCTTAAATCCGGCGCAACCCTGATGGGCAAAAGGGATCTCTGGCATAAATTCGCCGGCTCCTTATGCGTTGACTGCCAGCCCGTGCGCACCCAACTGGACTGGACACCGCCTTTTTCCTGCGAAGAGGGCCTGAAAGAGACAGCCAAATGGTTTGCAAACCGGGGTCGGCTCCATTCAGTCTGAGTGTTTGGAAGTACGGACTCCAAAAATCCAGGGTCCTGACCCTAAGAACGCGCCCGTCCGAAAACAGGCGTGGAGATTGAATTTACGATGGCAAATTTGTCCTTGACTGGCTAAACTTGGATTTTTCCAACCAGATTTTGTTTGTTGTGTTCAACCCGGTTTTTGTTATCGCTATCTCAGGCAGCGTAACCCTTGCTGCCCTCCTTATTCTTGTCCGTTGGGCACAAAGGCTCGGATTAGTTCAGGGCGCCAACGCCCGCTCGTCTCATCTGGGTATCCGGCCCACCGGTGGGGGCGCTGCCATTGCTGCTGCAACTTTTGTTTCCGGGATGCTGATCTTATCAGGCCCGGATGACTCCGTTCTGGCCCCTGTCATTCTTGCGATATTGCTGGCGCTTGTCGGTCTGGCCGATGATCTGAAAAACATCAGCATGCGCCTTCGTCTTGGGGCCCAGTTCGTTGGCGTTGGCGGATTGCTGACATATTTTGAACTCAGCTTTGGATTGTCGGATGTCCTCATGCAAATCGGCCCTCTCTGGCTTTTGGCTCCGGCTTTGCTGATCTGGGGCGCACTCTGGATAAACCTGTTTAATTTCATGGATGGCATTGATGGGCTGGCCGCCAGCGAGGCGGTGTTTGTGCTGCTTTCCATGCTTGCCCTTGCTTCTTTATCCCCTCAGTGGGAATTATCCGGTCTCTGGCTGTGGCTTGCCTCCGGCGCGGTGGCTGGAATTGTTTTTTTGCCTTTCAACTGGGCTCCGGCAAAAATCTTCATGGGCGATGCCGGTGCTTATTTCTTTTCGTTCATCATCTTCATCGGCGCGCTCTGGGGCATGATATCGGGGCAACTTTCTTTTTATTCCAGTTTCATACTCATTGCATTGTTTGCCAGTGATGCCCTCGTCACTCTGATCCGCCGGATATCGAGCGGACAGAACTGGACCGGCGGCCACCGCACGCATGCTTATCAATACCTGTCCCGGCGCCACTCCCACGCCATCGCCACTCTGATCTATCTGGGTGTAAATGTTTTGTGGTTGCTCCCGCTGGCTTTTCTGGTACAGAGCCAGTTGATCAACCCCTATCTGTCCCTGTTTTTCGCTTATGCGCCATTGATTGCAGCAATGATTTGGGGCAATGCGGGCAGGCCTGATACAAAAGACTCTCAACACGTAAAATCAAAGCGAAGTAAATCCGGACATGCTTGAAAAATTCCGGCACAAGATCAGTAATTTACCCCGCTTCTGGAAGCGGGCCATTCTGGTGACGTTTGATTTTTCCGCGCTGCTTTTTGTAATCTGGGTCGCCTATTCCCTGCGCCTGAATACGCGCTTTGTACCTACAGGCACCCAACTCGGCCTGATGCTTCTGGCTCCGGCTATCGCCATTCCGGTTTTTTTCCGGTTTGGTCTTTATCGGGCGGTTATCCGCCACCTGCCCGAGCGCGCGGTATGGAACATATTTCAGGCCATGACTCTTGCCACACTGCTCTGGGTTGCGGTGGTTTTCCTCACAGCGCTTTCAGGTAGAATTGGCGCGCCGCGCTCGATACCGTTGCTTTACTGGGCGATGGGTATTGTTGTCATCAGTGGCAGCAGGTTTGCGGCCAAACGTTTTCTGCATCGCCCCGAACCTGGAGAGCAGAAGCGCCCCCGGGTCCTCATTTACGGGGCTGGAGCCGCCGGCAGGCAGCTGGCCAGTGCCATGCAGGTTCACGGCGCACGTAAAATTGTCGGCTTCATAGATGACGACAAAAACCTGCAGGGCCACGATGTGTCCGGCATCCATGTGTATTCAAGAGATAAAATTGCCGAATTGATACAAGAAAAGGGAGTCGGGGAGATTATTCTTTCCATGCCCTCGATAAGCCCGTCTCGAAGGCAGGCTATTTATCCTCATCTGGCCAAGCATGATGTAACCATACGCACCTTGCCATCCATCACTGACCTGGCGGCCGGGAAATATCTGATAAACCAGATACGCGAGATTGATATTGACGACCTCCTTGGTCGCTCTTCAGTCCCTGCCAACCCCGAACTTATCTCCTCAATGATCGAGGGCCGTGTGGTGATGGTGACCGGGGCCGGAGGATCCATCGGCTCGGAACTGACGCGTTTGATCGCCCGGGCCAAACCAAAAAAGCTTGTTCTGTTCGAAGCCAACGAGTTTGCGCTTTACCAGATTGATCGCCAGTTGCGCGCCGCTGAAAGATTGGACTTCGCCCCGGTTCTAGGCTCGGTGTGCAACGCTGACCTGGTTGAGCGCACCATCAGGAAATACAAAGTAGATGCTATCTTTCATGCAGCGGCCCACAAACATGTGACGCTGGTAGAATCCAATATCATTGAGGGCGCCAGCAACAATATCTTTGGGACAAAAACCATCGCTGAGGCGGCCCTGAACAACGGGGTTGGCCATTTTGTCCTCATTTCCACCGACAAGGCGGTACACCCCACCAGCGCAATGGGGGCAAGCAAACGCTGGGCGGAACTCATCATACGTGACTACGGTTTACGCGCTGAGAACAACAAGACCGGGCAGCTTTTTTGTGCGGTACGGTTTGGAAATGTGCTTGGCTCCAACGGTTCGGTCGTGCCCCTGTTTCGCGAGCAGATTGCCAAAGGCGGGCCCGTCACGGTCACCGACGAAAACATGACCCGCTATTTCATGTCCATTCATGAAGCCGCTGAATTGATCATCCAGGCCGGAGCGCTCTCAAAGGGGGGGGATATTTTTCTGTTGGAGATGGGTGAGCCCGTGCGCATTCTGGACCTGGCCAAAAATATGGTGCGGTTGGCAGGCATGGAATTGAAAACAAAAGACAATCCGGACGGGGATATTGAAATTTCCATCATCGGCATGCGGCCGGGTGAAAAAGTTCACGAGGAATTGTTTTATGAGCCGGGGCTGGCGACCAAAACCCGGCAGGCCAAGATTTTGCGCGCAAAACGCAGTGAATTGAACAACCGACACATAGAAACAGGGCTTACCGAACTCACAAAAGCAATTGCACGCGGCAATGAACAGGAAGTGCGCAAGCTTCTGTTTGAAATTGCGGTTGCACACTAGGGCCTCATGATCAGGATATCGGGACAGTGTTGATTTTCAATAAAATCAAACTAATCTATCTCGCCAACCCCAAAACCGGCACGACATCATTCGAGCACGCTTTCAGGAGCCATGCAGACCTCAAAGAGAGCAGGCTTTTGCCCAAACATATTCCCTTCCGCCGATATAAAAAAAAGTTTCCGCAAATTGTGCGGGAATATGAAGTCATTGCCTGTGTCCGCGACCCGCTGGATACGCTTTATTCCTGGTACCGCTATCGCTCACGCCCCACTCTGCGCGGCCACCCCAATTCCAGTGCAGGGCGATCATTTGAAGAGTTCTTTGACGAATGGTGCAAACCTGATCCCGCCCCTTATGCAGATGTTGGCGCTTCGGTCGGTTTCGTGCTCAATGAACGCGGACAGGTGGCCAAAGCACTCACACTGTTCCGCTACGAAGACCGCATGGCGCTGAGCAGCTTTGTCGCCGAGAGGCTTGATCTTCAGTCAGTACCGAGTGCAAACAGGAACGTTTCAAAAAAAACCGATCCTGGCACTTCATTGCCCTTGAGAAACAGAGTTGATATATCAAGGCCAAAATTTGCCCGTGTCCGCGAGATTTACGAAACAATCAGATTCAAGGTTTGAACCGAGTTGCTCATTTCATGGCAGAACGGGATTATTGAGTGGATCAAAATATGATTTTCAGGTGGATTAACAAACTCCAAAGAAAAAAACTCCCGAAACACGCAGCACTTGTATACCTTCAAATGCTGAGAATTATTTAATGGGCCCTGACCCTGGATCAATTTCTCAACCGGACACGATATAAATGGATATCATTGTAATAGGGGCTCAAAAGGCCGGAACGACCTGGCTTTACAGGATGCTGGCACAGCAACCCAGAGTCGGGTTCGCATTTCGAAAAGAAGTGCACTATTTCGACGATCTGAGCAACAACAAGATAAATCTTAGTCGATTGAAGGGGAAAATTGATAGCCGGACGAATTTTTTCACCCAGGCGATATACAGAAAGCGTAGCAAATATTTCAATTATGTCACCAACCCGGATACTGCTTATACTGACGAATGGTACAGAAATATTTTTACCCGTAAGCCTTCCAATGAAAAGTTGGTGAATGCGGGTTACCAGATGGTCTATGCGGATATCAGCCCAAGGTATATGATGATGCCCGAAAGCGGGATTCGCCATATGGCAAAACTGTTGCCTGGTGTCACACCATTGCTTATTGTACGTGACCCGGTCAAACGCATGATTTCCGGACTCAATATGCTTTTTGATCGGAATCCCGAACGTGCAGAGCACAATACCAAGAGATGCATTTCAATGCTTCGCCGTACGCAGGTGCCTCGTGGAGATTACCGCCGTGCAATCGAAAAATACAGAGAGATTACCGGAGGCCTTCACATAGTGCCGTTTAGACGGATCAGTACCGACCCACTCGGGTTATTACGCGAGATAGAAGAGTTTTATGGACTGGATCAAATTTCATATGCCGGACTCAGTGAAAAAAAATATTCCTTTTCCGGAAAATTTGAACTCAGTGAAGAAATTCTTGATGGAATACAGGAATTGTGTGCGCCTCAATACGAATATCTGAAAAATGAGTTTGGGGCCGAGTTCCTCAAAGAGATATGATTTGTTGTGTCTGAAGGTCCGTCGCGACCATCAGCACAATGCGCCTGCAACGTTATAAAAGTCCCGAAAAGGCGTTGAACAAATGAAAGTTATGCAGGTTTTTTCCCATGTGCGCGCCTATGTGTTCTTTTTCTTTTTTCGCAAAGATATCTGGCTTTATGTCTACCTGATTTTGATAGCTCTCTATGCTGCTGCGTTTATGGGCGCGTTTGTGCTTTTATTTCTGGGGCTGCAGGATTTTATTGTTGGTGGTGAGGGGGTGGTACAGACTGATCTTCCCCTTCCGACCATGTCCGCGCAACAGGCAATCAATGCCGGTCTTGCGCTGTTGGGAACGAGTGCCCTGGCCTCCTTTGCCATTGTTTACACAGCCGCACGGGCGGCAGCCACATTTGGTGTCTCTATTGTCCTTCAGTTTCAAGAGCGCTGGGATGAGCTTACTCTTGCGCAAAGGCGTCAGATCACCGGAACGGCAAAATTTGCGTCCAACTTCGCCCGCCTGATCATGATTTCCCTGACACCCCTGTCGGTGTTTGTCCTTGGAATAGTTTATATAATGAACTTCAATCCATTGATTGGCGCAGCTGTTCTGCTGGTGGGTGTCGGAGCAATATTTGCTTTTGTTCCATCTGAAGCCATTTCCCGGCGGACAGAAGTTTTTGACTTTGACCCTGGCATGGATGCCCAGGAGCTCAGAGTATCCCACTCAAAGCTTCTTGGCCATTTTGTACGCAGCCTTGATATGTTTATTGCCCGCAGGTTTATTGCGGCATTTAATGTTTTTGTTTTGTTTCTTGCGCTTCTGATAGGGTTTACAGTATTCGGGCCTGAAGGCCTTCTTTCACTGTTCAACGAAAAGGCAGTTGTAATTATAGTGTTGATGCGGGCATCAATCATGTCGCTGACCCGCGTTACCATATGTCTAAAGGTGGCAAACAGAAAAGGCCCCGTTATGGAAGATATTATCCGCATTAAACGCGATGGCGCGTTGCCTATCGCAGATATCTCGACAGGCACGGGAAACCTGAACGATGACGAAGACGACATCTAGCGGAGCAGCCTGATGACTGACCTGTCCATTATCGTCACCTTCTACAATGAATATGCCTTTGTTGATGAGGCCATCCACTCAATCCTGGGACAAGGCCTCGAGAGTTTTGAGATTTTGCTGGTCAACGACAATCCGGATATCTACGCGCGCGAATGGCTGGAACAAAAGTTCGCGAAAGAGCGTGTGACCCTGATCAATCATGAGCGTAATATGGGCCTGTCTGGGGCACGCAACACAGGAATAGCCAATGCAAAAGGAAAATATATCACGTTCCTCGACGCAGATGACTATTTTCTCATCAAGGGCCTCTGTGCGCATCTGGAGTTGGCGCTGCAAACTGATGCGGACTTGGTACACGCCCCTTTTGTTGCAGTGAGGGAAGAGACAACTGGCCCGGACTCTTCTTTCACCCCCAATAGAGTTGATGTCACCTGGTTCAATTCTTCCAGCCTGGGGTCTTCAGTTGAAGAAACTCCTCAACTGCAACTCATTGTGGCCCCGTGGAAATTTCTCCACAAGCGCGCGTTTATGATAAAAAACCAGCTTCTGTTTGATCCTGAACTGCGCAAGTTCGAAGATCGCCCCTTCATGCTTGCCAACATTACATCGGGCGGACGTTTTGCTTTCCATCCATTGCCTACCCGTGCATGGCGCAAACGGCCTGGCTCAATCACCGCTACAGATAAAAGTGACAAAGACCTGTGCGACATGTGCATCAGTACAAGCAAGTGCTTTGAAATCATAACTGCATACACTGACGCTGAGGGGAGACGTGAGAATATGGTTCAGCGCGAGGTCGTGCATATGCTGGTCCGCGCCATTGCCGGAACCAGCCTGCTTGCAGCCGCACTTAGCACACGTTCATGTGCACCGACTGTCCGCTCCACCCTTCAGAAGTTTGCTGCACTGTCACCGCCCAACCCGGAAACGCTTAAAGACCCCATCGTGAATTTTTTGGTGGCTAACGTTAAACGACGCTTTTCAGGAACTGGGTTCACGAACAAAGATTTTCTGGGACTCTGGCATCTGATATCTTGCGGAGAGTGGGCGGAACTGCAAGGCTTGCCATTGGTGGGACGCCTTTACCCGACAGATGAAACCTCAAAGAATACACTGGCATGACAAGCTGAAGACCGGTATTTCATCTACTCCAGTGACAAGCGGTTTCCAGTCATGAAGCGTAACATGATATGAATGTTATAAAGATGCGCAATGACCATTTCGCCAAGGCTGCAGATTCTGCAGAACACTTATGAAACTCGTACTTCACATCGGACTACACAAAACCGGCACAACATTTTTGCAACGACAGCTGCAATTTCAGGCGGGCGATCTTTCCAGGCAAGGCTGGCTTTTTCCGCACACCGGATTTACTGAAGATGATGCAGTGGCGGCAAAAGCATTTGCAACGCCTGGCCATCAGGGTATCGCCAAGGCAGCGCTTCACGGGGATTCAAAAATCCGTACTGCGCTGTATAATGAAATATCAAAGGCCGGATGCCCCGTAGTTCTCATAAGTTGTGAGAATTTCAGTTTCCCGCTGATGCCACCCGGGCGGCGGGCTCGATACCTGAATAAAGTGGCAAAATTTTTCTCGGAGTTTGATGAAATAGAGGTCGTTGCTGTGATACGGCGTCCCGATACCTATCTTGAGTCTCTCTATAGGGAACGGGTTGTAAGTCTGGAAACCGCCGAGACGCGCTCAGCTGTTCACTTCGTTGAGACCACCAATTTCCGGGTGCTGAACTTCAAGGAAATGCTGGTACCATGGAGAGAGTTGGCGAATGGTAATCTGACAGTGTTGTCCTATGAGAAATTGCGCCAAAATTCTGATTACCTTGCAGCATTCGGAGAGGCACTGGGATTTGGACTGAAGTCATCCAATAAGCTTAGCGCATCCATTTACTCCTCTCCGTCCCGCCAGACGGTGGAAGTCATTCGCATGGCAAATGCACTCTCCGCCCCCACGGAGGGGCGGCGCGAAATTCTTGAGGCGTTTTTACAATCTGCAGGCCATTATGAAGCAGAGGGGCGCGGTCTCTCTGCTATCCCGACGGCGTTGAAAATTCGTCTGATCGACTATGCCCAGCAGTCCTCGGGAAATTTCTTCAATAGTTGCAACGCAAAGCTGGATTTTGATGCGATGCGTGAAGCAATTGAGGCCGAAGGAAGCAACTGGCAGCCACTGACAAACATTGATGCACGGTTACTCGATTCATACGTGTTTTTCTCAAAATCCATGACAAAAGCAAAAAAACCGACCACGGTTTCCCGGCTGCTAAGGGGAGTTACAGGCAGAGCAGAATTGCGCGGAGCCTTACAACGGATCTTTGGCCTGCTTCCTCCATTTGGGCAAAAGTGGATGAAGGCCATCTATTCCCGGCTCAGGTGACATGGATAACACTCGCATACAGGGGCGGGTATCGGAACCCGCCTGGCATCAAGGCCTTAAATACAATGCCATCAGTTTTTGGGCAGCCAGCCATTGCACCGCAAAACCCCAAAAGCCTTCCCCTTCGCTAATTTGGTCCGTGACTCAGTCACCTGCCTGACCTTGATGGCCGCACCATCGTTGCGATTACTGAAAATGCCTATACCTCGCTCAATTTTGCTTCGAGGCAATTCCTCACACTCTCACAAGTCTCCTTTTTGCCAAACAATCCCCAGAAGATATTGTTAAACTTGGTGACCTAGTCACAGACCCTGAGGCGGCGAATATGCTCCAATGGGTCACTGCAATTTGAAGCAAGAGGAGCTTTGACATGTTCAAAAACAATATGGGAACACTGGACCGGATTTTGCGTTTTTTAGTTGGCGCCGGACTGCTGGTGGCGTTTTTTTTGTTTCCCGACGCCGGATGGCGCTGGTTCACTCTCATCGGTATTATTCCGCTGGTAACTTCTATCATCGGCTCGTGCCCGCTCTATTCAATTTTTGGTCTCAGCACCTGTCCGGCAAAAAAGTCCTGAGGCAGGCATCATGCATAACGGGGGGGATTTGGTATGGTCGCCCCCGACCTGCGGTTTTGCGCAATCTGACAATTGATAAAACTAGGTTTATAGTTATAATGCGTTCATGAACCTTGAACAAGACATAGCAGTTTTAGCTCTTTCTGCCCTTGGACACGATGCGCGTCTGCGCATCTATAAACTGTTATTGCGGTCGGGAGAGAGTGGCCTAAGCGTTGGTGAGATCGCTTCGCGCCTGGACATTCCAGCTTCTACCCTTGCCCATCATCTTTCCACTCTGGTGCATTCCGGCCTGGTCATTCAGACCCGGCAGAGCCGGACGATTATCAATCGCATTGATTTTAAGCGCATGCGTGCGCTGGTTGCATTTCTATCCAAAGAATGCTGCGCCGACGCAGAAGGGGAAACAGCCAACGCTGCCTGATCCTCTCTATTTTTTTGAGAACAAATAACCATAAATCCGGTTATATGGAGATTAAGTTGAACCTGCAAAACATTATGGAAAAAGCGCCATGGTCCCGTCTCCCGTTCCAGATCGACCGGGTGTTGCTGGGCATTGTTGTCGTACTTGCTCTGGTTTTTACTCTTTCCCCCGAAGAGGGATGGAAAACGCTGAATTTTGCCAGCCAGAGCCTTTGGTCCATCGCCCCTTTCATGGCCCTGTCGATATTCACCGCAGCTTATGTCAGTGCCGCCGGTGCGGACAGTTTGATTGCGCGGGTATTTTCGGGCCGAACCATACCGATGATATTCATGGCAGCAGCGTTCGGGGCTCTGTCGCCCTTTTGCTCGTGCGGGGTCATTCCCATCATTGCCGCTCTGCTGGCCATGGGGGTTCCGCTGGCGCCGGTCATGGCTTTCTGGCTGGCCTCTCCGGTGACTGACCCGGCAATGTTTGTGGTCACCACCGGAATATTGGGATTTGACTATGCGATGGCCAAAACCATCACCGCCATTGCTCTGGGGCTGCTGGGGGGCTTGGGAACTGCCTGGCTTGTTCGTCTGAAAATGTTTGCACACCCGCTAAAACCGGGAATTGGCGGCCAAGGATGCGCAGCGGCCGCTCTCACACAGCCAAAACCTGTCATCTGGGCATTCTGGCGCGCGCCGGAGCGGATTTCCAAATTCCGGCGGGAAGCGCTGGGAACTATGTTTTTCCTTGGCAAATGGCTCGCTCTGGCCTTTGTTCTGGAAAGCCTGATGCTGGCCTATGTGCCCGCTGAATGGATTACAAGCCTGCTTTCAGGCACCGGCATTGCTCCCATTGCCCTTGCCACACTGGTCGGTGTTCCTGCCTATCTCAACGGATATGCAGCGCTGCCGCTGATGGATGGGCTGCTGAGCCAGGGCATGGCGCCGGGCGCAGCGCTTTCGTTCATGGTGGCGGGCGGTGTAACCAGTATTCCTGCAGCCATCGCCGTGTTTGCTCTGGTCAGAGGCCCCGTGTTTTTTGCCTATATATTGTTCGCGCTGGCGGGTTCCTTCTCTGCGGGACTAATATTTCAAGCGGTTTCAGGCTGATGCAGAAACTGCGGATTCCGGCTCCACAAATGTACCGGCAAGAATTGCGGTCATAAACGCGTAGGAGTTTATGCCGATGTCGTAGCTGAACATGCCATCGAACAGCCCGAATATCGCGCTGCCTGACATAAAAATCACCGCTATATAAACGCGGTGGCCAAAGAACGCATCTTTGCGCTTCAGATTGGTGAACGGTGCCGCCAGCAATGCCAGATAGCTGAACATGCCAAAAATGCCCGCGGCGGCGGCAAATCCAAGAAAATCATTGTGCACATGGGGCCATCTGGCTGCAATTTTTGAATTGAGCACCCCGGTTGCCGGGCGTCTGCCGGTTAACTGCTCAGCGGATTTTGCAGGTGTGTTGGCCCAGCCGTGCCCGACAATCGGAGATTCCGTAAATGCTCGCCAGGCACCCTTATAGAGGTCAATCCTGATCTGGGTACCCCATTGTTTTGAAGTGCCGGTACTGACAACTTCGGCAATCACACTGAAAGTCTCACCGACCCTTGGCAGTTTGACGTCACGCACCAAAAAGGCCGCCATGCCCAGCCCCATCACAAGTACTGAGATCAGTCCGCCCCGAATGAGCCATTTCAGGCCGCCAGGCTGGTTCAAAAGATAAATCAGTGCAAACAGGGCAAGCACAGGCACAGCAAGAAGAGTGCCGCGGGATCCAGACAAGATAGTACCCAAAACTCCAAGAAAGGGGCCGGAAAGATAGATTATGCGCCAGCGGGAGCGGGAAAGAAACAGGCCCGGAAGCGTCATGAAGCCGAAAAGGAGAATGATATGGGCATACATGTTGGGATTGTTGAACATGCCCGATGCCCGCGCCATGCCGGACACGCCCACATTCAGAGCGCCGAACACCGTACCAAGAAAAGTTCCAAGAAGCGCGATATTGATAATGACAAGGGGCCATGGACCGCCAGCGTGGCGGCGGGCCAGCAGATAGACCGGCACCGAAAGCGGCAGAGCGATGAAATTGAACACAAAACGCATGTCGGAAGGCTCTTTGGTGTTGATGAGAAACATCAAAGAGAGAACGACGAACACAACAAGAAAAATCAACAGGCCAGTTTCCTGCCGAATTATTTGTCGCAAAGGGGCAGGAAACACCAGAAAAAGCGCCAACATTGCAGCAACCAGTGAAGCACCGCTGCCTACGCTGCCAAAACTGACTGGCGCCACCAGAAGCAACACCAGCACAAGCCACCATATGGCGCTCACCATTCGGGACTTTGTGTCGGGCACCCGGTCGTCAACCATTGCCTCGCCGAGATGCCTGTTCACAACGTCCCCCGCCCTGTCCCGTTTATTTTTTCAAGCGCCCTGAGAAGCTTTTTGTCCCGGTAGTGCAGAAGCGGGCTGGGCTTGTCGGGTTGCTGGCGCGTTTGTTTCCAATTGGTGCTTATACCCCGAAAATGCCAAAAGGAACAAACCGGTTTTTCGGTAATTTTTCGTTCCGGCGCCCCCATGATGCGATGCCAGTAGGGAAATACATTCAGGCCTTCCATCCAGTCCTGTTTTGGGTCGCAGGCCCACTTTTTCGGGCACAGATATTTGGAGGGGTCGCGACGCATATGGGTGAAATCCCCATGCCGAAACCCCTCAGGGCGTGTGCGCCCTGAGCCACTCGGTGCCACAACCGCTTCAACCCAACTGCCAGAAAGTGGTGCAATGCCGTAAGGGGCAGACTGCGCCACCTCAAAAATATCGCTGCCCGGGAGCGGGGAAACCAATTCGTCAATATCGCAATTGAGAATGGCATCTGCCTTCATCCCCAAACGGCGCAAGACAACCCCCATGGAGCTGATTTGCAAAAAATGGGCCCAGTAATGATAGGTAAAAACACGGTTGTCGGTGCGTCCGAACCGGTAGGGCCACGAAAAAAGTACAAGTTTTTTCAAACCTGCAATCTGTGCAAGGGCCGCTTCAATCTTATCCAGTCCATAGCGGGTTGAGCCGTTGTCGAACAGAACAAGGGTATCGGCCCGATGGTGCTTCGCATGATAGGCAGCCCAATCATAAATCCATTGCAAATCATTGTTCTTGTTCATGGTGAACAATATGCGCGCGCGCGCCAGTTCATTTACAAGACTGGGCTGGACGACAATCCTAAAATCCGCGCTGGCAAATTTCAAATCAATGTGTGTGGTGTCCGGGGATACTCCGGCAAGTCTTGTGGTCATTGTCGAACGCGAGGGGAAAAACTCTGCTGCCAGCTCCTTCCCGGACGGATGCGCAACAAAGCGCGCCTGGCCGTAGTGCTCAAGCAGGTTTGCCGGTGGCGGGCCGACAAGCAGAACATCAGCGCCATCATGATGCCAGAAGCAATCATAGAACAGCGCTCTGTCTTCGAACTGCTCATAATATTGGAGAGGGCGTTTACGGTCCGGCACTCTGGGTAGCCGGGAAAGCCCGGCCCCGGTATCAAGAAACACCGGGCTGTGAGCCGGGCGAAAAATTCGCAAACCCTCACCAGCGCTCATAGGTTATTTCCCCACCCCACACCTGAACTATTGCCGCAATGCGCCGCCGGTGGCTTTTTCCACCGCAGCGATTATGCGCGCCGACACTGCTTCGATTTCTTCGTCGGTGAGGGTCTTGTCCCGGGGTTGCATTGTCACCTCAATGGCCATGGATTTTTTACCCTCCCCCAGGGATTTGCCCTCAAACACGTCGAACAGGTTAACCGCTGAAATGAGGTTTTTGTGGGCTGAACGCGCAGCCTTGAGCAAGGCGCCAGCCTTGACATCCATGTCAACTATGAAGGCAAAATCCCTCTTCAGCGGCATAAGATCCGACAGGTTGAGGGCAGGTTTGGCCCGGGTTGCTTTTTTGCGGGGATTTGGCAAGGCATCAAGGTTGATTTCAAACGCCACCACCGGACCCGTCAAATCAAGCTCCGCCAGCTGCAAGGGATGAAGTTCTCCGAACCAGCCCAGAATGTTTTTGGGACCAAGCTGCACGCGCCCGCCGCGACCCGGATGGGCCCAGTCGGCAGGTTCGGCCACAAGTTGGGTCTTGTCCATGTCAATGCCCAGCGCATCGAACAGCGCGGACATGTCAGCCTTGGCGTCAAAGGCATCAACCGCGTCTGCGGCACCCCGCCAGTGCCGTCCAGCCCCGCCCGGGCCGGCAGAGCCGGTGCGAATCCCTGAAGCAAAGGTGCGTTGACCCTCCGGCGTGTCATCAGTGAATATCTGCCCCACTTCAAACAAAGCGAGGTCAGAATAGGAGCGGTTGGCATTGCGCTGCGCCGCGGCCAAAAGGCCAGGCAGCAAAGAGGGGCGCATGTCGGTGAGGTCGGAGGCGATGGGGTTGGCCAGCTTCAGAGCAGGCGCGCCGCCGCCAAATGCTGTTGCCTGACTTTCGGACACAAACGACCAGGTGACCGCTTCATCCATGCCGCGGGCTGCCAGCGCCCGGCGGGCGATGCGCCGCCGATTCTGAATGGGGGTGAGCATTTTTTCAGCTACTCCGGCCAGCCGTTCCAGCGGCTCCACCGGAACCTTGTCGAGCCCCACGATTCGCATGACTTCTTCCACGATGTCAGCCTTGATGGTGACATCGGGACGCCAGCTTGGCACGGCGACCTTGACCAGGTCCCCGGTGCCTGCACTCCAGAACCCGAGCAGTTTGAGCACGGCCCTGGCCTCGGCGGCACTGATGGAAAGCCCGGTCAGGCGCCTGATTTCAGACAGGGGAAAATCAATGATTTTTTCCTCAATGTCGACATTGCCCGCATAAGTGGGCTCGCATGCCTCGCCCCCGCAAATATCGAGCACCATCCTTGTCGCCAGTTCAAGGCCGGGCTTGACGAAGGCGGGGTCGACAGTGCGCTCAAAGCGGTAGCGCGCGTCCGAGACAATACCTGTCTTGCGCCCCGTGGCGGCGGTGACAAGCGGGTCAAACCAGGCACATTCAATCAGCACATTGGTGGTTTCTTCGGTGCACCCGCTGGCCACACCGCCCAGAATACCCCCAAGACCGAGCACGCCATTGTCATCAGCAATAACGCACATGGTTTCGTCAACCTCGTGGGGCTTGTCATCAAGCCCGTCGAATTTCTCACCCTTAATGCCCATGCGCGCATGCAGGGTGCCAGAGAGCTTGTCCGCATCATAGACATGCAAGGGGCGGCCCCGGTCATAGGAAATATAATTGGTGATGTCGGCAAGGGCGTTGATGGGCCGCAGGCCGATGGCACGCAGGCGGGCCTGCATCCAATCCGGGGAGGGACCGTTTTTAACGTTTTTTATCAGCCGCCCGGCAAACATTTTACACGCTTGAGGTTCGTCTTTTTCAAAGCGCAACTCGATGGGCACCGTGGTGGGTCCGGCGGTGGCGGGAACCGGGGCGACCGAGCCATCCTTGAGGTCACCAACCCCGGCGGCGGCCAGTTCACGGGCCAGCCCGTAAACTCCGGTGCAATCCCCGCGATTGGGGGTGAGTTCAACCTCGACAACCACCTGGTTGAGCCCGGCATAGTCGGCATATTTTTTCCCCAGCGGGGCGTCGCTGGCCAACTCGATTATGCCGTCATGCTCGTCCGAAATCATCAACTCGCGTTCCGAGCACAACATGCCGTTGCTTTCCTCACCACGAATGACGCCTTTTTGCAGGGTAAACTCGGTGCCCGGAATATAGGTTCCCGCCGGGGCAAATACTCCCATCATGCCGGTTTTTGCGTTGGGGGCGCCGCACACGACCTTTACCGGCTCGCCGTGCCCCGTATCGACCATGCACACTTTGAGCCGGTCGGCATTGGGATGTTTTTCAGCCGAAATCACCCGGGCGATTGTGAACGCTGCAAGCTGTTTGCCCTGGTTTTCAACCGCCTCGACCTCGGTGCCGGTCATGGTCAGCGTATCAACGATATTGTCAACAGATGCTTCGGTCTCAAGATGCTCCTTGAGCCAGTCAATGGTGAATTTCATGAATAAGATCCGGTCGTGTTTTCTTGTTTTGGCAGTCTTGAATTCAATTCGAGCAATTTGGTCAGCACGTTGGCAAATCCGCGCGCATCGTCAATGGCCTTGTGGGAATGGGGCACGTCGCCATACCATTCGAGCGGCACCCGTTGCATACCCCAGTTCAGATAGTCCTGCCCCCTTAGCGTGCCCGCCATGGTGTAGAGGCAGACCCCGCCGCCACGAAAAAGCTGGCGCTGGCCGTTGAACGGGCCACCAAGAGCGCGGGTATCAGCAAAACTGTCCAGATAATGGTCCATCCACGGACCGTCAAACATGATGGGAGCGGCGCAGAACACCTTGTCATGGGGCAGGCTTTCAACCCAGTCCGCATAGCGCAGCATCTCGGATTTCACCGGTTTGGGGTTGGTGGTTGCAGCTCTATAGGCTTCGGGGAACCCCTCCCACCATTTGCTCGTTGCCGCGTCGGGCGACCGGTCGTCCCGCCGTTCCAGAACGCTTTCAAACTCTCCAAGCACCGCGCCGTCATAGGTCATGGCCACGCTGGCGAACGAGAGCATGGAGTTGCGCAAAGGGGAGTGGCCATCGGTTTCAATGTCGGTGACGACGAAGGTCACAGGGGTGGCGGATGTGTGGGGCATGTCAGGCAACTCTCACCCTCAACCCGTTCTTCCCTCTCCCCTCGTGGGAGAGGGTGGGCTGGCACCAGCCAGCTCGGGTGAGGGGGTTGGTTCCGGTTTGTTCGCTCAGGCCGACACCCCTCATCCGCCCCGTTGGGGCACCTTCTCCCGCAAGGGGAGAAGGAAAGACACCAGACCTTAGTGCACCATGCCTCATTGCGTGCCTGTCGGACCATCGAGCAATGCCAACCCCCTCCCCCTTCGCGGGGAGGGCCGGGGTGGGGGCAAATTTCTTCATCGTTCAAACACTTCCACCAGTTCGAAACGTTCGCAGACCAGCTCCATATCTTCAGACCAGCCGCCATTGCGCTCAAAAAACGCCCTGTGCCCTTGGCGCCAATCGGCGAGCGTGCGAAAGCCCTCCCCCTCATCAAATGCAAATTGTTCGTCCATCTGGTCAAAACGCCTGATGTTCACCTCAAGCGTTCTGATGACTGCTGCGGGTTTGCCCCCGCCATCAAGCACAATGTCCAGGCGGCCCACTTCTGGCATGGCCTCGCCGTCGGCCTCAAAGTCGCGCAAGGCGCCGCAGGTGGCGGTTTTTGTTCCCGCAATCACCAGCGCCAGCAGTTCGTCAGCCATTTCGGGGCTGTCCCCGAAACTGAATTGCTCGGCATCAGCATATTTTGCGGACAAAACCATCAACTGCTCAACCCGCCAAACAGCGTTGGCATATCAAGGGGCCTGAAACCGTAATGGTCGAGCCAGCGCTTGTCGGCATCAAAAAAGGCGCGCAGGTCAGGCATGCCGTATTTCAGCATGGCGAGGCGGTCGATGCCCAGCCCCCAGGCAAAACCCTGATAGACGTCCGGGTCAAGCCCGGCATTGCGCAGCACATTGGGATGGACCATGCCGCAGCCCAGAATCTCCATCCAGTCGGTCCCGGTGCCGATTTTAACCTCGTTGCCGGAGCGGTCGCACTGCACGTCCACCTCCATGGAGGGTTCGGTGAAGGGGAAAAAATGCGGGCGGAAGCGGGTGACGACATTATCCACTTCAAAAAACGTCTTGAGGAATTCTTCCAGAACCCAGCGCAACTGGCCGATATGGGAGCTTTTGTCGATGACCAGCCCTTCGACCTGATGAAACATGGGGGTGTGGGTCTGGTCGCTGTCGCAGCGATAGGTACGACCCGGAATGATGATGCGGATGGGGGGTTCCTGCGTCTCCATAGTGCGTATCTGCACCGGGGAGGTGTGGGTGCGCAAAACCTTGCGTTTTCCCTCACTGTCAGGATTGAAGAAAAACGTGTCGTGCATTTCGCGCGCCGGATGTCCTTCGGGAAAATTCAGCGCGGTGAAATTATAATAATCGGTTTCAATGTCCGGCCCTTCGGCCAGTGCAAAACCCATATCGGAAAAAATCGCGGTGATTTCATCAATCACCTGAGAAACCGGGTGCACCCGGCCGCGGGCCAGCGGGCCGGGACGGACAGGCAAGGTAATATCCACCCTCTCGGAGGCCAGTCTTTTTTCCAGTTCGGCTTTTTTCAATTCAGCGCCGCGTGCCTCGACAGCGGCGACTATTTCATTCTTTAGCCCGTTGATGGCCGGACCGGCGACTTTGCGCTCCTCCGAAGTCATTTTGCCCAAAGTGGCAAGCAGCGCGGAGACAGAACCCTTTTTCCCAAGAGCGCCAACGCGCACATTATCAAGCGCCTGCAAATTGTCGGTTGCAGCAATATCGGCGCTGATCTGGTCGCGTAAAATTTCGATGGTTTTGTTGTCTGGCATTGTGGATCCGATTAAAAAGGAAACTGAACAAGGTTATAAACGCCAAAAGGCCCCGCGCCAGTCCGTTATTTACGGTTCGTGACGCAAGGCTTGCTTTTTTCGGGCCTCAACTGGGGTGAGGGTCTACCTGATGTTCAGGCAGAAACGCGGGCGTGGGTCGTTGTTTCGATCGGCTCAAGGTAACCGAGCGCTGCCTTGGCCTGCGCAACAAGCGCTGCAAAAGCCTCGGGCTCACGCACGGCCAGATCGGCCAACACCTTGCGATCCACACCAACCTCAGCCTTGCTGAGGCCGTCGATAAATCGACCATAGGTCAGCCCGTGCTCGCGGGCGGCAGCGTTGATGCGCTGGATCCACAGGGCACGGAAATTGCGCTTGCGCCTCTTGCGATCGCGATAGGCGTATTGGCCGGCTTTTTCCACCGCCTGTTTGGCAACGCGGAAAGTGTTCTTGCGGCGACCATAATAGCCCTTGGCCTGGTTGATGACTTTTTTGTGACGGGCGTGCGCGGTGACGCCTCTTTTAACGCGGGACATCTCTTATGCTCCAAAAAGGGGTAACTAGCGATTATAGGGCATGTAGCTTTTGACGGTGCGGGCGTCCGCAGCGCAAAGCGTCGAGGTGCCACGATTCTGGCGAATGTATTTGGCGTTGTGGCTCATCAGGCGGTGACGCTTGCCAGCCACCCCTGCAATAACCTTGCCGGTCGCAGTGACCTTGAAGCGCTTCTTGGCGCCGGATTTTGTCTTCAGTTTTGGCATTTTGCTTTTCCTTGTGACTCCCGATAAATCCGGGAGTAAGAGAGCTGTTTGGGGTCGCCACGGCATGCCTTATGGGCCGGGCCACCCGGGTTTGAACCGCTGCGTTATAGGGGCAGACGAGGCGGGACGCAAGCCCCATGCGCCGCCCGCCCGGGATTGTGGCTTATCGCGCAACAGGTCCACCGGCCCGGGCCCAGGCACCGATACCACCAGAGAGGTTGGCAACATTTTCATAACCCATGCGGATCAGTTGCAGACCGGCAGCACCGGAGCGCGCACCTGAAGCGCAAACAAGAATGATGCGCTTGCCGGCATTGGCGGCGGGAAGCGAGCCTTTTCCATCGGGGCGGGCATGGTTGTCGAACTCGTTCAGGGGGGCAACAATGGCTCCTTTGATGGTTCCCGAAGCGGAAACTTCGCCATGGCTGCGCACGTCGACAAACACCGTGTCGGCATCGCCGTGGAATTGTACGGCGGAAGGGCCGGAGATGTTTTCCAGCCCAGGGCCGGTGTTGGAAGAAAACAGGGAGGAAAGGGAGGGAAAGCTCATGGGATATGGTCTCTTTCTTTATTCAGGTTGAAATGAAAAGGGTTTATTTGGAGAGATCGAGATCAGGGTTTTTCACGGTGACCGGCACCAGAAGATAATGAACGCCGTTCTGCTCGGCTTTGGGGAAACGTCCGGCGCGGATGTTGACCTGAATGGAGGGCAGAAGCAGCCGGGGCACGTCCAGTTCAGCATCGCGCGCCTGGCGCATGGCCTTGAACTCTTCAAGCGTCGTGCCGTCCTTGATGTGCACATTGTTTTTTTGAGCGGCAACAGTAGTCTCCCAGGCGTGCTCATCGCGCCCAGGGGCCTTGTAGTCGTGACACATAAACAGGCGGGTCTCGTCGGGCAGGCTCAAAATCCGGTGGATGGAGCTGTAGAGCTGCTCAGCATCACCACCGGGGAAATCCACCCGGGCGGTGCCAAAATCGGGCATGAACATGGTATCGCCGACAAACACTGCATCTTCGACCTTGTAGCAGATATCAGCGGGGGTATGGCCCGGTGTGTAAAGCACCTCGACATCAAGGTCGCCGATTTTGAAATGCTCGCCATCGGCAAACAGATGGTCAAAATCGCTGCCATCCGTCTTGAGATCGGTGGCGTTGAACATGGGGCGGAAAATTTCCTGCACCTGGGTGATGTTTTCCCCAATGCCGATTTTTGCCCCAGTCAGTGCCTTTATCATGGGTGAGCCCGACAGGTGGTCAGCATGGGCGTGGGTTTCCAGCGTCCAGATGACGTTCAGACCGAGTTCTTTGATGCGCGCCAGAATGGCATCCACCGAACGCGTATCAACTGTGCCCGAATTCTGGTCATAGTCCAGTACGGGATCGATGATGGCAGCAACACCTGCTTTTTCATCGGCCACGATATAGGAGATGGTGTTGGTGGCTTCATCAAAAAATGCTTCAATGAAAGGGGTCCTGGCTGGCATCTGGTTGGTCTCCCTGAATTCCTGATAATGGACTGGCGGATTGAATGTTGACTTATATATTAGGTTTAGCTTATATATCAAGAAGAAAATTCAAAAGGGCACATGATGATTGATATGAGCGTTAATGTTGAAGCCCTTGAGGCCAAGGCCGGTGACATTGCCACCCTGCTCAAGGCCCTGGGCAATGAGCGGCGCCTGATGATTCTGTGTCAACTTGTGGCCCACGGGGAAATGTCAGTGGGCAGCCTTGCCGATGCCATCCAACTGGGCCAGTCGGCGCTTTCCCAGCATCTGGCCAAGATGCGGGACGAGGGCATTGTTTCCACAAGACGCGAGGGCCAGACCATCTGGTACCGGATAACCGACGCGCGCGTTGAAGAACTGATGGCCATTCTTTACCGGCTTTATTGCTCCAAGCCCTAAACCACTCGGCCCACCAGCCCCAGCCGTTCGCGCAGGGCAAATCTGATGGTCAGAACGATGGCTGCAAAGGCCAGACCCACAGCCAGCCCCATCCACACACCAATACCGCGCCAGTCCAGAACAAAGGCGCATATCCAGGCCGTGGTCAACCCCACTCCCCAATAGCCGATGCTAACCAATATCATGGGCACTTTGGTATCGGATATGCCACGGAGGGCAGCAGCCATGACCACCTGGGCGCTATCGACAAGCTGAAATGCAGCGGCGACCCCCAGATAGGATGCGGCAAGAATAAGGGTTGTGGCATTTTCAGGGTTCAACGAATCCAGATAAAGTGCAACCAGCGGAGCGGGGAACAGTATAAACACCACGAACGGTATCAGGGAAAAGCCCAAAGCCAAGCCCATCGACGTCCAGCCCGCCCTGTGTACAGCGGCGGGATCGCGGGCACCATAGGCCAGCCCAACACGAACCGAAGTGGCCTGCGACAGGCCCAGCGGCACCATGAACGACATGGCAGCCAGTTGCAGGGCAACGGCGTGGGCCGCCAGTTCCTGAGTACCAAGCAGCCCCATCAACAGGGATGCGGCGCCAAACAGGCCGACCTCGGAGACAAGGATCAGGCCGATGGGAAAGCCAATTCGCAGCACCTGGATAAATCGGGGCCAATCGGGCTTGTACAGCCGCACCAGAACAAAATAGCGCCTGTAACGGCGATGCAGTACAACAAAAGCCAGAGCCACCAGGAACATGGTTGTGTGCACAATTGCCGTTGAAATGCCCGCTCCGGCAAGTTCGAGGCGTGGCAGGCCAAAATTGCCAAACATCAGCGCATAATTGCCCAGCGCGTTGACAAATATTCCCAGCACCGTAATCCACAAAATCACGGAACTGTCCCCTTTTGCGGCAATCAGCGAACGCAGGGCGATGAAGGCAATTCCGGGGAAAACCATCAGCACTGCCGTTGAGAGATATTGCTCAGCCAGCCGGATGATTTCGGGGTCCTGCCCGATCAGGGTAAAAAAGTCGCCGAGCAAAAGCACCAGTGGAGTAATCACCAGCGTGGCCATCAGGGCGATCCAGAGGCCCTGACGAACTGTGCGGCGTACGCTTTTTCCCTCACGCGCGCCGATAGCCTGGGCAATCAGTGGTCCGGTGGCTGAAACCAGGCCCACACCGCCCACAAAAAGGGGAAACAGCATGGATGTTGCCAGCGAGCCTGCGGCCAATTCATTGGGACCCAGCCAGCCCATCATAATTACATCGGTTGCATTAAGGGCCATGCCGGCGAGCTGGGCGACAACAAGCGGCCAGCCGAGCCTGAAGGTTCTGGCGAGTTCTTCCCCCCAGTTTTTTGCATTCAGTTTTGGCGCGGACATCTCAGGTTTTCCCTCTTTTGCAAGAAAGCAAGTGGCAAGAAAATGACTGGAGATGCGCGCCTTTGCTTCTTTCCTGGAAAAAAACAATCCGCTTGAGCGCCCCAGAATAAGGCGATGCCTTATCGGATAGCGTTGCAACGCTTTTATGGCAAGATGTTTTGGGACTCAGGTCGTGTCAGGGTCTGGACCCTGATTTCACCCGTCCCGCGCCTCAATTGTCAATGGCTCCACCAGATGGGTAATGGCGTTGGCATAATAGGCGACCAGCACTTTTTCTTTGGGGTTTATCTGATAGGCACCCGTTTCGTTCTGCTCCACCAGATGGCGCAGGGTGAGCATGCGCAGGCCCACCTCGACCAGATAATCATGGTCAGTGCGCGGCACATGCACATAGGCGCCTTTTTTCTCCAGCGCGCTGATGAGATTGAACACGGCGGTTTTAATCTCAAACAGGGACAGCGGCTTGTCGCCGGCTTCAATTAATACGCTCGCCACCAGCGAGGTTGGCAGCACCGGAATGGCCGCACCTACTGATTTCATCAGCCGCTGGCCAAGCTTTTCTACTTCGGCAAAACGCTGTTCGCCCTCTATGTTGCGAAAATCCACCGCGTTTTCTTCAAGATAGGAGCGCATGGACAATGGTTTTCCAAAGGACACGCAGGCGTAGCCATAGCGGAACCAGTTGCCCTTGAGAGCCAACCCGATTGAGCGCCCGATAAAGCCAAGAAACACCCCGGGGGAAAACCGGAACTTTGGTTTTTCACCTTCTTTTTTTGTCGCCGCCGAGGTTAGAAGCCGATCTTCAAGCACCCGGTCATAATTCAGCCCCACAGGAATAAAGATAATATCGCGGGCTCCCCTGGGGTCGAAATCCCCCACCATATAGGAGAGCAGCCCGAACTTGGGCGCGCGCAGCCTGCCGTCCCCGGAAAGCCCGCCCTCTGGAAAAACCGCCTGGGTTACCCCGGCCATGGTTGCCATGTGCACATAGCGCGCCAGCACCTTGCGATAAAGCGCATTGCCGGTGGAATGGCGGCGCACAAAATAGGCGCCCATGGAACGAATGAGGTTCTGCAAAGCCCAGATGCGGGCCCATTCCCCAACCGCATAGGACAGGGCCGAACTGGTGGCCGCCATATAGGTGACCAATACATAGTCCATGTTGGAGCGGTGGTTCATCACAAAAACCACTGTCGAATTGGGATCGACGTCAGCCAGCGCCTTGTCGTTGGAATTGCCAAGGCGCACCCGGTAGAGCATCTGCGAAATGCGCCGGGCCAGCGTGGTGCCGACCTTGAAATAGGTATAGTGGGAAAAAGCGGGCACCACCTCTTTTGCGTAGATGCGGGCGGTTTCCATCACCACTTCGCGGGGTTTGCCGGTTTCCTCAGCCTCCTCCTCAACTGCCCTGATCACCTCATGGTCAAACATCAGCGCATCAATCAGCCCCTGACGCTTGGTAAGTTTGAAGGGCTGAATTTTGAGACTGAGCCGGGTGTTCAGCTTTTCGATTGCCCGGTTGACCCGACCGCGGAAGAACCAGCGCACCGAAGGCACCAGCAACCGGTCCACAAGACCAATGAGAGCCAGAATTGCGGCCAGAACAACCAGCCAGACAGGAAGTGTTATGGTCCCCATATACGATATGGCCCCGGTTATTTTCTCAAGAGAAGCGAAGTTTGGCCGCCCACGGCCTGCAGGTCAAGCAAAGGGGAAATATTGGTTTTTGTCCTGCAATTTTCCCAAGAGAGCCTGCTCCAACTGGCTGAAGAGGTCAAATTGTGATAAGTTGGCTTCCCTTTAATATTGCGGTGAATACAAAGGAAGCGGATTATGACGGTTTCTGCAATTCTATCCGACAAAGGCAACAATGTTGTCACCCTGGGCCCAAAGGCCACACTTGCAGAAATATGCAAGACCCTGGCCACCCATCGCATCGGCGCGGTGCTGATCGTGGAAGGCGAGGAGATTTTAGGCATCGTTTCGGAACGTGATGTGGTGCGTCTGGTATCGGCGGGGGGAGGCGAGGCACTGTCCAGTCCGGCCACCAGCTGCATGACCAAAAATCTGGTCACCTGCGCCAGAAACGACACCATCGCCGTGGTGATGGAAAAAATGACCACCGGGCGATTTCGCCATGTGCCCGTTGTTGAGGAGGGAAAGCTCGAGGGCGTCATCTCCATCGGAGACGTGGTCAAATACCGCATCGCCGAAGCGGAGCGCGAAGCCGAGGAAATGCGTTCCTATATTACAACGACCTGAGTTGAGGTCCCTGACCTAGACTTTTTGCAGTACATTTGCGTGATGGCGCAGATGGTCTTCCATGAAAGTCTGGATAAAATAATAAGAATGATCATAGCCCTCATGGCGGCGCAGCTCCAGTTTTTGCCCGGACTCTTGTGTGGCAGCTTCAAGCATTTCGGGGTGCAGTTGCTCCTTAAGAAACTGGTCGGCCAGCCCCTGGTCCACCAGCAGAGTGGCTTTGCTTGGCCGGGTGCGCACCAGTTCGCTGGCATCGTGATTTGCCCAGACTGACTTGTCCGCCCCCAGATAGTTGGAAAATGCCTTTTGCCCCCAGGGGCACTGCATGGGGGCGCAAATGGGTGCAAAGGCCGAAGCGCTTTTGAACAGTTCGGAGTGCTTGAGATGCAGGCTCAGCGCTCCGTGCCCGCCCATAGAATGGCCAAATATGCCCTGCCGCGACAGGTCGGCGGCAAAATTGTCGCCAATGGTTTCCTGCAAGTCGCCGGTGACATAGGTTTCCATATTGTAGGCGGCAGCCCAGGGAGCTTGCGTGGCATCCAGATAAAACCCGGCACCGGTGCCAAAATCCCAGTCCTCGTCTTCTGCGGCAATGCCCTGCCCGCGGGGCGAGGTATCCGGCATGACCAGCATCAGCCCCAGTTCAGCCGCCACCCGCTGCGCCCCGGCCTTGATGGCGAAGGTCTCCTCGGTACAGGTCAGTCCCGCGAGCCAGACCAGCACGGGAACAGGTGCGTTTTTTGCCTGCGGGGGGACAAAGACGCCAAACTTCATTTTGCCGTTACAGGCCTTTGAGTGATGGGCATAAAAGCCCTGCACGCCGCCAAAGCAGGTCTGTTCGCTCAAGGTTTCCATGCGTTGCGCCCCCTAAAACACCACAACCGAGCGGATGGATTTGCCCTCATGCATGAGGTCGAAGGCCTTGTTGATATCTTCCAGCGGCATGGTGTGGGTAATCAAATCATCAATGTTGATTTTGCCGTCCATATACCAGTCAACGATTTTGGGCACGTCGGTGCGTCCGCGCGCACCGCCAAAGGCCGTGCCCCGCCACACCCGGCCGGTCACCAGTTGGAAGGGGCGGGTGGAAATTTCCTTGCCTGCCCCCGCAACACCGATGATGACGCTTTCACCCCAGCCCTTGTGGCAGCATTCCAGTGCCTGGCGCATGGTTTCAACATTGCCGATGCATTCAAAACTATAATCGGCGCCGCCACCCGTCACTTCGACCAGATGGGCAACAATATCGCCCTCAATTTCTGCGGGATTGACAAAATCGGTCATCCCGAACTGGCGGGCAATGGCCTTGCGTTCGGGGTTAAGGTCAACGCCGACGATTTTGTCGGCCCCCACCATTTTTGCCCCCTGAATGACATTGAGGCCGATACCCCCAAGCCCGAACACCACCACGTTGGAGCCTGGCTCGACCTTGGCGTCAAAAGCCACGGCGCCTACCCCGGTGGTTACCCCGCACCCGATATAACAAATCTGTTCAAACGGCGCATCGGCGCGCACTTTTGCCAGCGCTATTTCAGGCAGAACCGCATAGTTTGAAAAGGTCGAACATCCCATATAGTGCAGCACCGGTTTGCCTTTGTAGGACAGGCGCGAGGTGCCATCGGGCATCAGACCCTGCCCCTGCGTTGCCCGGATTGACTGGCAGAGATTGGTCTTGGGATTCAGGCAATATTCGCATTCCCGGCATTCGGGTGTATATAGCGGGATGACATGGTCCCCCGGTTTGACCGAACTTACCCCGGGACCCACCTCAACCACGACGCCTGCCCCTTCATGGCCCAGCACCACCGGAAACATGCCTTCGGGGTCATCCCCGGACAGGGTGAAAGCGTCCGTATGACAAACCCCGGTTGCCTTTATTTCAACCAGCACCTCGCCCTGCCTTGGCCCCTCAAGGTCCAGTTCAACGATTTCAAGCGGCTTTCCCGCTTCAAATGCCACCGCCGCGCGTGTTTTCATTTTGCATTGCTCCCAGCTAAAGTCTTACAGATTATATAACAGAGACTGAGCGAAATTTGTATCAGTTGTAAATGCGGGCGATAAAAAATCTGCACGCCAGCTGGAGGGGTTTATGCCGTGACCAATACACATGTTGCCTTTCTCAGGGGCGTAAATCTGGGCAGGCGCACAGTGAAAAAACACGAACTTATCGAGGTTTTCACCAGGCTGGGGTTTGGGAGGGTGGAAACTTTTCTGGCCAGCGGAAATGTTATATTCGACAGCAAAAGCGCTCCCGATGCCAAGAAGATTGAAAACGCCCTTGCATCGTTTTTCGGATTTGAGATTGCGGTGGTGCTGCGCTCGATAAAAGAACTGGACCAGCTTGCCCAAAGTCAGCCCTTCGCCGCCTATGAAGGAGATGCCGACACGAAACTCTATGTGAGCATGGCAGCGGGGCCCATTGGTGGACGGCTAGAGGGTATCAGCAGCGTTGCCGGGGACTTCGACCTGGTGCAAATTCGTGAGCGCGACTATTTCACCGCAGCTTTTCGTCAGGAGAGCGGGCGCTTTGGTTCAGGTCTGGACCAGCTCGAAAAGCGTTTCAGGGACCTGAGCATTACCATGCGCAACTGGAATACCATCATGCGCATTCTCAAGAAGGCATCTGTCTGAGCTCAAGGGGCAAAACCGGCTCCTTCTGACTTGAAACAGCCCAGTCAATACCCATATAAATTGTCGTAAAGAAGCGTTCCGGTGCCACTTTGTGGGCCGGTGCGCCGTGGTGTTGCTTGATGACAAGGACAAAACAATATGCCCCGCGTATCCCTTTTTTCTGCGCCATTTTTGCTTGGATTTGATGCGTTTGAAGAACGTATCGACCGTATGGCCAAGGCCGCTGACGGTTATCCCCCCTATAACATCGAGCGCCTGGCCTCTTCAGACGGCGCCGAGCACTATCAGATTGCCATTGCCGTTGCCGGATTTTCCAGTGACGAACTGGAAATCATTTCCGAAAACAATCAACTGGTGGTGCGCGGTCGCAACATGGATGACAAATCCCGCGAGTTTTTGCACCGTGGTATCGCCACAAGGCAATTCCAGCGCAGTTTTCTGCTGGCCGATGGCATGGAGGTTCTGGGTGCCGAACTGGTCGATGGCATGTTGATAATTGATGTTGAACGCCCCAAGGTCAAGAAGACCGCCCGCCGTATCAAAATTCGCAACCCGCAAAGCAAAAACGCTCAGGTGACACAATGAACAACAAGCCCGACAATTTGCGCAACAGCTCAGCAGGCACCAAGCCCGTGCATCCGCTCAAAACCCTGAGTGCACCTGAATTCGCCGCCCTTGGTGGTGACAGAATGGTGTTTGTGCGCTCTATCCGCGCCGAACTTCTGGCTGGATTTGTACCTGAAGCCAAAGCCATGCCGGACGATATGGTTTTCCAGTTGATTATGGGTGCTGACGGAAACCCGCTTCTGGTCGCCGACAATGAACAGGCGATCGCGGACTGGCTAAGCGAGGCCGACGTGGTTCGTGTGCTGCGGCATTAAAGCGGGATATATACTGGGCCACGGATAAGCGGGTACCGGTTATCGGGTAAATGACATGACTTGAACAACAGTCTAACGGGAACCGTTCACGCCGCTTCGCTGTTTTCGACTGGCGTTGTGAGGATTTCATAGAGCTGTTTGCGGTCACGGGTCTGGCGCAACTGTTCGACCAGAGATTCGGTGCGCAGCAGACGCGCCACACGGGCAAGAGCCTTGAGATGGTCGGCCCCGGAGCCTTCGGGCGCCAGAAGCATAATCACAATATCCACCGGCTGGTCATCCACCGCGTCAAATTCAACCGGCTCATCCAGGCGGGCAAACAGGGCAACAACGCGCTCCAGGCCCTTCATTTTTCCGTGAGGAATGGCAATGCCATTTCCAAGGCCGGTAGAGCCGAGCTTTTCGCGGTTCATCAGTGTTTCAAACACGGCTGCAGCGTCCAGCTGTCCCGATTGCGAGACCTTGTCGGCAAAGGCCTGCAAAAGCTGGCGCTTGCTTGCCACCTTTGCACAAGCAACAACGCAATCCTGCGAAAGGATATCAACCAGTTCCATCTCGGGGCCCTTATCAAAAAATTGGGGAGTGGGTTGCGGCTCTGGCGGGCTAATCCTGTAACAAAGTAGGGTCGACCCAGCCTATATTGCCGTCGGCCCGGCGATAAACCACATTCACGCCCCCATGTCCAGCGTTGATAAATACCTTTACGTCAGCCTGTGATAAATCAAGCTCCATTACAGCTTCGCCAACGCTCATCCTGTGTAAATCGCCAACGCTTTCAGCAATCACAGGAGGGGAAAAGTTCTCCTCCACTTCCTCCTGATTGTCGGGTGAGGCAAGCACATAGGATTGCGCGGTAAACTCAACAGGTTCTGCTTTGCGGCGATGGCTCTTGAGTTTGCGCTTGTAACGCCTGAGGCGTTTTTCAATATGGCCAGTGGTGGTTTCAAACGCTGAAATAGCATCGCCCGCCTGGGCGTGGGCGCGCAGGATAACCCCGCTGTCCAGATGCAAAACCATGTCAGAGCGGAAACCTGATCCCTCAGGCTCAAACGTCAAATGCCCCTCATATCCGCGGTCGAAATATTTGCTGACGACCTCATCGCAGCGTTCTTCTGCGCGGGTTCTTAAGGCTTCTCCCACATCCATGTTTTTTCCCGAAACGCGTAGTGACATTTTTTGCCGCCTCTCAGTTTGTTAAAGGTCAGGTCCTCTTATCTTCTTTCGAATCATAACTGATCAAATCAGCCAGTCCTGTGCGGACAAGAGTACTTCGCCACGGGCTGGCCATGCAATGCATATGGGGAGCGGTTGAGTAAATTCACAGGCTTGACGCATGATTTTTCGCCGGAAATTCAATAATTTGTGATATTGGAACAGTGAAGTCTGCCAAGGACCCACTGACAAACGGCAAAGCTCACCCTGCCGCAATCAGGGCCTTCTTTTGCCGGCGGCGCACAACGGAAGAAGGAATGTGCATCCCTTCCCGGTATTTGGCCACAGTGCGGCGGGCCACGTCAATACCCGCATTCTGGCGCAGGGATTGCGCAATCGCATCATCCGAGAGAATTGCCTTGGGGCTTTCGGCATCAATCATCTGCTTTATCTGGTGGCGCACGGTTTCTGCAGAATGCTCGCTCTCTCCGGAGAGGGAGCCCAAAGCAGTAGTAAAAAAATATTTCATTTCGAACAGCCCGCGCGGTGTGGAAATATATTTGGCCGTGGTAACGCGACTGACGGTGGATTCGTGCATTTCAATAGCGTCAGCGACCATCTTGAGGGTCATGGGCTTGAGGTGAGAAATACCGTGCACAAGAAACTCATCCTGCATACGCACGATTTCCGTTGCGGTCTTGAGAATGGTCTGGGCGCGCTGGTCCAGACTTTTGGTCAGCCAGGTGGCCGATTGCAGGCAATCAACAAGAAAGGTTTTTTCTCCCTTGTCACGCGTCAGTTTGCTCACATTGGCATAATAGGTGCGGTTGACCAGGACCTTTGGCAATATGTCCGTGTTCAACTCCACTGCCCAACCACCGCTGGCGTCCTCGCGCACGAATACATCGGCAACAATAGCCTGAATGGGAGCGCCATCAAAGGCCCGGCCCGGTCTGGGATCAAGCGCACGCAATTCTTCCAGCATATCTCTCAAGTCATCTTCTGAAGCTCCGATGGCATTTCGGATGGCGTCAAAATCATGAGAGGCTACAAGCTCAAGATTATCGAGCAATGCCGCCATCAGCGGATCAAGCCGATCTTTCTCGGCCAATTGCAGGGCCAGGCACTCGCGCACATCACGGGCAAAAACTCCTGCGGGATCGCAGGCCTGCAGGCGCAAAAGAACATTTTCGATGTCGCCTTCGCTGGCTCCCAACTGTTCAGCTATTGTCTTGCAACTGGTGGCCAGATATCCGGTCTCGTTGAGATTGTCGATGAGGTTGCGCGCAATCAGGCGCTCACGGGGATCGGAAACCAGAAGCCCGATTTGCTCTGCAAGGTGGTCGGCCAGCGTGATACGGGCCGGGATGAACTGTTCAATATCTGCGACCTCCCCGGCGCTCTGGCGCTGGCGTTCCGTGGGCAACTGTGTGGAGGCGCTAAACGAATCCTGCCCAACCTGTTCGGGAAACAGATTGGCCGCTTCGGTATCCATGGCCTCGGCAATGCGGGTCGCGCTTTGCAGCTCTTCGCCCGCCTCACCCAACTCGCTGCGGGTTTCAGGTTGAGGGACTTCCGGGGTCTGAATATCCTCATGAGGACTGTCCGCAAAAGAAGTGCCTTCGCCGGTATCATCGCGTTCGAGCAACGGATTACGCAGCAATTCCTCTTCAACGAAATGGCCCAGCTCCAGATGTGAGAGCTGCAACAGTTTGATCGACTGCATCAACTGCGGGGTCAATGTCAGGCTTTGGGACTGTCTGATTTCCAGTCGGGGCGTTAGGGCCATCGTCGCCTCTTGAGCACTTCACATACGCCGATAATGAGCATGATTTGGGGGGCGCGTTCAAGCGCCTGCATACAAGTTTTATGCCAGTTTGCCTGGTCCAGCCTGAAACTGCCCTAGATGGAAAAACTCTCACCCAGATAGACCCGGCGCGCTTCTGGATCATTGGAGATGGTTTCGGGCGTACCCTGTATCATTACCGTGCCCTCATGGATAAGGTAGGCCCGATCAACCAGGCCAAGGGTTTCGCGCACCGAATGATCGGTAATCAGTACACCGATGCCCCGCTCGGTAAGCTGGCGCACCAGCCCCTGAATTTCAGCAACCGCAATGGGATCGACCCCGGCAAAGGGTTCATCAAGGAGCATGAAATCAGGGTCTGCGGCCAGCGCCCGGGCAATTTCCACCCGGCGCCGTTCCCCCCCGGAGAGCGAGAGTGCATCAGCCCGGGCCAGATGGGTGATGGAAAACTCCTCAAGAAGCCCGGCAAGACGCCTCTTTCGTTCAATGCGCGAACGCACATGCCCCTCAAGAATAGCCAGAATATTGCCTTCGACGCTCATTCCGCGAAAAATGGAGGGCTCCTGGGGCAAGTAGCCAATACCCAGCCGACCGCGTTGGAACAGGGGCAAGTGCGTTATGGGGCGGCCATCAAGAAGAATTCTTCCCCGATCAGGTTTTACCAGTCCCATAATCATGGTGAAAACCGTGGTTTTGCCGGCACCGTTGGGCCCGAGAAGGCCCACGGCCTCCCCGCGGCGCACCGCAAGCGACACATCACGCACCACCACACGTTTGCCGAACGCCTTGCCAAGGCCATGGGCCACCAGCCATCCGCTCTGGTCTAACGCTTCAGGCATTAGCTAGTTATCCGGCGTGAACACACCGGTTACGCGCCCGCTCCCGCTGGTGGAAAATTCTGAAACAGAGGTTTTCAGATTGACGATAAGCTCCGGCGCTCTTACGACCCCGCTGTCATTGACCACAATCACATTGCCAGTCAGGCGTAAAATGCGGGTTTGGGGATCATAAACCGCGCGGTCCCCGGTTGCGGTCTGATCTGAATTCTGGATTTTGACGTTGGCAAGAGCCTCAAAGCTTTCGATGTCGGAGGTGCCTCCGCTGCCATAGTGAACGATCACCCGATCGGCCCAGACTTTGAGGTCTGGTTGGGTTACAACCACATTGCCCGAGAACTCGGCCTGGTTCTGTTGTTCTTTTATGACAAAACGGTCAGCGGTGATCTCTACCGGCTGGGTGGTCTGGGCAAACGCTGGTGTGCCGATAATCGCAAAAGCCAGAGCCAGTGCAACTGCACGTCTTACAAAAGAGGTCAGTTCATTCACTTTGCAACCCTCCATCCCCCGGCACAGTATAGCGAACCCCCTTAAAATCCCAGACCTGTCGTTTCGCATTGTAGACCAGAGATTCCGCCTCGATTGCGGCACCGTCCTTAAATTCAAACCGGACATCGCCATTGGAGGTGAGTTTTTGCGTAGGCCAGTCGATAACAGAATCAAGAAGGCGGCCGTTAACGCCATTACTGTCCCTTGTCACCATCAGCCCCTCAACAATCACCTGTTGTTCAGTCAGAAAGAGGCGGGCAAAGTCCGCGTTCGCGGTCATTGTATAACCATCAGTCTGCTCAGTCACGATTGTTGCTGTATCCAGGTTGATTATATCGGTGGCTTCGATACCGGCGCGGGCGGTTTCAGCCATCACTTCATAAGTGGTTCCATCGGGCATGATGCCCGAATAGCTGGGCGTGTCGAGCACCAACTGGTCCCGGTCCAGCCTTATGCCGCCAATACCGAAATTATCGGCCAGATTGGACAGGATAATCTGAAAGATCAGCAAGCCCGCAAGAGCGACGCCGGCTGCAGGTACAGCTATGCGCAAAATGGCAACGAACAGGTTGCGCCGGTTCAAACGCGCATACAGATGGGCGCGGGGATCAGAAATGTTGCCTTGTTCACTCATCAGCTATGGGCAAAAATGTCGGTATCCGGCCAGCCGGCAAGATCGAGCTTGACCCGAGTGGGAAGAAAATCAAAACAGGCCTGGGCCAGTTTGTCGCGCCCCTCGCGCATCAGCATCAGGGTCAGGTGCCGCTTGAGGTCGTGCAGGTGCAAAACATCAGAGGCCGCATAGGTGAGTTGTGCTTTGCTCAAACTGTCCGCCCCCCAGTCTGAACTCTGTTGTTGCTTGGACATGTCAACGCCAAGCAGTTCGCGACTGAGGTCCTTCAGACCGTGACGGTCCGTATAGGTGCGCACCAGCTTTGAGGCAATTTTTGTACAGAAAACCGGCCCGACCTCAACCCCGAACCGGTGTTCGAGTACTGCCATGTCAAACCGGGCATAATGAAATATCTTGGTAACATCAGGGTTGGCCAGGAGAGCTTTCAGATTGGGAGCATCGTCAAGGTTCTGAGGGATCTGCACCACGTCGGCGCTACCATCTCCGGGGGAAAGCTGGACGACGCACAACCGGTCTCTTGCGGTCTGCAGCCCCATGGTTTCGGTATCAATTGCCACCTCACGGCCATAATTGTCCAGATTGGGCAAATCGCCCGTATGTTGTCGTATGCTCATAAAAGAATCCGTAGCTTTGTATTTCTTCGGACCGGAGGCCCAAATCACATGAAAATGTTGATGGCACACCCTCATGGCAATGAAAAGGCCGACAAGCCCGAACCCCTCGCAAGGTTATAAAAAAAGGCGGAGCTTTTTGGCCCCGCCTTTGTCTGATTATCTTGAGTTTTGCGGACTACATGCCCAGGGCCTTGTCCGTAATCATGGACGTCCAGGCACCTTCGGGCTGTTTGGTGATAACGGGGTCTGATCCGCCACCCAGCAATGTGTCAACGGTGCGCTGGTAATCAGCTTCGTCCAGGGCGCCGTTTGAGCCTGCGGTCAGCTTGGCGATTTCACCCATCATACGACGCTGATGCTCGATGGTCTGAGCGCCGGTTTCATCGTTTTCCAGAACAATTTCAGCGGCGGCATCGGGGTTTTCCTCGGCCCACTTCCAGCCCTTCATCGAAGCGCGCACGAAACGCACCATTTCGTCCTGGAACTCAGGGTCGGCAAGCCGGTCTTCAAGCACATAAAGACCGTCTTCAAGCGTTGCCACACCTTCGTCTTCATACTTGAAGGTCACCAGGTCATCCGGGCTCAGCCCTGCGTCAATGATCTGCCAGTATTCATTGTAGGTCATGGTCGAAACGCAGGCGGCCTGACCCTGAAGAATGGGATCAACATTAAAGCCCTGCTTGAGGACCTCGACGCCATTTTCCCCGCCATCTGTGGAAATACCCAGCTGGCTCATCCATGAAAGGAACGGATATTCATTGCCAAAGAACCAGACCCCCAGGGTTTTGCCGGGGAAATCCGCCGGAGAGGTTATGCCGCTGTCGGCGCGACAGGTCAGCATCATGCCCGAGGATTTGAACGGCTGGGCGATATTGACCAGAGGCACGCCCTTTTCGCGCGCAGCAAGAGCTGAGGGCATCCAGTCGATAACCACATCAGCACCACCACCCACAAGCACCTGAACCGGGGCAATGTCGGGACCACCGGCCTTGATGGTGACATCCAGTCCTTCTTCCTCGTAAAAGCCCCGATCCTTTGCCACATAATAACCTGCGAACTGGGCCTGTGTGACCCATTTCAGTTGCAGGGTGATCTCCTGAGCGCTGGCTGGCGATGTTGCCGCAATTGCCATTGCACCCAGTACTAGAGTTGAAAGCAGTTTCTTCATTTTAGACAAGACTCCCTTTTATTGTCTTTTTGGTTCATGGGAACATACTAGGTCCCCGATGGTTTTTTGTCACGCTGCCGGATCATCAAACCCGGCATTCGCCAATTTCCCCCGAGGTTTTATCCTGACCTGACCGAGGGATGCCAGAAGGTGACCGCCCTTTCAAGCAAGGCGATCAACCCGTAAAAAGTCGTACCCGCCACCGCCGCAACGGCAATTTCAGCCCAGACCAGATCAACATTCATCCTACCCACTTCCGTCGAAATTCGAAAGCCCATGCCAACAATGGGGGTGCCGAAAAACTCGGCCACAATGGCGCCGATCAGCGCCAATGTGGAGTTGATTTTCAGGGCGTTGAAAATAAAGGGCGCAGCGGCGGGCAGGCGCAGCTTGAACAATGTCTGCCAGTATCCGGCCGCATAGGTGCGCATCAGGTCCTTTTCCATTGAAGAGGCGGCCGCCAGCCCCGAGACCGTGTTCACCAGCATCGGGAAAAAGGTCATCACAACAACAACCGCCGCCTTGGAGGGCCAGTCAAAGCCGAACCACATGACCATTATCGGGGCCACCCCGATAATGGGCAGGGCGGAAACAAAATTTCCGATGGGCAACAGTCCGCGTTGCAGAAACGGCGAGCGGTCAACAGCAATGGCTACCGCAAAACCGGCCCCGCAGCCCATGACATAACCGATCAGCACCGCCTTCATGAAAGTCTGCTGAAAATCGGCCCACAATATGGGTACCGACCCGGTGATCCGTGCCCATATCATTGAAGGGGGCGGCAACAGGATTGGGGACACATTCAGTCCCCGCGTCACCCCTTCCCAGATGACCAACAGGGTAATGCCAAACAGCACGGGCACGGCAATGGAAATGGTGCGCGCCATGGTCTGGCTTTTTGGGGTGAGGCGAACGAGATATTCATTGACACCCCAGGCAACAACCCAGAAGGCCAGCGCGCCAAAAAGCAGGGAGGGGTTCATGCGGGCGCTCCCCCCATGCGTTTTTCGGTTATGCGCTGGGCCAGCCCGACAAGGGAAACCAGAATGGCAGCCAAGGCGGCGGCCATAAACAGGGCGCTCCAGATTTGCACCGTCTGTCCGTAATAGGAGCCAGAGAGCAGTCGCGCGCCCAGACCCGCGACCGCCCCGGTGGGCAGTTCGCCAACGATGGCGCCAACAAGGGAAATGGCGATGGCAATCTTCATCGAGGTAAACAGATAGGGCAGAGAAGTGGGCCAGCGCAGCTTCCAGAAAAGCTGGGCTTTGCTCGCGGCATAGGTGTGCATCAGGTCAAGCTGGATTTGCTCGGGTGCCCGGAACCCCTTGACCATGCCCACAGCGACCGGAAAAAACGACAGGTAGGTGGAAATCAGCGCCTTGGGCAGAACTCCCGAAATTCCAACAGCGTTGAGCACCACGATTATCATCGGAGCAATGGCCAGAATGGGGATGGTCTGGGAGGCGACAATCCAGGGCATCAGCGACTTGTCCATGGCCCGCGAATGCACAATGCCTACCGCCAGCATGATGCCCAGCACCGTGCCTATGGTGAAACCCAGAAGCGTGGCGGACAGGGTAATCCATGCGTGGAAAACCAGTGAGCGGCGCGAGGTTGGCGCTTTCAGGACAGTTGTATTCCAGATTTCAACCGCCACCTGATGGGCCGAGGGCAGAACCGGGCGCTTCTGGTTAAGGGTATCGGAAATAAACTGGGCATTGCTCCATTCGGTAACCCCGGAGCGCTCATAAACCCCCAATTGCCAAGGAGTATTCAGAACAACCGCAAACACATACCAGGCGGCCAGAATGACCCCGAGCACCGTAAGAACGGGCAGGGTTTTGCCCTGATACATTCTGGTCAGCACTCCCCTATTCCTCATAGGAATGCCCCGCTTTGAGGCCCTCACGCACCCGGTGGGCGATTTCAAGAAATTCAGGTGTTTCGCGGATATCCAGCGGCCGTTCGGCGGGCAGGCTGCTTTGTATCACGTCAATAACCCTGCCGGGGCGCGGCGACATGACGACGATTTTTGTCGAAAGATAAACCGCTTCGGGAATGGAGTGGGTGACAAAACAGATGGTTTTTCTGGTATCGGCCCACAGTTTGAGCAATTGCTCGTTGAGATGATCGCGCACGATTTCATCCAGCGCCCCGAACGGCTCGTCCATCAATAACAGGTCGGCATCAAAGGCCAGCGCCCGGGCGATGGAAGCCCTTTGCTGCATGCCCCCGGACAGCTGCCAGGGAAATTTCTTTTCAAACCCAGCCAAATTGACCATCTCAAGGGTACGTTTGACATGTTCGGCAATCTCGGCGCGATCCTTACCCATGATTTCCAGTGGCAGGGCAGCGTTCTTCTCCACCGTGCGCCAGGGCAAAAGCGCCGGAGCCTGAAATACATAACCATAGGCCCGTTTCAGGCGCGCCTCGTCGGGACTCATGCCGTTGACCGAAATGGTGCCGCCGGTGGGCTGTTCCAGATCGGCCACCACGCGCAGGAATGTGGTCTTTCCGCAGCCCGAAGGCCCGATGAACGATACGAACTCGCCAGCATTGATTTCCAGATCAACGTCGGCCAGCGCATGCACCGGCCCATCATTGGTTTCAAAGGTCAGGGAAAGTTTATTGGCGGAAATGACGGTGCTCATGGGTCTACCTTCTTATGAACATTGGGCCTCGTGAAGCCGCCCCTCAACCCGTCAATATGTTCAAACAACTCCGGTTTTACTGATTGCCAAAGTGGATCAAGGATAACCGTAACACCTTCTCGTCGCGCCAATTTCGCTGCGGGAACAAAATCTGCATCTCCAGTTATTAATATCAAGGTATCGGCTTGTTTTTTTAGAGTTATCGAAGCGACATCCAACCCTAATCGCATATCAACAGCTTTTTGGCGAAATCCGGCAACAAAATCTTCATCAGCGAGTTCTTTCGGCAACTTGGTGCCAGCTATTAAATCTTTTTGAGGTTGTTCTTTTAGAAGCCACGATCTTTCCCGCTCAACATGCCCTAGACGAAGCGCCATATTTGGTCTTTTTCTCAATAACTTAAATAGTGAAAGCCGAAATTCTGCCTCTCTTGTCTTTGAATAGTCAATCGCTTTTTTGGAAATCGGCAAATGCCCCTTATTGGTGTAAGGGGAAGCATCATAATAGAAGCATCGATACAAGTGGGTCCACTTCGATTTACCGTCATGCAGCAGGTGTACGGCTTCAAGGTGGTTGTTGATCAATTGACCAATGGAGCGATCCACAGATACAGGATCAGCGTAGTCAACATCTTTGCGTACAGTTGGCAACCGTTTTAGGAAAAACCCACCGTCTATCAGAATTGCGACTTTCATGCGCAACCCAACAAACGAAAAGCCCCAAGGGATCGGCCATCTCCATGATCTCTAGGGAAACGACGTACGGCCAAGGGGCGAACAGGCATAATATAGGCCCATAGCTGTTTATTTTCAATGAAAATATAGCACTCTGGAAAAGTCATTCCTTTTCTATACCCCGCTTGCCGGAATGCCGGTACGCTGGACCTTGCGCGGGGCGGTGACTTCTTTCCAGGACGAGAGCGCCTTGCTCACCGCCTGAAACGGCTCGCGGGGCACAAACTCACCGTGGCCTTCCTGGGTTTTCATAGCTCCCTCTTGAACTGCCACCTGACCGCGGGTCAGGGTAAAGCGGGGCAGACCTTTGACATGCTTGCCCTCAAATACATTGTAGTCGATGGCGCTTTGCTGGGTGTCGGCGGAAATGGTTTTTTCCCGTTTCGGGTCCCAGACGACAATGTCGGCGTCAGCACCCACAAGGATTGCACCTTTCTTGGGATACATGTTGAGGATTTTTGCAATATTGGTGGAAGTCACTGCCACGAACTCTTCTCTGGTCAGGCGTCCGGTATTCACCCCGTTGGTCCACAGCATGGGCATGCGGTCCTCAAGCCCGCCGGTTCCGTTGGGGATGAGGGTGAAGTCATTGAGCCCGGCGCGCTTCTGCTCACTGGTAAAAGCGCAATGGTCGGTGGCCACCACCTGCAATGAACCGGCCTGCAAACCGGCCCACAGGCTGTCCTGATGTTTTTTATCGCGGAAAGGCGGGCTCATGACGCGCCGGGCCGCATGGTCCCAATCGGGATTTTTATATTCGCTGTCATCGAGCGTTAAATGCTGAATGAGCGGCTCGCCATAGGCCCTTATGCCGTTCTGTCGGGCCCGCCGGATGGCCTCGTGGGCCTGCTCTGAAGAAGTGTGCACGATATAGACCGGCACCCCGGCCATGTCGGCAATCATGATGGCGCGATTGGTGGCTTCGCCCTCGACCTCGGGGGGGCGCGAATAGGCGTGGGCCTCGGGCCCGTTATTACCCTCGGCCAGCAGTTTGGCCTGCAACTGGGCCACCACATCGCCGTTTTCAGCATGCACCAGGGGCAAAGCACCAAGTTCGGCGCAGCGCTTGAACGAGGAATACATCTCGTCATCATCGACCATCAGCGCGCCCTTGTAGGCCATGAAATGCTTGAAGGTGTTGATGCCCTTTTGCTGGACGATTTGCTGCATGTCATCAAACACCTGCTCGCCCCACCAGGTAATCGCCATGTGGAAGGAATAATCGCAATTGGCGCGGGTGGATTTATTGTCCCACATGGTGAGCGCCTCAAGCAGCGACTGGTCGGGGCCGGGCAGGGCAAAATCCACCACCATGGTGGTGCCCCCGGCGAGCGCCGCCCGCGTGCCGCTTTCAAAGTCGTCCGAGGAATAGGTGCCCATGAAAGGCATTTCCAGATGCGTGTGCGGGTCAATTCCCCCGGGCATGACAAAACAGCCGCTGGCATCCAGGGTTTCGGCGCCGGAGAGATTATCGCCGATTTCAACGATTTTCCCGCCTTCGATTTTTATGTCGCCCCTGTAAGTGCGGTCGGCGGTGACGATGGTGCCGCCCTTGATGATTTTGCTGGTCATTTCTTTTCTCCCGTTAACTTGAGTGTTGCGCCTCTTCCCCCCGCCCCTTCCGGGGAGAGGGTGGCCGGAGCAAAGCGCAGGTCGGGTGAGGGAGCAAAACCTAAACTCCTCACTCCACAATCTCCGCCGTTTCCACCACCGCGTGCATCAGGACCTCTGCGCCGGCGGTGGCCCATTCTTTTGAAATGTCCTCGGCCTCGTTGTGGGAAAGGCCATCGACGCAGGGGCACATGATCATTGCTGTTGGCGCAACGCGGTTGACCCAGCAGGCATCGTGCCCGGCGCCAGAAATCAGGTTGCGGTGGGAATAGCCCAGCCGCTCGGCGGCATTCCTGACCGCTGAGACGCATTTTTCGTCAAAGGTCACCGGGTCAAAGCCGCCGACTTTTTCAAATTCGACATTCAGGCCCATATCGTTACAGATTTTCTGCGCACCCTCCTTGAGCTGCTTTTCCATCTCTTCAATGGTCGCCAGGTCGGGGGAGCGGAAATCCACCGTAAACACCACTTTGCCCGGAATGACGTTGCGCGAATTGGGGTAAACGTCGATATGCCCGGCGGCCCCCACTGCGTCGGGCTTGTGGGCCCAGGCGATGTCATCAACCAGTTGCAAAATCTTTGCCATCCCCAGCCCGGCGTTTTTGCGCATGGGCATCGGGGTCGAGCCGGTATGACTTTCTTTTCCCGTGACGGTTATTTGCGTCCAGCTCAGGCCCTGCCCATGGGTGACAACGCCGATATCCTTACCCTCGGCTTCAAGAATTGGCCCCTGTTCGATATGCAGCTCGAACATAGCCGCCATTTTGCGCGCGCCCACTTCCTCTTCGCCGCGCCAGCCGATACGCTCCAGCTCATCGCCGAACTTTTTGCCTTCCGCGTCCTCCCGCTCGTAGGCCCAGTCTTGCGTATGCACGCCGGCAAAAACCCCCGAGGCCAGCATGGCGGGGGCAAAGCGCGTGCCCTCCTCATTGGTCCAGTTGGTAATGACTATGGGGTGTTTTGTCTTGATATTGAGGTCATTGAGGGTGCGTACCAGTTCAAGCCCGGCCAGAACCCCCAGCACCCCATCATATTTCCCCCCCGTGGGCTGGGTATCTAGGTGGCTGCCCACATAGACGGGGAGTGCATCGGGGTCGGTGCCCTCGCGGCGCATGAACATGTTGCCCATCTGGTCAAGGCCCATGGTCAGGCCCGCTTCCTCGCACCATCGCTGGAACAGCTTGCGGCCTTCGCCATCCTCGTCCGTAACCGTCTGGCGGTTGTTGCCCCCGGCAACACCGGGGCCGATTTTAGCCATCTCCATCAGGGAATCCCAAAGGCGATCGCCGTTGATTTTCAGGTTCTGTCCGGGGGCTGTCATTTTTTCTGGTCTCCATCTAAATCACGTCTGAGGTAGTCAGCGAAAAATTTTAGTAGACCTGATTCAACTTCCGTTTTCATTCCTGAGATGAAGTCTTCCTGTGATTCGTGTTTGTTTTGGGCAAGCACAATGTCGTTCATGGAATCGTTGACCAAAACTTCAAGATAATGAGGTAGCGCGCTATGGTTACTAAAAAAGGAGCTGCGAAACGAAGATAACCACATGAGGAAAAACGCTAGGAACGCAGAGGTTTTATAAACGTGGATACAGCCATTTGTTTTCCCACGGTCTGGTATTTCATGTAAAAATGGTATTCCTGTCTTTTTTGAAAAAGGAAATTTTATGAAGGGTGAAATTACTACTACAATTCCCTTGTCCATGATAAACAAGGCGTCATATGGAATTTTCTTGTGTAACAATATGTATTCACAGGTACTTAACAGTAGCCTCCTCCAGTCTCCTGAAGATTCAAAGGTAAAAATAAAATACGGACGATAGTGAATGTAGTACGAGTTCCATTCATCTGGACTGGGAACATCTACAAGACGAGAGAGATTTCTTGACCGTAGTGATTTGAAAATTCGCCCTTTTTCCAGTTCAGCGGCAAATTTAGAACCACCAGAAAGCGTTGACTTTACTTCTCCAGCTGCGTTGATACCTTCAATCAACAGAACTGTTGCTTCGTCCCTTTTGGCGGCAAATGGCTGCATTTCATTTGAAATTACTACATCCAGCTGACGCGATGTCCTCCCGCTATCATCACCCAACGTAGCTATTACTTCACCAGTTCCTACTGAGAGCGCTCTTGGCAAGTTGGACTCAATAAACGACCTTAAGGCAGACTCGACCGCGCCACCCCTTAGACCGTGATGATTAAAACGCTCCCGCGCCACGGCGAGTTGAAGCTCTAGAACCTTCTGCTGATGCTCAAGTGTTTCCTTTAGGCCCATTTCTTTTTCCTAGCTTGGAAACGCAAAAACCGAACCTTCCTTGACCCCGGTGGGCCAGCGGGCGGTGACGGTTTTCAGTCTGGTGTAGAAATGAACAGCCTCGGGGCCGTAAATGCCGTGGGCGCCAAAGGCGCTGCGCTTCCAGCCCCCGAACGAGTGATAGGCGACGGGCACCGGAATGGGCACGTTGATGCCCACCATGCCCACCTCAATCCGGTCGGCAAAGTCGCGGGCGGCATCACCGTCGCGGGTGAAAATGGCCGTGCCGTTGGCGTATTCATGACCGTGAATCAGATCAACCGCTTCGGCAAAGGTGTTTTTGCGCACCACGGAGAGAACGGGCCCGAAAATCTCGTCGCGATAGATGGACATGTCCTCGGTCACATTGTCGAACAGGGTGCCGCCGACAAAATAGCCGTTTTCATACCCTTGAAGGGAAAATCCGCGCCCGTCGACCACCAGATTTGCCCCGGCCTTTTCGCCCTCATTGATATAGTCCAGCACTTTTTCCTGATGGGCCTTGGTAATCACCGGGCCCATTTCAGCCGCACTATCGGTAGAGGGGCCAATCTTGAGCGCTTCAACTTTGGGTTTGAGCGCCGCCACCAGCCTGTCAGCGGTTTCCTCGCCGACGGGCACGGCAACGGATATGGCCATGCAGCGTTCGCCAGCGGCGCCATATCCGGCTCCCATCAGGGCGTTGGCGGCCTGCTCCATATCGGCATCAGGCATGATGATCATGTGGTTTTTTGCACCGCCAAGAGCCTGCACACGCTTGCCCGCTTTGGTGCCGCGCTCATAGACATATTGGGCAATGGGGGTGGAGCCGACAAAACTCACCGCCTTGACGTCCGGGTGGTCCAGGAGGCAATCCACCGCACTCTTGTCACCGTGTACGATGTTGAGAATTCCATCGGGCAGCCCGGCCTGCCTTAACAGCTCCCAGGCCATCATCGAGGCCGAGGGGTCACGCTCGGAGGGCTTGAGGACAAAGGCGTTCCCGCACGCAATGGCCATGGGATACATCCACATGGGCACCATTCCGGGGAAGTTGAACGGGGTAATGCCCGCCACAACACCCAGCGGGTGGCGCGCCGAATAGGTGTCAATGGCCGGGCCCACATTGCGCGAATATTCGCCCTTGAGCATCTGGGGAATGGAGCAGGCAAACTCCACCACCTCAATGCCCCGCGTCCATTCCCCGATGGCGTCCTCATGGGTTTTGCCCTGCTCTCGGGAGATTTCGCGGGCCAGATCCTCGATATTCTCGTTGAGAAGTGTCAGGAACCTGTGCATCACCCGCGCCCGCTTGGCCGGAGGCGCATCGCCCCAGGCCACTTGCGCCTGTTTGGCGCTGGCCACTGCCTCGTTGATTTCAGCGTCGGTTGAAAGCGGCAGCTGGCCGATCTGCTCACCGGTAGCGGGGTTGAAAACCCCGGTTTCCCTGTCCGAGCTGGAGGAGACCAGTTTGCCGTTTATGGCGTTTTGAATGCGATACATATGAAATTTCCTTGGGGTGCGGTTTCGCCGGATGCAGAATATTTATACCATTATCTTCCTATATAGAATAATTATTCTATATCACTCAAGCGAATTCAGAACATCTCCGATGGTTGCAACAATTTCGTCAATGTCCCCTCTGGACACAATCAATGGCGGGGAGAGGGCGATAATGTCCCCGGTGGTGCGGATGAGCAGGCCGGCTTCAAAGGCCTTTACAAAGGCTGAGAACGCGCGTTTTGTCGGCTCCCCGGCAATGGGATCAAGCTCAATGGCCCCGATAAGACCGATATTGCGCACGTCGATGACGTGGCGCGCACCGGACAGGGAATGCAGGGCATCCTCCCAATAGGGCGCCATCTCGGCAGCCCGGGTCAAAAGCCCGTCCTCTTTGTAGGTTTCAAGCGTGCCCAGCGCCGCCGCCGCCGCCATCGGGTTGCCCGAATAGGTATAGCCGTGCATGAACTCTATAAGATGCTCGGGCCCGGTCATGAAAGCGTCATGAATTTCACTTTTCACGAACACCGCGCCCATGGGAATAACCCCGTTGGTAAGCCCCTTGGCGGTGACCATGATGTCAGGAATTATGCCGTAATAGTCCGAGGCAAAGGGCGTGCCCAGACGGCCATAACCGGTGATAACCTCGTCAAATATCAGCAGAATGCCGTATTTTGTACAGATGTCGCGCAGCTTTTGCAGATAACCCTTTGGCGGAATGAGCACTCCGGTTGAGCCTGCAACCGGCTCCACAATAACCGCAGCAATGGTTGAGGCGTCATGCAGCCCCACAATGCGCTCCAGCTCGTTCGCCAACTCGGCCCCGTGCTCGGGCTCACCCCGGGTAAAGGCGTTTTTGTCAATCAGGTGGGTGTGGGGCAGATGATCGACTCCGGTCAGCAGGGTGCCGAACATTTTGCGGTTGGGCACGATACCCCCCACCGAAATGCCGCCAAAATTCACCCCGTGATAGCCCCGTTCGCGCCCGATGAGCCGGAAGCGCGACCCCTCGCCTTTCACCCGGTGGTAGGCCAGCGCAATCTTGAGCGCGGTTTCAACGCTTTCCGAACCCGAATTGGTGAAAAACACATGGTCCATGCCCTCAGGGGCGATATCGACCAGCCGGTTGGCCAGCTCAAAAACCTTGGGGTGCCCGATCTGGAAGGCGGGGGCATAATCAAGTTCTGCAGCCTGTTTCTGAATGGCTTCGGTAATTCTTGGACGGCAATGCCCCGCGTTGACGCACCACAGACCCGAGGTTGCATCAAGCACCTGGCGACCATCCGAGGTGGTGAAATGCATGTCCTTTGCCGCAACGAACATGCGCGGGTTTTTCTTGAATTGCCGGTTGGCCGAAAACGGCATCCAGAACGCGCTCAGATCGTTGGGGGTAACGCTTGTGGGGTTGGTCATGCTTCCTCCTCAAGAACCATATCAGGTGCCATTTTCAGGCAGGCCGGCTCACCGATGGTTCGCCCGTAAATTTGTTGATCTTGTTCCAAACCGATGTCGTTTATACCTTGCCACCTAAAGCGGGATTGGTGCAACTGGCGCAGGATTTTTGACCAATTGATAAAATCTTACACCTACCCGTAGACCGATCAAGCAAAATGTGTAACCCGGCGCTATCGAAACCAGTCAAAACCGGGCATAGTGCCATCCATGGACACTTCTACACATACAGGCCGGACCGAAACACGCATTCAGCGCGAAAAGCAGGACGCAATTCTGGAGGCGGCGCTCGAAGTATTTGCCTCAAACGGCTTTCGTGGCTCGACCATCGACCAGATTGCCGAGGCCGCGGGCATGAGCAAACCCAATCTGCTATATTATTTTTCCTCCAAGGAAGATGTTCACAAAAAGCTTATTGAGCACCTGCTCGATGTCTGGCTGGCACCCTTGCGCCATATGAATGCCAGCGGCGACCCCATTACCGAGATTTGCTCCTATATCAGACGCAAACTGGAGATGAGCCGTGATATGCCGCGTGAAAGCCGCCTGTTCGCCAACGAGATTTTACAGGGTGCACCGCGTATTATCTCCATGATTGAGGGCGAGTTGAAAAGCCTTGTTGACGAAAAAGCCGCAATTATAAGGGGTTGGATGGACGAGGGAAAACTTGTGGAAGTTGACCCCTATCATCTTTTGTTTTCCATCTGGGCCACCACCCAGCATTACGCCGATTTTGATGTGCAGGTGCGCGCCATGCTGGGGCCTGACAAAGACGGCGAGGACCGGTTTGAGGATGCGGCCAAGTTTCTTGACCAGCTCTTTGTGCACGGGCTGAAGCCAGGCGACTAGTTCCCCGTCATCGCGAGCGACCCCCAGCAACAGACCCCGAACCTACTCAGCCGGTTCTTTTGCCGCTGCTGGATTGTTGGGATGCGTGGTCCAGTTGGCGTAATCCTTTTCCACCACTTTGCCGGTGCGTTCGTCGATAACACCCGGTTCCAGAGCCTCCATCACGATACAATCCTCAATGGGACACACCAGCACACAGAGATTGCAGCCCACGCACTCATCATTCATCACTTCAAAGTGCCGTTTCCCGTCTTTTTGAGCCATGATGGCCTGATGGGAAGTGTCCTCGCAGGCAATGTGACAGCGCCCGCATTTGATGCACAGGTCCTGATTGATTTTTGCCTTGGTGATATGATTGAGGTTCAGATACTGCCAGTCGGAAACCTTTGGCACCGCCTTGCCCACAAACTGGTCGATTGACGTATATCCCTCCTCGTCCATCCAGTTGGAGAGGCCAGAAATCATTTCTTCGACTATTTTGAAGCCATAGGTCATGACTGCTGTACACACCTGCACGTTGCCAGAACCAAGAGCCATGAATTCGGCAGCGTCGCGCCAGGTGGTGATCCCGCCAATGCCCGAAATGGGCAGGCCGGCGGTTTCAGGGTCGCGGGCGATTTCAGCCACCATATTGAGGGCAATGGGTTTTACCGCCGGGCCGCAATAACCCCCGTGGCTGCCCTTGCCGTCGATGGAGGGGTTTGGGGAAAAACTTTCAAGGTCCACCGAGACAATGGAGTTGATTGTATTGATGAGAGACACCGCATCGGCGCCTCCCTTGTGGGCGGCACGGGCCGGATAGCGGATGTCGGTGATATTGGGGGTCAGTTTGACGATGACCGGCATGGACGTATTGGCCTTGCACCAGCGCGTGACCATTTCGATATATTCGGGCACCTGACCGACCGCCGAACCCATGCCGCGCTCGCTCATGCCGTGGGGGCAGCCGAAATTGAGTTCTATGCCATCGGCACCGGTTTCTTCGACCACGGGAAGAATGGCTTTCCATGCGTCTTCCTCACACGGCACCATCAGCGAGACGACGACAGCCCGGTCGGGCCAGTCTTTCTTGATCTGCTTGATTTCACGCAGGTTCACCTGCAACTCGCGATCGGTAATCAACTCGATATTGTTCATGCCAAGCAGGCGCCGGTCGCCGCCCCAGATGGCCCCATAACGGGGGCCGTTTACATTGACCACCGGGGGGCCATCCTCGCCAAGGGTTTTCCACATAACCCCGCCCCAGCCAGCCTTGAAGGCTCGCGTGACATTATAGGCCTTGTCGGTGGGGGGGGCGGATGCCAGCCAGAATGGGTTGGGTGATTTGATGCCAACAAAATTGTTTGTAAGATCAGCCATTATCTTGTCTCCCCCATAAGCGCCCCGTGGATGCTCTCCGCTGCATCGCGCCCCTGCGCCACTGCGGTTACGGTCAAATCGTCACCCCCGGCAACACAATCGCCCCCGGCCCAGATCCCTTGGCGCGAGGTTTTGCCATTTTCATCCACTTCAATGCGCCCCCCCACAAGTTCCAGCCCCTGAGCATGATGGGTGTCCAGTTTCTGGCCAATGGCCTTGAAAATCTGGTCGGCCGGAAGGGTTGCGGTGTGGCCCATGCCCTTGAGCCTGCCATCAACCATCTCGGTATATTCAAGTTCCAACCCGGTAACTTTGCCCTCCGCCGTCAAAACCTTTTTTGGTTGCAGCCAGTGGCGCACCACTACACCCTTTGTAGTCGCCAGGTTTTGCTCAAATTCCGATGCGTTCATTTCCTCATGCCCGCGCCGGTAGCAGATGGTGACCTCTTCGGCCCCCAGAAGCTTGGCCTGAACGGCAGCATCAATGGCGGTCATACCCCCCCCAATGACTATGATCCGGCGGCCGATTTCGATTTTGGAAAGGTCGTCGGTCTGGCGCAAATCGGCAATGAAATCCACCGCGTCCGCGACCCCTTGTGCATCTTCCCCTTCGGCGCGCAGGGCGTTTACGCCTCCCATGCCAACGCCGACAAAAACCGCGTCATATTTTTTCTTGAGGTCATCAAGGGAAAAGTCCCGCCCCAATGCCTGCCCCAGTTCAATTTTTATGCCGCCGATGGCAGTGACATATTCAAGTTCGGCCTGCGCAAAGCCGTCAACCGTCTTGTAGGAAGCAATGCCATATTCATTCAGCCCGCCCGCCTTGTCCCGCGCATCAAAGATGGTCACGTCATGGCCGTGCGTGGAGAGACGATGGGCACAGGCGATGCCTGCGGGCCCGGCGCCAACAACGGCAATTCTCTTGCCGGTGTCAGTTGCGCGCGTGAAAAACTGCGCGTTTCTCTCCATGGCCATATCGGTCGCATAGCGTTGCAGATGGCCGATTTTTACGGGTTTTCCCTCGGCCTCCTCGCGCACGCACACCTCCTCGCAAAGAGTCTCCGTCGGGCAGACGCGGGCGCACATGCCCCCCAGAATATTCTGGTTGAAAATGGTTTTTGCCGCACCCAACACGTTTCCAGTGGAAATTTCACGGATAAACAAGGGAATATCAATTTCAGTCGGGCAGGCTTCCTGACAGGGCGCATCATGGCAGAAATAGCAACGCTCAGCCTCCACAAGCGCCTCGTGCCTATCAAGGGGGGGATGCAGGTCAGCAAAGTTTTTTTCCAGCTGCGAGGGCGGCAATCGCCCTGAACTTATCCCTTCCTTGAGAATATTTTCACCCATTTTCTCAACTCCACCATGATGGATTACACATGGCAGGCTAGCGCAGGACAAAAATTTTATCAATTGGTCAAAAATTATTTTGCAGATGCCGTAACAGGAAACTCAGAAGAACAGCCGACTTTTGGAGTAAGACAATGTTCATGACTCGAATATAGTTCCGGGGACTCCTCCTGCGGGGTTTTTCAGGGAGCCATGCGCATGCGGGCAACTGCCTTTATCATCGGGCCACGTGATGGAAGTGGCACAGGCTTGATGGACCTGTGCCTGGGGATCGGGTTTGAAAGTGTCAGGCGGTTTTCCCAAATTGAAGAGGCCGAACAACAGGTGGCAAAAACGCCGGTGTGTTTTTTTGTTTTCACCGCAGACGTCGGTACCGAAAAACTGGGTTCCGTCTCCAAAGCCATTCGTTTCAGCCGCAACCGACAGGTGCGTTATGCGCCAATGGTCTGCTTTGCCGAAAGCCCGGGCAAACAACTGGTAGCTTTGTGCATCCAGGCCGGATTTGATGACATTCTCATCCCGCCATTTTCTGTCAAGCGGGTTGGCGAACGTCTTAAAGCCATGCTCGAGCAGCCCATGACCTTTTATGAAACACCTGACTATATCGGACCGGACAGGCGCAAGCGGGCAGGACGAAAAACACCGCCCTCCTCTGCCCTGGAAAAAGGAAACGAATATCGCCAAATTGATTTTGTCCGCAAAACAGGGGAAGGAATCTCCATTTTGCGTGAGGATTTTCGCCGAACCCCAAGCCTTCGGGCCGCTGAACGTGATGGTTCCGCATTCTTTTCCAGAGCCGCCGCGTCCGCCTGAGAGGCAAAGTTTTGTCAGCGAAGCCTGGTGAACACAAGTCAGCCATTGACTTGCTGCCGGACCCAAACCAACAGTTGGAGACACTGGCTTCTGATTCTGGAAAATGTCTGAAACCGCCCTGCTTATTTTTCGAAAGTGACCCTCATGCAGACGGGTAAAACACGCGCTGGCACTCTTGGCAGCGCTATTTTCAGCGCGCCCCAGAAACGCGTCTTTGTGATGTTTTTTCTTTATTCGCTCGCCCTTGGCGGGATTTTTCCCCGGCTGGGTGATTTGCAACTGAGCATGGGAATTGGTGAAGCGGCGCTGGGAGCGGCGCTTATCGGCATGGCCCTTGGAACACAAATTGCGTTTATATTCGTGGGGCCGGTACTGTTACGGTTCGGACACCGTGCAGTTCTTCTGGTCTGCATTCCGTTTCTGGCGCTGGTTGAGACTTTTGCCACGCTCTCTCCCTCTCCGGTGGTGCTGTTCCTGCTTTTGGCTATTGCCGGGCTGGCAGTGGGGGCCTTGGAGTTGGTGATAAACCTAGAGGCGGACCGAACGGAACACCTGCTGGGACGGCGCATCATGAACCGCGCCCATGCCTTCTGGAGTCTTGGTTTTTTTGCCGCTGGCATGGTTGGCGCCGTCGTCAAACAGGCCGGGATCGGTGCCTTTATACACCTTGCGGTTATGGCAATTCTGGTATCCGTTCTTGTGATTACAGTGTTTTCTGACTACCGTCAGGCCCCCCCGCGCCCTGAAACCAGCGCTCCGGCACCCCGGTTTGTGCGTCCAACCCTATCTATTCTTGCCATCGTTGGTTTTACGCTTTCCGCCATGCTCCTTGAAGGGGCCAGCATTGACTGGTCGGTGATTTATATGCGCGATGTTTTTGGCACGGCACCTTTTATCAACGGCATGGCTTTTGCGGTTGGTGCCCTGTCCATGGCGCTGACGCGGTTTTTTGCCGATGGTTTTATCGACCGCCATGGAGCTAGCGCTGTTGCGCGTCTGCTGGTGCTGGTGCTTGGTGCAGGAGCCCTCCTGGTCACATTTGCACCCAACCCGGTTCTGGCAATTATTGGCTTTGCTTTCATCGGCGCGGGAGGAAGCGTCATGTTTCCACTGGCCATATCGGCTGCCGCGCAAATGAAGGACCGCCCCGCCGCAACAAATGTTGCCGCATTGGCCCAGCTCTCGTTTATCACTTTTCTGGTTGCACCGCCTATTCTGGGGCTGGTGGCGGAGAATTTCGGCATTCGTGTTTCATTCGGACTGGGGCTGCCCATGGTTGTCTTGAGCTGGTTCCTGCTCTTTACGATTGCCCCGCAAAAAGCCAAAGTGGATACCCTTTAGCCAATATGAGAGGGCGCCCGATGAGTGATCCAGCACCCATGGTTAGTGACGGACGCCAGTCAGAGACCGCGTTACAGACCCAGCGCGGGGTGATGCGCATGCTGCGCCAGCAGTTTGACTTATGCTGTTACGCCGAAGTATCGCTGGCCAGTGGCAGGCGCTGCGATGTGCTGGGGGTCGGGCGGCGCGGCGAAATCTGGATTGTCGAAATCAAGTCCAGCCTTGAGGATTTCCGCGTTGACAATAAGTGGCCGGAGTACAAGGACTTTTGCGACCGCTTCCTGTTTGCCAAGCCCCCCGAGCTTGATGCCGGTATTTTCCCCGACACAGAAGGCTTGATAGTTGCCGATAGCCACGGAGCAGAAATTTTGCGCGCTGCCAGTAACCAGCCCCTGGCTGCTGCCCGGCGCAAGGCCATTATGCTCAGGCTGGCCCGAATGGGAGCCGACCGCATTCACGCGCTGATGGACCCGGGGCCGCTCTAGAAAACCCTTTCCCGCATCATTTCAAAATGGAGCTTTCAGGATACTGACCCCAGGTCAGCAAGCGTTTTTTGCAATTCACGCATGATCTTCAGGCGCTGCGCATCACTTTTTGCACCCGCAAGCCTCTGGCCCAGCTTTATGGAAAAGTCCGCATATTCATTGTTCCAGTCGTTGCAAAGCTGGGCGGGGTCGATACGCGGGGTTTTTGGCTGCGAACGTGCGCCGATGCCGCTTGAAAGCAGCTCAAACGCATCGTCCAGCATGGGAGCAATGATTTGGTCTGAACTCAGATTGAGCTTCATCAGGTCGCTGCGCATGGCCTGACGCGACTTGTCTTCCCCATGGGTCAGAAACAAAGCACCATGGGCGGGCAGGCGCTCGGCAACCCATTCGATGAGCTCGTTATGGTCGGCATGGGCCGAATAATTGCCAATGGTGCGGATTTGCGCCCGGACCGGATATTTCCCCCCGTGGATGCGCACTTCTTTTTTGCCAGACTGGATAATCTGGCCAAGGGTGCCCGGTGCCTGATAGCCGACAAAAAGCACGGTGGCATCGGGCCGTACGATATTGTTGCGCAAATGATGCTTGATGCGCCCCGCGTCCGCCATGCCCGAGGCCGACATGATGATAGCGCCGCCCCTTATGTTGTTGATGTCCTTGGACTCCTGCACCGATTCCACAATGCGAAAACGCTTGTCATTGAATAATTCATCGGCGGAAAGCTGCACGTCCTCGAACATGGCGGCGTTTTCCTTGTAAACCCTGGTTACCCGGCTGGCCAGCGGAGAGTCCAGAAACACCCGCGTGGGGTTGATTTCGCCGGACTTGATCAGGGTACCGATATCGTGCAGCAACTCCTGGGAACGCTCCACCGCAAAAGCGGGGATAACCAGATTGCCACCGCGTTCAAGGGCCGCGGCGATTTCAATGCGCAAGGCCTCGCGGCGCTGCTCAAGCGTATAATCATCGCGGTTGCGCCCACCATAGGTGCTTTCGCAAAGGATGTAGTCAAATCCGGCCGGCGCGTCGGGTTCTTTATAGAACACTTTTTCATCCGGGCCGATATCCCCGGAAAACAAAAGACGAATCGTCTTGTCATCCCGATCCTGCACTTCAACTTCAATGGAGGCCGAACCAAGAATATGCCCGGCATTCCAGTAGCGCACCCGGATGCCGGGCCCCGGTTCAATCCACTCCTGATAGGGGTGCCCGACCCTGTGGGCCAGCGCCTCTGTCGCGTCTTCTCGTGTATAAAGAGGCTTAAGGGGGGCCTCTCCACGCCGGGCGCGATAGCGGTTTGTGCGCTCAGTCTCGCTTTCCTGAATACCGGCGCCATCGGCCAGCAGATATTCAATCAGCCCCGCCGTGGGTACGGTGGAGTGTATGGGGCCTTCAAACCCTTCCCGGTACAGCCGCGGAATAAGCCCCGCATGGTCGATATGGGCATGGGTGAGCAACAAAAAATCAATGTGCTTTGCTACAAAGGGCTGCTCTTTGCGATTGAGTTCGCGCACGCTTTTGTTGCCCTGAAACAGGCCGTTATCAACCAGAAACTGGCCGCCAGGGTGCACAACGCGATAACACGAGCCGGTGACGGTGCCCGCCGCACCATGAAAATAGAGGGTAACAGTCATGGAGAAAGGGCCTTCCAACACCAACAGGAGCCAAATCTTTACCCCCTGCAAGCGATAAAACAAGTGCTTATTGGGGCACCCAAAAAGAAACGCGCCTTCCACGGGGGAGGCGCGTTTCAGTCAGTCAAAATTGCCCGGCTGGAATTCAGCACGTCACCTCAAGCGGTACCCGCATGCTCATAACATCCGAATTGGGTGTTACCACATGATATTTGGTGCTGACGGAGGAGGCGACGATGAAGTCCTGGCTCCAACTTCCCATGGTGACAGTACCAGCGCCCTTGACGGTTTCCACCTGATAGGGGCCGAGAACCACACCGGAATCAGACACCACCAGAATGGGGAACGTGCCGGGCTTGTTGGAAAACACCCAGACGTTCAGGCTTGCAGGAGATGGACAGACACCATTATCGTTTGACTGAATGCCAAGCTGAATGGCGGTAACACGGGGCTTTGGCTGTCCCCCGGCCTGAAAATCAAGCGGATTGGCGTTGGCGGCAGAGACGGAGAGAGCAAGCAGGGTTGCAGCAATGGTCTTGATTGTGTTGGTCATCGGGTTTCCTCACTGGGATTGAGCCTGGGGATCAAATTTCGATTTCCCCTGATAGGAGAGCGGGCTTGAACTGCAACTGAAGACAGCGTTCAGGCGGTGTTCATTTTTTGACCTGTTTCCCCGGAGCAAAACAAAAAAGGCGCCCCTGACAGGGACGCCTGAGCTTTTTTCAGCGATAAGGCTTTGGTACTATTTAATCGGTGCGATCACCATGACCATCTGCCGGCCCTCGGTTTTGGGCACTGCCTCAACCTTGGCAATATCTTCCATCTGATCGCGCACCTTGTGCAGCAGTTGCAGCCCCAGCTCCTGATGGGCCATTTCCCGGCCCCGGAAACGCATGGTTACCTTGACCTTGTCGCCCTCGGAAAGGAATTTCTCGACCGAACGCATCTTCACATCATAGTCATGGGTGTCGATATTGGGTCGGAGCTTGATTTCCTTGACGTCAATGACTTTTTGCTTTTTGCGGGCGTCCGCCGCTTTTTTCTGGGCCTGATATTTGTACTTGCCCAGATCAAGGATTTTACAAACCGGCGGTTTGGCATTGGGGGAAATGGCAACCAGATCCAGCCCCACTTCTTCTGCCATCTCCATGGCACGGGGTGTGGGCACTTCCCCCAGATGATTGCCGTCAGCATCAATAAGCTGCACTTCTGTTGCTGTGATATCTTTGTTTGCGGGTGGCCCTTTGCGTTGCGGCGCCACTGGTCTCATTGGTCGGCGAATCTGTGTGATCCTTCAGGTTGTTTACACATCGAAACGAATTTCGCGGCTAAAATCATGATTGTTGGCTCCAAAGTCAACCGCCAAATCCATTTCCCTGCAAAGCTTGCGTCCTATTGATGACCTGATTATGACAGTTCCTGCCCCCAAGAGACACTTTTTGTGGCTCGGGCTATGGTCGGGCCGGAAGGTTTGTGTATGCGGTTTTTATCGGTTGGCAGCGGATCGAATGTCCGCCAGATTGCCATTGAACAGCGCAAGGGCGGCATACCCAGCCTGTTTTGGCTTGGCGGCTTCAAATCGGATATGGCCGGTTCAAAAGCCAGTGCGCTGGACGGGATCGGCAAAAAGCTCGGAGTCGGCATCACCCGGTTTGACTATTCCGGTCACGGAAAATCCGGGGGGAATTTTCTTGAGGGCACGATTTCCGACTGGCTTGAAGAAGCAGTCGCTGTCTTTGAGGAAACCACCGGAGCGCAAATTATCATTGGTTCGTCCATGGGCGGCTGGCTGGCCTTCTTGCTCAACCGGCACCTCATCCATATGAATGCGAGCCGAATTAAAGCCCTTATCCTCATTGCTCCGGCACTTGATATGACAGAGGATTTGATGCGTGCAGGCTTCACGCCAGAAGAGCTGGAGATGCTTGAAAGCAAGGGAAGAGTTGAGCAGCCCTCAGATTATGGTGAGCCCTATATTATCACCCGAAAACTCATCGAAGATGGCCGAAAGCACCTGCTTTTCACCGAGCCGATCAAAACCGGATGCCCCGTACACATTCTTCAGGGCGGTAAAGACGAGGCTGTACCAGTCTCCCACACCATGAAACTGGTCAGCCATTTGCTGTTCGATCCGGTGATGCTGACGATTGTACCTGACGGTGATCACTCTCTGAGCCGGGAGCAGGATATTGCACTGCTTGAGCGCACAATTGCTCAGGCTGTGGAGGATGAAAATTGATTGGCAAGAGACGCTGAAGGCGCTTCCCTGTCAGCCTGCGTCAAAAATCGCCTTGAGGCCCTCACGATAACTGGGATAGAGCAATTCAATGCCCAGCTCTTTTTTTATCGCCGCGTTGGAAACCCGCTTGTTGTCAGCAAAAAACGAACGTGCCATCTCGCTAAGGTCAGCTTTTTCAAAGGCGACCTCCGGGGGAGGATCAACTTCCATGAGCTCTGCAGCATAGGTCACCAGATCCTGGGGGGGAGCCGGCTCATCATCCGTCAGATTGAAAGTGCCGTTCAGACCCGCGCGCATGCCAAGGGCGGTAATGCGCCCGATATCCTCCACATGTACCCGGTTGAACACCTGTCCCGGTTTTTTTATGCGGTGAGCCGTGCCCGCTGCCAGTTTGTCGATGCTTGAGCGTCCCGGTCCATAAATTCCTGCCAGCCGGAAAATAGCCAGAGGAAGATCACGCCGGCGTGCATAATCGCGCCATTGTTCCTCGGCCTCAAGACGCACGCGCGCGCGCTCAACCTTCTGTTCACACGGAGCATTCTCATCGATCCAGCCCCCATCAGAATTTGCATAGACACCGACGGTGGAAAAATAACACAACCACTCAAGTCCCTCCGCCTTGTCCAGATCAGACCGGTGGTGGGCAAGAACCGGGTCCGCCCCGGTTCCGGGGGGGATGGAGACCACCAGATGGGTGGATTTTGTCAGATCAGAAGCAAGCATCAGGCCCGGCGCGCGACCATCAAAAGCATGGGCACGCATACCGGCGCGGATAAGCTCCTCGGCCTTGGGGCGCGAACGGGTCGTACCAATGATTTCAGCCTCGGCATCGACCAGCTGTTTTATTGATCTGGCTGTGGCCTGAGAGGAATAGCCCATCCCAAAGAAAAATATGCCCATGATCTTTTTGCCCCGGTTATTCGCGTCAGCAGTTCTGTGCTGTTTAAATTCAAGTTTTTACGTCTGCTCGCTCTGGCCCCCCCTGCCATTCCATAGCAACATCAGCACTCTTTTCGCCCACACCATGTTCGTCACGCAAGTCCAAAAACTCTTTTGAACCCGCTAATTGTCGCACTGCCCAAACCGCAGTGGAACGAATCATCTCATCATTGTCTGATAATCGGTCTATGGCGTACCGGAGCAATCTGTCATCCCCGCTATTGCCCAAGGCAATGAGCACATTGCGGAGGAATCTGGCATGACCAAGGCGCTTGACAGGCGAGCCGGAAAACAGCCTGCGGAACTCCCCCTCATCCATTTGCACCAACTCACCAAGAGGAGGCAGTATGAGATCCTGACGCGCGCGCAGTTTTGTCTCGCGGCTTGTTTCCGCAAATTTGTTCCACGGGCACACTGCAAGGCAGTCATCACATCCAAATATGCGATTGCCCATTGCCGCCCGGTATTGTTCGGGGATAGGGCCGTGATGCTCATTGTTGTAATAGGCCAGGCATTTGCGGGCATCCAGTTGATAGGGTGCGGGAAATGCATTGGTGGGGCAGATATCGAGGCATCTTGTGCAGGTGCCGCACTTGTCGTTTTGTGCCTCATCGGCCGGCAGCTTCGCATTGGTAAAAATTACACCCAGAAACAACCATGACCCATGCTCACGCGAAACCAGAACGCTGTGCTTGCCCTGCCAGCCAAGCCCTGCGCTCTGGGCCAGAGGTTTTTCCATCACCGGCGCGGTGTCGACAAAAACCTTGACCTGAGCCCCTGCATGCCGGACCAGAAGTGAAGCCAACTCCTTCAGACGACCTTTGATAATATCATGATAGTCGCGGTTGCGCGCATAAATCGAAATGTTTCCGGCGCTGGTTTTTTCAAGATCCGCCATCGGGTCGGTGTCCGGCGTGTAAGCCAGCCCCAGCATGAGAACAGATTTTGCCTCCGCCCACAGGGCTGCGGGGCTGGCCCGACGCTCAGCGGTATTCTGCATCCAGCCCATGGATGCATGCCAGCCTTTATCAAGGGACTGGGCCAGCTTTTCTTTCAGGTCGGGGCGCGCATCGGCCCGTGTGACACCAAATGCGTCAAAGCCAAGTTTTTCCGCCCGCTGTTTCAGGAGTTTTTTGAGTTTTTTGCCGTCAGGTCGACTCAAAAGTCCAGGTCCGCGTAGGACGGGGAGGCAGGCATGCCCACCAGCCGGTCGGCCAGAAGGGGCCGAAATGTGGGGCGTGATTTCATGCGTGCGTACCAGTCGCGCGCTTCCCCGGAACCGGCCCAGTCCACGTCCCCCAGATAGTCGAGACTGGACAGGTGGGCGGCAAGGGCAAAGTCAGCAAGGCTCATCTCCTCCCCCGCAACCCAGGTGCGCGAAGAAAGTATCCAGTCAAAATAGAGCAGGTGCTCCCCAAGGTTTGTCATGGCAGCCCGCAGCGCCGAAACATCGGGGGTGCCTTCACCCCTCTCCCGTTTCCCCAGTTTTTCTTCGAGCACATAGCGTGTGACTTCTTCGTTGAGCTTGAACAATATCCATTCAAGCAAACGCCACATTTCCGCGTTTGCTTCCGGGTCGGGGGGTATCAGCCCCAAAACCGAGGCGGGTGCATGACGCTGTTCAATATAGTGAATGCAGGCAAGGGGCCCAACAATCGCCGCTGCATCTTCTTCCATCAGCACCGGCAGGGTGGCTGCCGGCGACAGAGCTGTGAACTGGGGCGTGCGCTTCCAGGGGCTTATCTCGTCCAACTCCAGTCCAACCCCGTATTCCGCGCACATCAGGCGAATCATGCGTGAGGACGGGTCGAGTTGGTGATGCAAAAGTATGGTCACAATACAGCTCCCTCTGAGCGAAGTAAAAAGGCGTGTTGGCCCGGCGTCAAAAACCGTCTAAGACGTGGCGCTGTCCTTCTCGCAAAGGCAGGACACCGGAAGAGATAAGGGATGATGTAAATATGGATCAAGGTCTTTTTGCGCCCCTGGTTCTGGGTATCATCGAAGGGCTGACCGAATTTTTACCTGTCTCCTCCACTGCGCACCTGCTGCTGGTTGACTATTTTTTTGCCCTGCGCCAGCCGGCAACTTTTGTTGTGCTTATCCAGCTCGGGGCCATTCTGGCCATCGTCACCATATATTTCACCCGGCTTTTTGACCTTTTCCGCCGGGCGCTCAGGGGCGAAAAAGGGGCGTGGGCATTTGCTCTCAATGTGGTTCTGGCCTCGCTGCCTGCTGCCTTTGCCGGTGTGATGCTGCGCGATGTCATTCAGGGGGTGCTTTATGAATCTCCCCTCGTTATCTGCACCATGCTGATAATCGGAGGTGTCATTCTACTGCTGGTTGATCGCATGAAACTGGAAGTGAAATACACAGACATTTATTCCTACCCCTGGCACCTAAGCCTGATTATCGGCCTGTTTCAGATGCTGGCGCTGGTACCCGGTGTTTCGCGTTCCGGGGCCACGGTGGTTGGTGCCCTGCTGTTTGGCACCGACAAACGCTCCGCCGCCGAGTTCACATTCTTTATTGCGCTTCCGATAATGACCGGCGCTTTTGCCTTTGACCTTTATAAATCCCGCGACCTGATTACCGCCGAGATGGGGCTGGATATTGCTGTCGGCTTTGCCGCTGCTTTTGTCGTTGGGGCAATTGTTGTTCGCTATCTTTTGAACTTTGTTTCCACTTACGGTTTTGCGCCCTTTGCCTGGTGGCGCATCGGCGTTGGCTCTCTCGGCCTTGCTGGCATCTGGATGCTGGGTTGAAAAACAATTTTTTGTGCCTCTGATTGGAAAAGAAATCTCCTGCTGCCCGCAGGCAGTTTAGCGCAAAGGTTTTTTGCTCGCTCCCATAGCGGAACCTGCCCCTGAACTGCTAAGAGTGTGCCGAGTTTTTCAAAGGGATGGATATCAATGAAACTGGAATCACTGGCTTTGCATCACGGTTATGAATCAGAAGCGACCACCAAGGCCGCCGCCGTGCCCATCTATCAGACAACGAGTTATACGTTTGATGACACCCAGCACGGCGCCGACCTGTTTGACCTCAAGGTCGCAGGCAACATCTATACCCGCATCATGAATCCCACCACCGCCGTGCTTGAACAGCGCCTGGCTGAAATGGAGGGCGGCATTGGCGGGCTGGGGGTCGCCTCGGGCATGTCCGCCATCACCTATGCCATCCAGACCATTGCCGAGGCCGGAGACAATATCGTCTCCATCGCCCAGCTGTACGGGGGCACCTACAACCTTTTTCAGCACACCTTCCCCCGTCAGGGAATTGACGTGCGCATGGCCCAGCATGACGATTTCGAGGCTATCGAAAAGCTGATAGATGACAAAACCAGGGCCCTGTTCTGCGAAACCATCGGAAACCCGGCAGGCAATGTTGTCGATATCAAAAGACTGGCGGAAATTGCCCATCGGCATGGAGTGCCGGTTATTGTCGATAATACTGTGGCCACACCCTATCTGTGCCGCCCCTTCGAGTTTGGCGCCGACATCATCGTGCACTCGCTGACCAAATATATCGGGGGCCACGGCAACTCCATCGGTGGCATCATCATCGACAGCGGCAAGTTTGACTGGGTGGCCAACAAGGACAGGTTCACAATGCTCAACACCCCGGACCCCTCCTATCACGGGGTTGTCTATACCGAGGCCCTGGGGGAAGCCGCCTATATCGGACGCGCCCGCGTGGTGCCTTTACGCAATACCGGGGCGGCGCTTTCCCCATTCAACGCTTTTCTGGCTCTTCAGGGCCTGGAAACGCTGGGCTTGCGCATGGAGCGTCATTGCCAGAACGCCGAAAAGGTCGCTACATGGCTGCAGACCCATGACAAAGTAAACTGGGTGAATTACGCCACACTCCCCGACAGTCCCTATAGGGCAACAGCTGAAAAAATCACCGGCGGCAAGGCTTCGGGCATTATCAGCTTTGGCATTGAGGGGGGTCTTGAGGCCGGCGGAAAATTCATCGACGCTCTGGAGATGATTTTAAGGCTGGTCAATATCGGGGACGCCAAGTCTCTGGCCTGCCACCCCGCCTCCACTACCCACCGCCAACTCAACGAGGAAGAGCTCAAAGCTGCCGGTGTCCCTGTTGAACTGGTACGCATTTCGGTGGGCATCGAACATGTGGACGACATCATCGCCGACATCGAGCAGGCGCTGGAAAAGGTTTGAGACTGGCACAAACCATGCTGAGGGGGAGCTCAATGGGCTCCCCTTTTTTCATGCACTAACCCGGGCAGGTACTAATGGAACCCTTCAAAAATCTGATGTCGCCGGAGCTGGTCAAGTGCACGGCTGAACATCTCAGGCGGCATGTCTCAGGCTTTGATGGGCAGGCATTCCAGAACTCCATTCTCGCCCAATTGCCGGAGCTAGAACTGAAACAGCGGGCGCAACTGATTGCCCAGCATGTGCATGCCGCACTGCCTGAAAATATCTCCGAACGGAACAGGGTTATTCTGGCCATGCTCCACCCGGACGAGCATAACCACGCCGGGGAAAAAAGCGACAATGAAGGGCTGTGCGGCTGGGGCATTTACCCGCTGACCATGGTGGTGGGTCAGCACGGACTGAAAGATTTTGACGAGTCAATGGCGCTGCTCAAGGAAATGACCAAGCGCGGAACCGCTGAATTTGATATTCGCTATTTTCTGATTGCTGACCAGAGCCGGGCCCTGAACATCATCTCGGGCTGGGTCAACGACCCCAACCGGCATGTGCGGCGTCTGGTTTCCGAGGGCACCCGCCCGCGCCTGCCCTGGGCCATGCAGCTGAAGGCACTTGTCGCCGACCCCGCACCAACCCTCACGCTGATGAAGGCGTTACGCGATGATACCGAAGGATATGTGCGCCGTTCTGTTGCCAACCACCTCAACGATATTGCAAAGGACCATCCCGACCTGGTGGCAAAGATTGCGGCAGAGTGGATAAGGGGGGCGGACACAAACCGCAAACGCCTTTTGCGCCATGCCTGCCGGACCCTGATAAAACAGGGTCACACCAAAGCCCTCAGAGCTTTTGGCATTGAGCCGCCGCGCCTGGAACTGAACCATCTTTCCATCCACAACAGTCCGGTTGATTTTGGGGGAAAGCTGGAGTTTTCCACGAGCCTTACCTCAACAAAAACCACCCCTCAGGATTTGGTGCTTGATTATGTCGTGCATTTCAAAAAAGCCAACGGCACACTGGCCCCCAAAGTGTTCAAATGGAAAACCATGAAGCTTGGCGCCGGCGAAACCGTTGAACTGACCCGCACTCACGCAATACGGCCCATTACGACCCGGCGCTATTATGACGGGGAACAGGCGCTCTCACTGCGCATAAACGGCAGGGATTTTGGTTTTTCTGAATTCACCCTGCACATGCCGAGCAATTCATGACTTAATGGCTCTGAACCTGCTCGAACTGCCCGCTCTTGCGGAACCGCCACATATAGGTGGGCAATATGGCGTCCATGGACTGCGGAGAAACACCGATACCCTCGAGCGTACGCTTTTCGCTTTTTGCCGCCTCGCTGACCACGCTATCCTGGCCATATTGCTCAATCCGGTCGACGGTAAACCAGGGATTGGGCAGTATCTGCATGAACCAGGCCTTGAATTTTGCCAGGCGGGTTGGCACGTTGACCAGAATGTTGTTGCGATTGCTCACCCGCAACACGCGCTCCATCAATTCGTGCATGGTTTCAACATCGGGTCCGCCGATTTCGTAGATTTTTCCTGAGCGCACTTCGCCTTGAGCAGCCTTTGCCAGCGCTGCTGCCACATCGCCCACAAATACCGGCTGAAACCGGCTTTCAGCGCTGATAACCGGCAAAAACGGAAACAGGCGCGCCAGCGTTCCAAACAGGTTGAAAAACCTGTCATCGGAGCCAAAAACAATTGAAGGCCGCATGATGATGGCTTTGGGAAAGATGTTCAGGACCTGTTCGTCACCCTGTGCCTTGGAGACGTAAAAGCCGCTTTTTGAGTTGGCATCTGCCCCCAGCGCCGACAAATGAATGAGGCGGGCCGCCCCGGCCTCTGCTGCCGCTCGCGCCACGTTGGCCGCGCCCGCGGTGTGTACCGCCTCAAAGCGCTGGCGCCCGCTTTCGTGAGCAATCCCGGCCAGGTTGACAACAATATCGGCGCCTTCGACCGACCGCGCGACAGAATCAAAATTGCGCACATTGACCTGAACCGGCTGGATTTGACCAACCGCTCCAAGGGGGCGCACATGTCCTGCAAGGTCGGGGCGCCGGACACCGACACGGATACGAAACCCTTGGCGCGCCAGCTGTTGCACCAGTTGGGTGCCGACAAATCCCGAGCCGCCGATCATGGTTACAAGCTGCTTGTCCGGTGCGTTCATTTTCTGAGCGAACTCCAAATGGCTATGACTCTCATCAAGACAGATAGCCCCATCATCGGGCCTTGTCGAGAGCGTCAGTCAGAGGGATATAATAACGGGGAAAATCGCCGCCAATGACGCCCCCTGGCTTTGGTCTTTTGAGTGATTTTGTTTTGTCCGAAAACACAATTGACAAAAGCGGGTCTCCGGCCTAGTGATCTGGCCCTGACCTGCCCCCTGATGCCCTGGTGGCGGAATTGGTAGACGCGCTAGCTTCAGGTGCTAGTTTCTGTATGGAAGTGGAAGTTCGAGTCTTCTCCAGGGCACCAAATCTCAGTACATTATAGTATGACTTTCTCCAAGAACCCCTGAAAAGCTGGGCGTGT
>Ga0256839_1000044_pt1 | contig 150036 bp, 143 predicted proteins | sample 354166metaG_FD_185968 | JGI IMG/M metagenome (GOLD analysis project Ga0256839, IMG submission 185968) | Hydrothermal vent microbial communities from Mid Atlantic Ridge, Atlantic Ocean - 354-166 | ecosystem: Environmental > Aquatic > Marine > Hydrothermal vents | place: Atlantic Ocean: Mid...
ATGCTGGCAACCGTCAGCTGGTTCTGATCGACGCTCCGCTGATCCCGGTCTTCATGTAAGGCTGGGGCCGCAAGCGCGGTCACAGACAGACAATAACAACAAAGATCCAAAGCTTAAAGCCCCCTCTTAGAGGGGGCTTTTTTAATTGCATGAAAAACAAAAAAGAAATGGATACCATCCATCACTTCTGTCGGATGGGTCCGGGAAGGTTCCGTCAACGGCCGGGGAAGGCTCCGCCGGGCCTGAATTCACGGACGAATTTCGGTCCGGCGGAGCCTTCCCAGACCCCGAAAAAGTAAACCGATAGGTGCTGAGGGAATCCAAGCGGCAGGTGTCATTTCGAAGAACCCAGGCGAAAAATCAGAAACACCCATACGATTTGGAGGGAGGATAAGGTTCTCTATTTACGGACGAAATGACAACTAACCAGCAATACCTGCGGAAACGATCATGGCGAAATATCGCTTTCTTCTTTATCAAAATCCTGCCAATGATGTGCGACGACGGCCAGGTAGACCAGCAAAACGACTACCGGGAACCACAAAAGAAGCGTCGAGCGACCGGGTTCGATGGGAAACCACAGGACGCCGGCGATTTTGACCAGCCATGCTGCAACGAAGAGATAGACTCCCCATTTGCGCATCTGCCAAAGACCATAACAGGATACCAGCACCAGGCTGTTGCTGACGAACCACAAGAGGGCGTAGCTGCCGGGTGTGACGAACAATGCGTAGACGGCATTGATGAACTTAGGCAGAGTCATGACCACAATGGCAAAGCAAAGAAGAAATATGGATCTTGGTCTCATAGGCTTGTTTCTCCTGATGTGTTTATTAAAAGATCGGGCCGGTTTTCCGCCCCTGAACTAAAATTATTGCAAGGGCTTGGGAGCCAACGACTGCCCTATCAACTGATATACGGACTTGAATAGCGTACCAATGGGCGGGAGTTTGGAGCGATGGAGAAATGAACTGTGAAATCCATTCCTGTCTCGCAGATACGTCGGATGATTCCCCTCCATTTGTTGCCGCAGAAGGATTTTAAACAATTATGTAGGGATTTGGTCATAAAAGAGATCGAGGCCGGGAGATACTTGTTTGCGCGGGGAGATCAGGACTCGGCCTGGATATATTTATTGGAAGGAACGGTGGTGCTGGAAACCGATGGCATCGTGATGGAGCAAATTGAAGGTGGGACAGAGGCGGCGAGGTTTCCATTGGCACATCAAGTACCTCGAAAAGTTTCCGGCCGCGCCTTGACGAAGTTGCGTTATATTCGTATTGATCAGCAAACGTTGGAACCTATGGAACAACATCAGGAAAAGACCGAAACGATTTTCGAAAAGGAAAAAACAGGCAGGGCGGACGATTGGATGGGGAGGCTTTTCAAGCTGCCGATATTCCAGCAACTGCCTGCAAGCAATTTGCAAAGGATTCTGCAGCGTTTCGAAGAAGTCGAAGTGTCTTCGGGGACGCGGATCATTGAGCAGGGAGAGGAGGCGGACTGCGTTTATGTGCTGTCCGCCGGAAGATGCATGGCCACACGGAGGCCCCGCCCCCATGCCAAAGAATTCAAATTGGGAGAAATTCAGCCAGGGGATCTGTTTGGAGAGGACGCACTGATTTCAGGTTTGACCAGGGCGGTGTCGGTGACCATGGAAAGTGATGGGGTCGTCCAACGTTTGAGCAAGGAGGATTTCATCGAGCTCGTCGTCAATCCGGTGTTGACAAAAATCAGCCTGGAAACTGCGATGCGTGAAGTGGAGCAAGGATCCCTCTGGCTTGACGTTCGTGATCCCGACACATATCAAGCGAGACATTTCGAAGGCAGTCTCAATCTACCCTTTTTTTCCCTGCGTATGCAATTGGGTACCTTGGACCGTAAACGGCGCTATATCGTCCTATGTGAACGGGGCAACTTGTCTTCGGCTGCGGCTTTCCTATTATTGCGCTATGGCTTTGAAGCTTCTGTGTTGGAGGGCGGATTGGCCCGGGTTCCGGAAAAATGTTTCCAAGGGGGCGGGGGGCTGGAGCAGGCTCAAAAGCGAGAACGCCACGAGGCGGAAGCGGTCGTTACCTATTCCGAAGAAGATGGGGCGGTTCAGCTTGAGAATCTATCCCAATCCTCAGGGACTGGGTCCGATCGGGCAGGGGAAGAATCTCCCGCCGTAGTTCAAGAAGTCCCCCAGGCGCCGGCAAGCGCTTCTGTTCCTATCGGTATGGACGGGCTGAACCAGTTCGAGGCGGAAAATCAGGAACTGGCTGCCCGGATTTGTTCGCTCGAGGCTCGGCTTATGGAAGTGGGCGAGGTGCGGAGAGTCGAGGGACAATTGAAAAGCCAGCTCGAGTCAGCCAATGCTGAAAAAAAACGATTGGAAGAACAAGTCATTGCTTTGGGGAAGCGGGTAAGCGAACTGGAGTCGGTGATCGAGCAATATGTCGAGGCGGCTCAATATCATGCGGCCGATGAAGGAGACATTGTGCAGTCGCTCCGTACCGAACTGAAAATGGTGAGGGAACAGGCGGAATCGGATGTTGAGGCCATGCGCAGGGAGCTGGCTGGTGCCAAAGAAGAATGCGAGCGTCTCCAGGCGGAGCTGGTGAGGCAGAAGGATGAACAGCCTCCTCACGGCGTAGGTGCTTTTCTTCCGCCGGAATTGCAGCCTGTGGATCCTCAGCAGTTACCCCTGTTCGACGAGTCTGGGGAAGGGGGTGATGGTAAGCCGCAGGGAGGGGCGGTGATGCAGGGCGTGCTGTGGTGTCTGGTTGGTGTCCTTGCGAGCTTTTCTCTGCTGGGTATTGGAATACAGACCGAGGCTGGCAAACGGTGGATGCTGGGGTGGGTGCAGACGGGGGCCGGTCCGGATCGTCAATCCTCCAGCCAGCCTTCAACGCCGGTTGCTGCTGCGGTCACGGAAATAGAAAATCAGGAGGATATATTCGCCGAGGATCCAGGGGAGGCTGTCTTGGAGGAGGCGCCGGTTACCGGCGATATGCCTGAAACCTCTTCCGAGGTGGGGCAAGGGGAAGACTTATTCGCTGAATGAAAGCTCCCGCGGTGAAAACCGCGGGAATCTATTCATTTGATTTTGGCTTCCTTGAAAAGCACGTGCTTGCGCACGACAGGATCGTATTTCTTGAATTCAAGCTTGTCTGGCGTGGTGCGCTTGTTCTTGGTGGTCGTATAGTAGTAACCCGTTCCGGCACTGGATACCATTTTGATTTTTTCCCGCATGGTGGAGTCTCCCTCTTAGATCTTGATGCCACGTTGGCGCATATCGGCAAGCACGGCGTCGATGCCTTTCTTGTCGATGATTCTCATGCCTTTGCTGGAAACGCGCAGCTTGACCCAGCGGTTTTCGCTTTCCACCCAGAACTTGTGATTGTGAAGATTGGGCAAAAAACGCCGCTTGGTTTTGTTGTTGGCATGGGAAACATTGTTGCCGGTGAGTGGGCGCTTGCCCGTGACTTGACACACTCTGGACATGTTCGTAAACCCTTGTACCGATAAATCCAAACCGATAATTCTAACCTAAATACAGAGGGTGGGCAAAAAAGGATGGTAGTATTTCCTCTTGGGGATCAATATCCAATGAGAAATCGTTAAGGATGTGGAATGGAAATGAAGCCGAAGCAAACCGCTGACATCGAGCTTGGGATCGTGATGGACCCGATAGCATCGATCAATATCAAAAAAGACAGCAGTTTCGCCATGTTGCTGGAGGCGCAGTCCCGAGGGTGGAAGCTTTGGTACATGGAGCTTGGGGATCTTTATTTAAGGGATGGCCGTACCTTTGCGCGGATGAAATCCCTGCGGGTGAAAAGGGATGAAAAGGACTGGTACCGTTTTGGGGAAATGGCGCAACGGCCACTGGATGATCTGGCCATCGTCCTGATGCGGAAAGATCCCCCGTTCGATCAGGAATACATCTATGCCACCTATTTGCTCGAATGCGCCGAACAGCGGGGCGCTCTGGTGATCAACAAGCCCCGCAGCCTTCGTGACGCCAATGAGAAACTGTTTACCGCATGGTTCCCCCAGTGCTGCGCCCCCACTCTGGTGGCGAGGGCACCAGATCAATTCCGCGATTTTCTCCGTGAGCAGGGCCGGATCATTCTCAAACCCCTCGATGGAATGGGCGGGGCGTCGATCTTCTATCTGCAGCCAGACGACCCCAATGTCAGTGTCATCCTGGAAACCATGACGGCCCATGGCAGCCGTTTCGTCATGGCTCAGAGATATTTGCCGGAGATCCGGGAAGGGGACAAGCGCATCCTGATGATCAACGGAGAACCCATTCCTTATGCCTTAGCACGGATTCCCGCGCCAGGAGAGTTGCGTGGCAATCTGGCCGCCGGGGGAAGGGCCGAGGGTCGACCGTTGACGGAGCGGGATTTGTGGCTTTGCCGGCAAGTGGGTGGGGAATTGCGTCGCCGCGGGTTGGTGTTTGCGGGGATCGACGTGATAGGAGACTATCTGACCGAGATCAATGTCACCAGTCCCACATGCATTCAGGAATTGGATAAACTATTCGGATTGAATATCAGCGCCAGGCTGATGAACGAGATTGAAGGTCTGTTGCAGCGATGATGTCGCAAACTTTTGGCAATACCTCCGACCGGATGTTGGTGGCGCTGCTGGGGGCGCTGGCCCTGCATGCCGCATTGATCTTCGGGGTGGGGTTCAGTTTGCCGAAACCCGCCAGGCATTTCTCCCCTCCCATCGACATCGAGCTGATCCAGAGCGACCACAGCAGGCGTCCGGACAAGGCCGACTATCTGGCTCCAAACGACAGTGAAGGCGGCGTGCCCGAACAGCGGGAAACGAAGCCTGAACCAATACCGGCCGCCGCCAAACGGCCGGCCGTGTCTCCCAGGCACAAACCCACACCGAAGGTCGGGCGTCGCCCCAAACAACAGGAACACAAACGGATCCTGACTCAGGACAGCGCAAGCGAACAGGTGGAAAATCAGGTGTCAGAACTCAAGCCACAGCCGCGCCTCGATCCCAGGCTGCTGGCGCGGCAGATCGCCGATCTGGGCGTGATGCCCAGGAAAGACCTGCGCTTCAGCCACGAGCGCGTCACCCATATCCACCGGATTCGTGCCCATAAATATGTGGCGGCCGCCTATGAAAGGGCCTGGCAGGAGAAGGTCGAGCGCATAGGCAATTTGAATTATCCCGATGAGGCCCGGAGGAAAGGGTTGAAGGGACGCTTGCTGATCAGCGTCTATGTGGCCAAGGATGGAACGGTCAGGAAGATCAAACTTCACCGCTCTTCCGGTTACCGCGTGCTCGACGATGCGGCGGTCCGGATCGTCAGGCTGGCGGCACCCTTTGCGGCCTTTCCCAAGGAACTGGCGGCGCAAACGGACGTGTTGGTGATCACCCGAACCTGGAATTTCTACAATGATGCCGGTTTGGCCATGGGCCGCTAAAGGAAACCTGGAAAATGATACAACAGCGAGAAAACCTCCTCACAGGTCAGTTCCTCATCGCGATGCCGGCGCTCGAGGATCCCAACTTTGCCCAAACAGTGACCTACCTTTGTCAACACAGCAGCGAAGGCGCGCTCGGTATCATCATCTCCCGGCCTCTGGAGATGCGCCTGGCGGAGATCCTGGAGTCGATGGAAATCGAGCTGAAAGACGAAAAAGCGGGTGATATCCCGGTTTTCTGGGGTGGGCCGGTACAGCCCGAACGTGGATTCGTCATCCACCGCCCGGTGGGAGATTGGCAGGGTACCCTGGCGGTGAGCGACGACATCGGGCTGACCACTTCCCGGGACATTCTGGAGGCGATCGCTCAGGGCAGGGGGCCGGAGAAGTTACTGATCTCCCTGGGGTACGCCGGCTGGGGGGCGGGACAGTTGGAGCGTGAGATCCTGGAGAATGCCTGGCTCAATGGCCCGGCTTCGGAAGAGATCTTGTTCGACCTGCCAGCTCCCAGGCGCTGGAAGGCGGCCGCGGCGCTCATGGGGGTGGATCTCGATCTGATGTCTTCCCAGGCTGGCCATGGATAACATGGACACCTACCTGGGTTTCGACTTCGGCAGCAAGAAGATCGGCGTGGCCGTGGGACAGCGGATCACCCGCACCGCCTCCCCGCTGGAAACCATCCGCTCGGAAAAGAAAACCGTCCGCTGGCAAGCCATCGACCGCCTCGTGGCGGCCTGGCGGCCGGCGGCGCTGATCGTGGGAATCGCCGTCCAGGAAGACGGCAGTGACAATCCGGTGACACCGTTGATGCGCAAATTCTGCCGCCAGCTTGAAGCCCGCTACCGCTTGCCGGTTCATACCGTGGACGAACGACTGACCAGCATGGAATCGCGGCGCTTGTTGTTCGACGAGCTGAAGCTGCGGGCGCGGGATGTCCACGCCTATAACGATCAGGTCGCCGCCAGACTGATTCTGCAAAGCTGGCTCGACGAACAGGAGGGCAGGGGATGAAGACAGCGATCGCCGAATTGGATGTGGATGCCTTGTTGGCGTCCCTGGGTGAGTGCCTGAAACGGCAAATGGTGGCACGAAAGCTGCGAGATCCCTTGCTGGTGGGGATTCATACCGGGGGAGTGTGGATCGCCGAAATCCTCCAGCAACGTCTCGGGATTGCGGGGCCGATCGGGCAGCTCAACATATCGTTCTATCGGGATGACTTTTCCCGTCTCGGCATGCACCCGGAAGTCCGGCCGAGCCGGCTGCCAAGCACCGAGGACCGGGATGTGATATTGATCGACGACGTGCTTTATACCGGGCGTACCATTCGTGCCGCCCTCAATGAATTGTTCGATTATGGCCGCCCCCGGCAAGTCGTCCTCGGGGTGCTGATCGAGCGCAACGGGCGCGAACTGCCCATTCAGGCCGATTGCAGTGGTGCCAGGATCGACCTGGCTTCCGGACAACGGATCAAGCTGACCGGCCCCACCCCCTTGAGACTGGAACTGCACACTGTAAAGAACGGATGATACCTGTCAGGGATCTGCAACTGGACGAGCAAGGCCGCTTGCGTCATTTTCTCACTATCGATGGCCTGGGGGCGGAGTGGTTGCGGCGGATCATGGATACCGCCGAAACCTTCGCCAGCGTGGGCGAGCGGCAGGTCAAGAAGGTTCCGCTGCTGCGGGGCAAAACTGTCGTCAACCTGTTCTTCGAAACCAGTACCCGTACCCGCACCACTTTCGAACTGGCCGCCAAAAGACTTTCGGCCGACGTGCTCAACATCAACGTCGCCGTTTCCGCCACGGCCAAGGGCGAGACCCTGCTCGACACGATACGCAATCTGGAGGCCATGAGCGTCGATATGTTCGTGGTGCGCCACGCCGACAGCGGGGCGGCCCATTTCATCGCCCGCCATGTGGCGCCCCATGTCAGCGTGATCAATGCCGGGGATGGACGGCATGCCCATCCCACCCAGGCGCTTCTGGACGTGTTCACCATCCGCCGCCACAAACCCGAATTCGACCGTTTGCGTGTCGCCATCGTCGGAGACATTCTGCATTCGCGGGTGGCCCGTTCGCAAATCCAGGCCCTCAAGGCCCTGGGGGTGCCCGATGTCCGGGTGGTCGCGCCCAAAACCTTGCTCCCGGTCGCCGTGGAAACCTTCGGCGTGAAGGCTTTCCACGACTTGGGCGAGGGTCTGGAGGGCGTGGATGTCGTGATCATGCTGCGGCTGCAGAAGGAAAGGATGGAGGGGGCGTTGTTGCCGAGCGAGCGCGAGTATTACCGCTGCTTCGGTTTGACCTGCGAGCGCTTGGCCAGGGCGAAACCTGATGTCCTGGTCATGCATCCGGGACCGATCAATCGGGGTGTGGAGATTTCCTCCGCCGTGGCGGATGGCGCCCGTTCGGTGATTCTGGAGCAGGTGAGCCACGGCATCGCCATCCGGATGGCGGTCATGGTGCTGGCGATGAGGTCCGGGCAATGACGAAGCTGGTGTTACGGGATGGATATCTTCTCGATCCTGGGCAAGAAACCCTGGAGCAGGGGGATCTGTTCATCGCAGATGGCAGAATTGTGGGCCTGGGGCAGCCACCGGATGGATTCGTTCCCGACCGGGTGCTGGAGCTGGGGGGGCGGATCGTGTCGCCCGGCCTGATCGACTTGAGCGTATCTCTGCGTGAACCCGGATTCGAGCACAAGGCCACCATTGCCGGTGAGACCCGGGCCGCGGTCAAGGGGGGGGTGACCACTTTGTGCTGCAGTCCCGAGACGGAGCCTCCTTGCGATACGCCGGCCGTGATCGAGTTGATCCGGGAAAAGGCCGAACTGGCGGGCCGTTGCAAAGTGATTCCGGTCGGTGCCCTGAGCCAGGGGCTGGGCGGGGAGTCGTTGAGTGAAATGCACGCCCTCAAGACCGCCGGTTGCCAGGTGGTGGGAAACGGTACCCGGCCCCTGGCCAACCCTCTGGTCTGGCGCCGCGCTCTGGAATATGCGGCCACCTACGACCTGTTGGTCGTCGTCCGCCCCATGGATCCCTGGCTGGCGGCCAGGGGTAACGTTCACGAGGGACCTGTGGCGAGCCGCCTGGGGTTGCCAGGCATCCCCGCCAGCGCCGAAACGGTGGCGGTGGCGCAGATTCTGGCGTTGGTGGAAGAAACCGGTACCCGGGTACATTTCACCTGCCTCTCCACTTTCCGGGCCGCTGCGATGATTGGCGCGGCAAGAAAAAACGGGTTGCCGGTCAGCAGTGACGTGGCGGCCCACTCCCTGCACCTGACGGAGCAGGCCATCGCGGGATTCGACCCGGCCGCGCATGTGATCCCCCCCTTGCGCACCCTTGCCGACCGCGATGGCCTGCGCGAGGCTGTGGCCGATGGGGGGATCCAGGCGATCTGTTCCGATCATCAACCCCACGAAGCCGATGCCAAGGCGGATGTGTTCGCCGCCACCGAACCCGGCATTTCGGCCCTGGAAACCCTCCTCTCCCTGACCCTGAAGCTGGTCGAGGAGGGGGGAATTTCATTGCCCCGGGCCATCTCCCGGCTGACGGCCGGCCCTGCCGCCATCCTGGGGATTCGGGCGGGCCGCCTGGCGGCCGGTGAAGCCGCCGATCTGTGTGTGTTCGACCCTCAGGCGTCATGGCGGGTGGAGGAGGCGAATTGGGTCAGCCAGGGGCGCAACACACCCTTCTGGGGGCAAACGATGCCGGGAAAGGTTCGCTATACTCTGGTGGATGGCGAGGTGGTCTACCCCGATGGGGATGAGGCCGCCGGCTGATCTCGGAGACGGAATCGGGGGCACGGTCAGTCCCCATCGTCCACCAGATGCATTTGATTTTCAGCGCCCGCGAACCGGTCCATTCCGCCTTCTCCACCCAGCTTGATCATCAGCCGGACTTCGTTGCGGGAGTCGGCGGCGTTGAGGGCGTCCTCGTAGCTGATCTTGCCCGCCTTGTAGAGGTCGTACAGGCATTGGTCGAAGGTCTGCATCCCCTGTTCCCGCGAACGCTTCATCAGCTCCTTCAGTTTGTGCACTTCCCCCTTGCGGATCATGTCGGAGGCCAGCGGTGTGTTGATCAGAATCTCCACCGCCGGGTAACGGCCCTCGCCGTCGGCGCGGCGGATCAGTTGCTGGGCGACGATGGCCTTGAGGTTCAGGGACAGATCCATGAACAGTTGGCTGTGCATGTCCTCGGGAAAGAAGTGGAGAATACGGTCCAGTGCCTGGTTGGCGTTGTTGGCGTGAAGGGTCGAAAGACACAAATGGCCCGTTTCGGCAAAGGTGATGGCGTGCTGCATGGTTTCCCGGGTTCTGATTTCGCCGATGAGGATCACGTCCGGGGCCTGTCGCAGGGTGTTTTTCAGTGCCACTTCGTAGGATTCGGTGTCGGTGCCCACTTCCCGCTGGGTGACGATGCAGCCGTCGTGCCGATGGCTGTATTCGATCGGATCCTCGATGGTGATGATGTGGCCGGAGCTGTTGTGGTTGCGGTATTTGAGCATGGAGGCCAGGGAAGTGGATTTACCCGTTCCGGTGGCCCCGACGAAGATGATCAGCCCGCGCTTGGTCATGGCCAGTTCCTTGAGGATCGGCGGCAGATGCAACTCCTCCACGTCGGGGATGTGATCCTGGATGCGCCGGATCACCATGGCCGGGTGGTTGCGTTGGTAATAGGCGCTGACGCGGAAGCGGGCCAGGTTGTCTATGCTGATGGCGAAGTTGCATTCCCGGGCGTTTTCGAAGTCGTGCTGCTGACGGCTGTCCATGCTGCTGAGAACCAGTTCCGCCGCCATGGCCGGAGACAAGTCCTTGGGGCCCAGGGGCTCAAGTTTGCCGTTGACCTTGATGCAGGGGGGGCGTCCGGCGGTGATGAAAAGATCCGATGCCTCTTTGTGGACCATCAGGGTGAGGAGCGATTCGATGTTCATCTTCTTCCGTCCCTTTTAGAATGCCGTTTTGTTGATCGCTTTGACGCGGGCCGTCTGGCGGGAGATCAGACCCTTTTCCACCAGCTCCTGCAAATGCTGATCGAGGGTCTGCATCCCTTCCTTGCGTCCCGTCTGGATGGCGGAATACATTTGCGCCACCTTGTCTTCCCGGATGAGATTGCGGATCGCCGGGGTGCCGACCATGATCTCCCAGGCCGCCGTGCGGCCGCCGCCGATCTTTTTCAGCAAGGTCTGGGCGATGACCGCCTGCAACGATTCCGACAGCATGGAGCGGATCATCGCCTTTTCCGCTGCGGGAAACACATCGATGATACGGTCGATGGTTTTTGCGGCCGAGGAGGTGTGCAGGGTGCCGAACACCAGATGGCCGGTTTCGGCGGCGGTCAACGCCAGGCGGATGGTTTCCAGGTCGCGCATTTCCCCCACCAGGATCACGTCCGGGTCTTCGCGCAGGGCCGATCTCAGGGCTTCGTTGAAACCCAGGGTGTCGCGGTGGACCTCCCGCTGGTTGATGAGCGACTTCTTGCTCTGGTGCACGAATTCGATGGGATCCTCGATGGTCAATATATGGGTGTAGTTGTTGGAGTTGATGTAATCGATCATCGCCGCCAGGGTGGTCGATTTACCGGAGCCGGTGGGGCCTGTCACCAGCACCAGTCCCCGCGGCTTTTGGGTGACGTCGCGGAAAAACGCGGGGCACCCCAGATCCTCCAGCGTCAACACCTTGGAGGGAATGGTGCGGAACACGGCCGCCGCCCCCCGGTCCTGATTGAAGGCGTTGACACGAAAGCGGGCGACGCCGGGCAGCTCGAAAGAAAAGTCGGTTTCCAGAAACTCTTCGTAATCACGACGCTGCTTGTCGCTCATGATATCGTAAACCAGAGCGTGGACCTCCTTGTGCTCGAGCGCCGGCACGTTGATCCGGCGGATGTCTCCATCGACGCGGATCATCGGCGGCAGGCCGGCGGAGAGGTGAAGGTCGGAGGCGTTGTTCTTGACCGAGAAGGCCAACAATTCTGCAATGTCCATGGGAACTCCTGTGAAGATTGAGACTGAAGATCACGATGCGAACGAGTATGGAAAAGTATAGTGCAGCCAATACGGTTGCGGGCCGGGTGCTTGCGGTGCGGGAAAGGATCGAACAGGCGCGGCGGCGGGCCGGGCGCCGCGGAAAGGTGACGCTGGTGGCGGTGGGGAAGACCCAGCCGGCATCGAGGTTGCTGCAGGCCTATCTGGCGGGGGTGCGCCATTTCGGCGAGAGCTATCTTCAGGAAGCCTTGCCCAAACAAGAGGCCCTGGGCCATTGTGACATCACCTGGCATTTCATCGGTCCTATTCAATCCAACAAGACCCGGTCCATCGCCGCCGGTTTCCACTGGGTCCATGGCGTCGACCGGGTCAAGATCGCCCGCCGCCTGAGCGACCAGCGGCCTCCCTGGCTGCCGCCGCTCAATGTGTGTTTGCAGGTCAACGTGAGCGGAGAGGCGAGCAAGGCCGGCGTCGCACCCGAAGCGTTGGAAGAACTGGTGGAGGCGGTGATCCGGCTGCCCCGTCTGCGGTTGCGCGGCCTGATGACGATTCCCGCCCGGGCCGAAGACGATGAGGCCAGGCGCGCCCCGTTCCAGCGGTTGCGGCAATTGATGGAAGCGCTGTCCCTGTCCGGCGTGGACACCCTGTCGATGGGCATGTCGGCGGATCTGGAAGCGGCCGTCGAGGAAGGGGCGACCCTGGTGCGGGTGGGGACAGGGATTTTCGGCCCCAGGGGCGGCTGAGGCGTCACACGGTCCGGTTGCCGGAAGCCACTTTGTGGTCGTTGGAGGAATCCTCCGTGGGATGATGGAACTCCGGAACCAGGGTGTGCAGCAGGATCTGCAATTGTTCCTCGTCATAGCGTTGGCAGGCCAGCGCCATCTTGGCGACGATATTGGCGATGATTCTGCGGTCGCAGGCTCGCGGGTGGGCGAGGCGCAGCTTGGCGTAGGGCGTGCGGCTCAATTGTTCTTCCTGGTGGAAAAGTTCCTCGTGGAGTTTTTCGCCGGGACGCAGGCCGATGTATTCGATCTCGATATCGATTCCCGGCCGCTTGCCGCTGAGGCGGATCATTTGTTCCGCCAGGTAGCGGATGCGGATCGGCTCGCCCATGTCGAGCACGAAGATCTCGCCGCCCTTGCCCACGGCGGCGGCCAGCATGATCAATTGGCAGGCTTCGGGAATGGTCATGAAATAGCGGGTGATCGCCTCGTGGGTGACCGTGACCGGACCGCCAGCCCGGATCTGCTCGCGGAACAGGGGCACCACGCTGCCGGCCGAGTCCAGCACGTTGCCGAAGCGGACGATGACGAAACGGGTCTTTCCCAGCTCGTTGAGGCTCTGGCAGATCATTTCCGCGGCGCGCTTGGTCGCCCCCATCACATTGCCCGGGTTGACCGCCTTGTCGGTCGAGATCAGGACGAATTCATCCACCCCGGCGGCGATGGCGGCCTCCGCCATGGTCTGGGTGCCGAGGATATTGTTGTGAACGGCCTGGCGGCTCTGGTTTTCCAGCAGAGGGACATGCTTGTAGGCGGCGGCGTGGAAAACGGTATGGGGCCGGTGGGTTTCCAGCGCATGGCGGACCGTGTCGGGGTCGGTGATGTTTCCGAGCAGGGGGACGATCTGCAGCCGGGGGAATTCCCGCTGCAGCACTTTTTCGATCCGGAAAAGATTGTATTCGCAGCTGTCGAAGATGATGAGCCTCTGCGGAGCCAGGGAAGCCAATTGCCGGCACAGCTCGGAGCCGATGGAGCCGCCGCCGCCGGTCACCATCAGCGTCTTGCCGTAGAGGTGGTCGTGAATGGCGGCCCAGTCCAGCTGTCCCGGCTTGCGGCCCAGCAAGTCCTCGATGGAGACCCGGCGCAGATCCTTGCCGGAAACCGGGTGGCTGACGATTTCCTTGGGGGAGGGCAGGGTCAGGAATGAAACGCCGGCCCGTTCGCTCAGTTCGATGATACGGCGCATCTGCCGGTCGCTCGCCGAAGGGATGGCCAGCAGGATGGTGTCGATACGGAATTTTTTGACGATCCGGGGGATTTTGCGGCAACCGCCGGCAACCCGGATGCCGTGAATCTCCCGGCCCTGCTTGCGGGGATCGTCGTCGGCCAGAACCACCGGATGGTATTTCGAAGTGGTATCCGAAAGCAGATCCCGGATCAGGATTTCGCCGGCTCTTCCGGCCCCCACCACCAACGCCCGCTTGCGGTTCGAGGGACGCGATGCCCGGTCTTTCCAGTCGCGGTAGAGGAGCCTGGGGCCGCCGATCAGGATCGGCAACAGGGCCGCGTAGATGAACGGTACCGACCGCGGCAGGGATTCCAGTCGGTCGTAGGCGAAGCAGCCCAGGGTGACGAGGGCGGTGCCGACGATCACCGCCTTGCCGATTTGCAGGAAGTCCGGCAGGGAAGCGAAGCGCCACACGCCGCGATAAAGGCGGAAGTAGTAGAAGGTGGCGGTTTGCACCAGCATGACCCAAGGCAGGAGGGTCAAGGCGTGGGAAAGCATCTGCGGGGGAATCGGCCCCAGGTTGAAGCGCATCCAGTAGGCGCCGATCCAGGCCAGGGGGATCATGGAAATATCGTGAAGCATGACGAGAAAAGGGGTGCGCAGCTTCTGAATGATGTGTTCCATGGCTCTCCCGTTGTAATTTCGCGACACCTTGTGTCGGCCGTGGCGGTTCCCTCACGGGGCCGTTCGCCGTGCTGATAATCGTGAATATGCCATGGATTATTGCAAAATATTTGTTCTCTTGGAAGTTGTTTGCTAGGATTTAAGCCGCAAGTGTGTTGTTTTTTGGCAAATATGAGGAAACGAACCAGGCGTTTCCGGCCTGATTAATAACTCCGAAAGGGGGAGGATGGTAACAATGAAAACACTAAGACAACTTTCCAAGGTTCTGGTGGGCGGTTCTCTGGCGGCGGCCGCGGCGATGGCGCCTCAGGCCCAGGCGCATGGACACGGTGATGCGGACGCCAGAATCCAGATGCTGGAACAACAATTGATCGAGCTGAAGAAACAGATCGCCGATCTCAAATCCCACGCCGACATCCACCACGAGAAGATCATCGAACTGGACGAGTGGAAGGACGGGGCTGGCGAACATCTCGACATGGAAAACATGGTCTTCTTCCGTGGTGGCTATTCTCGGATGATGAGCAGCCGCGCCAATGACGTTTTGCCGTCTCCGGCAGATAAATCAGGGGGTGGCCAAAACGGATTTTATATTGGTGCTGGCTTTGACTTGGGTCTCAGCAAGGATCTGTTTGGCCTGACTGAAGGTACTTTCCTGGAAGGGACTGATTTGCTCGGCGAAATCATGTTTGAATACAAGCGCTTCGCCCGAGGGAAGTCGCTGCTGACTGATGCCGATGCCAGCAATGGCGGTGCCATTCTTGCTGGAGGAGGTGCTTTGGACCCCAACTACGAAACTTCTACTGTGACCCAGTTTACCCTGACGGCTGCGCCCAAGATCAAGTTCATGCGCGGCAGCGCCTTCCGTCCTTGGATCATTCCGGTGGGCCTGGGCATTCATGTTATCAGCCCCCCATCTGACGGCGTGACCGTGCTCAATCCGGGGCTGATGTTCGGTGCCGGTGCCGATTTCAACATCTGGAAGAATCTCTATGTCGGTGCCGATTTCCGTTATCACGTAACGCCGGGTAATGATAGCAGCCTGAATGGCGTCGAAGATACGGACACCGACGGCCTGACCGCCGGTGGATACGTCGGCTTCAGCTTCTGACGAGCTGGTCTGATACCAGTCTGTATGAAAGGGGCCGGCCGGCCCCTTTCTTTTGCCCGCCGGGTCTTGCATCCTCTACAATATCCGGCCATGAAAACCCTCTACCCGCCCATCGAACCCTTCCACACCTTCCATCTTCAAGCCGGCGATCACCGTATTTATTGCGAGCAATCGGGGAGTCCCGAAGGTCTGCCGGTGATGTTCCTCCACGGTGGACCGGGATCCGGGTGCAAGCCCGACCACCGGCGCTTCTTCGATCCCGGCCGTTACCGCATCGTTCTGATGGACCAGCGGGGAGCTGGCCGCTCGGAACCTTTGGGTGAATTGCGCCACAACGATACCTGGAAACTGCTGGGGGATCTGGAGTCCCTCAGAAAGGCCCTCGGAATCAACCGCTGGGTGCTTTTTGGCGGCTCCTGGGGGGCGGCCTTGGCGCTGCTCTACGCCCAGAAACACCCCGAGCGGGTTCTGGGGATGATCCTGCGCGGCGTGTTTCTGGCCCGGCAGTATGATCTCGACTGGTTCGTCCAGGACGGGGTGCGGAGAATCTATCCCGACCGCTGGCACGAACTGGTGACCAGTCTGCCGGTCACCGGCTGGAACGATGTGGTCCAGGGCATGTACAAGGCGGTGATCGGTTCCAACGAGGCCTTGCGGAACCGTGTCGCTTTAGCGTGGAACCGCTGGGGCGGCGCGGTGACCTTGGGGCGGGCGTTCGACCCGGAGGCGGCCCCCGATCCGGCGGAGATCCTCCCCAAGGCGAGAATCGAATTGCACTATGCCGCTCACCGCTATTTTCTCCGGGAAAACCAGATTCTGCGAAACTGCCCGCTTATCCGCGCCATACCCTGCACCCTCGTTCACGGCCGCCGGGACTTGGTGTGCCCGGTGGAAAGCGCGTTCACCCTCAAGCGTCATCTGCCCGGCGCCAAATTGAAGATTCTGGAAAACGCCGGTCACATCGCGGCGGGCGAGGAAATGATCGACGCGCTGGTGACGAGCGCCGACGAGATGGCGGAGCGGTTGTCATGAGGGCGGGGGAATGAGCAAGCGCCTGATCGTCGCCATGACGGGCGCCACCGGCGCCGTCTATGGCGTCCGGATGCTGGAACTGCTGGCCGGCAGGACGGACTGGCAGACCCACCTGATCGTTTCCCAGGCCGGATTGGTGAATCTCAAGCACGAACTGGGGATGACGAAGCGCCAGATCCATGCGCTGGCCGACGTGCATCATCACGTCGACGATATCGCCGCCTCGATCGCCAGCGGCGCCTTTCGTATCGACGGCATGGTGATCGCCCCCTGTTCGATGAAGACCCTGGCGGCGGTGGCCCATGGTTTCGGCGACAATCTCATCACCCGCGCCGCCGACGTGACCTTGAAAGAGCGCCGCCGCCTGGTGCTGGTGCCGAGGGAGACGCCCCTGAACCTGGCCCATCTGCGCAACATGGTCGCGGTGACGGAAATGGGGGGGATCGTCTTCCCCCCCCTGCCGGCCTTCTATGGCGGCGACAAAACCCTGACGCGGATGATCGACGAGAGCGTGGGGCGGATACTGGGCTTTTTCGGAATCGAAATCGACGGCCTGGTGGAAATTTGGCGGGGATTGAAGCGATAATTGAATCCGGGATTTTGGAGACATTCCTTATGGATGAGCCGGCAAAGAAACCCGTCAGTTACGAAGATATCCGCCGTCTGCCCGAAAACCTGGTGGGAGAGATCATCGCTGGTGAACTGTACACCCATCCCCGCCCGGCGCCGAAACATGCCTGGGCCCATTCGGCCTTGGGAGGCAGCATTGGTGAAGCCTATAGTTGGGGCAGTGGCGGTCCTGGCGGCTGGTGGATCATCGACGAGCCGGAACTGCATCTCGGTGCCGACGTCCTGGTTCCTGATCTGGCCGGCTGGCGCCGGGAACGGATGCCGGCGTTGCCGGAGACCGCCTGGTTCGAGTTGGCACCCGACTGGATCTGTGAGGTGCTGTCGCCCTCCACCGCCCGGGTCGACCGGGCCCTCAAGATGCCCCTCTACGCCCGCCAGGGCGTCGCCTATCTGTGGCTGGTGGATCCGGCGCTGAAGACCTTGGAAGTTTATGTTCTGGAAAACGGCCACTGGTGTTTTCTTGTCGCTCTGAAGGATGACGATCCGGTACGTCAGCCGCCTTTCGAGGCCATCGAGTTTCCCCTGGACCGGCTGTGGGCCTAAAGGCCGCCGACCACGCGGCAGATGGTCCGGGTCAGCGCCTCCAGATCCGTATCGGGGATCACATAGGCCGGCATGGTGTAGACCAGTTTCCCGAACGGCCGCAGCCACACCCCGGCCTCCACGAACATCGGCGTGAGCCGGGCCAGATCCACCGGTTCTTTCAGCTCCACCACGCCGATCGCCCCCAGCACCCGCACGTCGGCCACCTGTTCCAGCCGCCGGCACGGTTCCAGTCCTTGCCACAAACCGGCCTCGATGCGGCGGACGTTTTCCCGCCAATCCGATTCCAGCAACAGATCGATGCTGGCTGTGGCCACCGCGCAGGCCAGCGGATTGGCCATGAAGGTGGGGCCGTGCATGAAGCACCCCGCTTCTCCCTGACCGATGGTGGTGGCGATCTTGCTGGTGGCGAGGGTGGCGGCCAGGGTCATATAGCCGCCGGTCAGGGATTTTCCCAGGCAGAGGATGTCGGGGCGGATGGCGGCGTGCTCGCAGGCGAACAGGGTGCCGGTGCGGCCGAAGCCGGTGGCGATCTCGTCGGCGATGAGCAGGATGTCGTAGCGGTCGCAGAGTTTCCGCGCCGCCCGCAGGTATTGGGGATGATAGAAACGCATCCCGCCCGCCCCCTGGACGATGGGTTCCACGATCAAGGCCGCCAGTTCCGAGTGATGGCGCTCCATGAGCGCTTCCAGCGGACGGATCGCATCGGGGTTCCAGTCCTCGTGGAAGCGGCAGGCGGGGGCGGGGGCGAAGTGGTGCCGGGGAAGGGCGTCGTGGTAGAGACGATGCATTCCGGTCTCGGGGTCGCTGACCGCCATGGCGCCCAGGGTGTCGCCATGGTAGCCGCGGCGGAGGGCGAGAAACCGCCGCTTTCCCGCCCGCCCCAGCGATTGCCAGTATTGCAGCGCCATCTTCAGGGCGACTTCCACCGCCACCGATCCCGAATCGCAGAAGAAGACCTTGTCCAAGGCCTGGGGCGTCAGGGCGACCAGCCGGCGGCCGAGTTCGACCGCGGGTTCGTGGGTCAGCCCGCCGAACATCACATGCGCCATCCGCGCCAGTTGTTTTCGGGCGGCGGCGTTGAGACGCGGATGATTGTAGCCGTGGATGACGCACCACCACGACGCCATGCCGTCGATAAGGGTGCGTCCGTCGGCCAGCTCGATGTGTACCCCGCGGGCGGCCTTGACGGGCCAGATGGGGTAATGGGCGGGCAGGGCGCTGTAGGGATGCCACAGATGCCGCCGGTCGAAGGCCAGGGCCTGGTGCCAGTCCACGGGATCAGAAGCCCAGTTCGATTTTGCAACCGAAAGCCTTTTCGGCGATCGGCCGCTGGCGCATCGCCGCCCACCGCTCCAACAGCAGGTCGCCTTCCCCTTCGCATTCGATCTCCAGGGTCTTGCCGTTGAGCCGGGTCCGTATCCGCTTCACTCCGCCGCGCCGCTCCTTGTCCAGGGCGATGGCCAGGCGCAGCAGCGCCACCAGCTTCAGCCAGCGCTCGCATTCCTTCTTCGACAGCGGCTGCAGCAGGGCGTCGCCTTCTTCCGGCAGTTTCTTGCGCTGGCAGCGGACCACCAGCGCCAGCAGCTTCTGTTCCTCCTCGGAAATCCCCAGCATCGGCATGGCGCCCAGCAGGTAGTGGGCGTGGCGGTGATGGCCGTCGGGACGCACGAAGACGCCGATTTCATGCAACAGGGCGGCCAGTTCCAGCAGGATCCTGTCGCGGGCCGGCAGTTCGTGGACGGCGGCGAGCTGGTCGAACAATTGCACGGCCAGGTCGCGTACATGGCCGGCGTGGCGGGTATCGACATGGTATTTGCGCGCCACCGCGTTGGCCCACGTCAAGGCGTCGCGATGGGTGTCGCTGCGGCGGCGTTGCAACAGGTCGAGCAGCGCCCCTTCCGCCAGTCCGACCCCCGGGATCAGCAAGTCCGGCTTTCCCACCAGTTTCAGAACCTGGCGCAGGGTATGGCTGGCGGGGATGATCACGTCGGCCCGGTCCGGACGCAGTTTGAGCTTTTCGATCCGCTGTTCCAGATCCAGTTCGTCGAGACGGCGGCACAGGGTTTTGAGTTCTCCGTATTTGAGCCGTTTGGGAGAGGGGGTGTCCAGCAGCTGACGGCCCAGCTGGCCCAGGGCCTCGATGTTGCCGCCGGTGCCGACGCAGAAATCGATGGGAATGTCGTCGATGAGCTCGCGGATCTTGCCGGCGTTGGCGTCGAAGAATTCGTCCAGCAGGCGGGTGAAATCCCGGTCGGTCTGACCCGAGAAACGCGACAGCAGGCGGACCGTGCCCATCTTCAGGCTTTCCAAGGCGATCACCTGCCCTTTTTCGATGACCACGAATTCCACGCTGCCGCCGCCGATGTCGATCAGCAGGGCATTGTTCTGGCCCAGTTTCGGCACCGCGTGGCGCACCGCCAGGGAAACCAGGCGGGCTTCCTCGGCGCCGGAGATGATTTCGATCCGGATGCCGGTGGTCTCCCGGACCCGGTCGATCAGTTCCTTGCCATTGGCGGCCTCGCGCATGGCGCTGGTGGCGATGGCCCGCACCTGGGCGACGGGAACCGACTTGCGCTCCAGCAGCCTGCGGAAATCGCCGAAGGTTTCCAGCGCCCGTTCGATGGTGGGGGGGCGCAGGCGGCCGTGCTGGAAGGCATCCTGTCCCAGGCGGACGGGCGCCCGCACCGCCTCGATGATGTCCAGCCGCCCATCGTGCCCCAGGGCGCCGATACGCAGGCGGATGGCGTTGGAACCGATATCGATGACGGCGTTGAGAAGCGTCTGGATACTTTGGTCTGGCATGGTGTTAGACCGTCTGCTGGCAAAGATGCCCAAGTATAAAGGGCAATGACGGGAGATTACAAAGGGCCGGTTTTGGGAGCAGGGCGATCGCATGAACCGACTCTCCTCTCTCCCAGAGGGAGAGGGGCTTCAAGGCCGTGCAAAATCGAGTTTGAACGGGAAAAAGACAATCATGCGATTGCCCTGGCTTCGGGAGCGGAGTTCTGTTTGTTATCTTTCCCTCCAAGGATTAAGCACCGGAACGTTCATAGCGCTGAAATCCCTCACGTTGCGGGTGACCAAGGTCATGCCATGAACGATGGCAGTCGCAGCAATCAGGGCATCCCTGTCTGGTTTGGGATCTGGGACATGCAAATGAGCACAACAGACCGCCACCGCCTCATCGACCGGCAGGATTCGGGCTTCAAATACCAGTTTGACTTGTTCTTCCAGCCATCTCCGTAAAACGGTGCCCTGCTTCGCATCCTTACGTTCAATGAGGAGAACACCGTGTTCCAGCTCCAGCAGGGTAATGACCGAGATGAAGAATTCCGATGCCGGTAACTGACTGGCCCAATGCACCACTTTGGGATCGGCCTTCCCTGACTTTGCCTTGCGTAACTCGGAGATGATATTAGTGTCAATCAGATACATCAGTCTCGAAATCCACAGGGACATGAAATCTTCCTTCGTGACGGGGAGGCTCAAATTCAATATCAGCCTCCATTGCCAGAGCATCCAATAGACTTCGTTGACCCACCAGTTTCCTGTATTCCTGGTAGCTCAACAGCACATGAGTTGGTTTACCCCGATCGGTAATGATGACAGGCCCCTTGGCGGCGGATTTTTTTGCAATGCCCGGGTGTTGATTGAAATCACGACTTGAAAGCGTTTGTGTGCTCATGGGGGTTGCCAGTCTGAAATGAATGTAGATATGTTACTACCAGTATTGAAGGCTATGCAACAAGAGAGGCCCCGGCCGCGATGGCATATCCGGAGAAAAGAGAACCCGACTTCCAACCGGCTGATCCCCAACCCTTGAGAAATCTTTTTTAAAGTTTCCGTCCTCCCGACCGCTAACGCTTGTGAAAGAAATTTCCGTAGAGCACATTCACTCAGGAGGATCAGTCAATGGCAGTCATCAACACCAACATCATGGCCCTGACCGCGCAGCGCAATCTCAACAAGACCGAAGGCATGTTGGGTCAGGCGATGGAACGGTTGTCTTCGGGGTTGCGGATCAACAGCGCCAAGGACGATTCGGCGGGCCTGGCCATCGCCACCCGCTTCGATTCCCAGACCCGCGGCATGACCGTGGCCATGCGCAACGCCGGTGACGGCATCTCCATGGCCCAGACCGCCGAAGGGGCGCTGGGCAGCATGACCGACAATCTGCAGCGGCTGCGGGAGCTGGCGTTGCAGTCCGCCAATGCCACCAACAGCGACAGCGACCGGGCTTCCCTCAACGCCGAGGCCCAACAGCTCATCGACGAGATCCAGCGGGTGGCCGAGCAGACCAACTTCAACGGCACCAAGCTGCTCGACGGCAGCTTCGGCAAGCAGGTGTTCCAGATCGGCGCCAACAAGGGGGAAACTTTCGAATTCCAGATCGGAAAGATGACCACCGACAAGCTGGGAGCCGGCTCGACGGTCGGGGTGGCGGCCACCGGCGGTTCCAGCGCAATCGCCAATGGCGATCTGATCATCAACGGCGTGGCCATCGCTGCCTCCAGCGCCCTGGACGACACCGCCTCCACCGACAACGCCGCAGCCAGCGCCATCGCCAAGGTGGCGGCGATCAACAAGGTTTCGGACCAGACCGGCGTGGTGGCGGAAGTGGCCACCAACGTGGTGGCGGGTAGCAGCATGAGTGGTGGTACGGCGGGCAGCGGTACGATCACCATCAATGATGTGAACATCAGTGTCTCCGTCGGCGGGGTGGATACCGCGGCCGACCGGGTGGCGGTGGTCAAGGCCATCAATGCGGTGAGTGAGCAGACCGGCGTGGTGGCCATCGATACCGGCACTGACGAGAACGGCGTACGTTTGGAAGCTAAGGACGGGCGCAATATCCAGCTGAGTTTTACGGCGAGCAGCGGCACGCTGGATGGTTCCACAACGGGCTTGGCTGCAGCCGGTACCTATGAGGGCGGTTTCACGCTGCGTGCCACCAATAATCAGCCTATCAAGGTCGAAGCCGGTACCAACGGTGATTCGGGGATTCAAAATGCCGGCTTGATTTCCGGAACTTATGAAGACGGTGTCGCGACGGTTTCCACTCAGGATGGCAAAACCGTTGCGGGAGGGTCGACAGCGGGTGCGAGTGTAGAACTGGATTCAGGCGATTTGGTCATCAATGGTGTTCAGATTGGCGCCGCCAATGCAGCCGATGACGTGGCTTCCGATGACACCGCCAATAGCAGCAGCAAGAAGGCCAGCGCCATTTCCATTGCCGCGGCGATCAACCGGGCCAGCGATGCGACAGGAGTGACTGCGACAGCCGATGCCAATGTCGTGGAAGGGACGGGAACCACGGCAGGTACCGCCGGGAAAACCGGTTCGGTCTATATTAACGGGGTGGAGACGGGAACCATCGCGCTGACAGGTGATGGAGACAAGGATCGGGCGCAGGCTATCTCGGCAATCAACGCGGTTTCCGGACAAACCGGCGTGGTGGCGGAAGATACCGGCAGCGCCATCCGGTTGGTGGCCGAAGATGGCCGGAATATCAGTATTCTGGTCGATACCAATGCAAACGCCCAGGGTGGTACCGGAATTACCGCGGCCAGTATTGGTTTGACCGGAATAGCGGAAGGTGATTTCTCGGCTGCAACGCCTGCAACCTTTGCAGCGGATGCGGAAACCTACTATGCCTCCGTCACCCTGCAATCGGCCAAGGCCATCCAGATCGAGGCCGGTACCAACGGTACCACGGCGCTGGAAAATCTGAAGTTCAAGGCCGGCACCTACGGCGGCGCCGAGACCGGCCAGTTCCTCAAGGACGTGGATCTGTCCACGGTGGAGGGGGCTACCAAGGCCCTGGCGGCTATCGACAACGCTCTGGAAAGCATCAACAGTGTCCGCGGCGATCTGGGGGCGGTGCAGACTCGGCTGGAGTCCACCATCGAGAACATCCAGGTCACCCGCGACAACCTGACCGCCTCCAAGTCGCGGATCATGGATGCCGATTTCGCCGCCGAGACCGCCCAATTGGCCAAGGCCCAGGTGCTGCAGCAGGCGGGGATCGCCATGCTGGCCCAGGCCAAGCAGGCGCCGCAACAGGTGCTGTCGCTGCTGCGGTAATCCGGTTCACGTCGCAAAGCCCAGGGACGGGCCCCTTTTAGGGTCCGTCCCCATTTCCGTTCGAGGTCATCATGGCAACCATCACATCCACAGGGCTGGGTTCCGGGCTCGATGTGCAGAACATCGTCTCCAGCCTGGTCGATGCCGAGCGCAAGCCGGCCGAGGCCCGCCTGCAGCGCCAGGGTGAGAAGATCCAGGCGCAGTTGTCGGCCTTCGGTCAGCTCAAGAGCGACCTGGGCGGCATGCAGGACGCCCTGGCCAAACTCAAATCGCCCATTTTCTGGCAGCGTCGTCAGTCCAGCTCCAGCGACGAGTCGGTGGTGACGGCGACCGCCAGCACCGTCGCCAGGGCAGGGCAATATCAGGTGACGGTCAATCGCACCGCCCAGGCCCACGCGGTGGCCACCGGCGCTTTCTCGTCGGTGGACGAGGTGGTGGGCGAGGGCCAGCTCACCATCCGCTTCGGCTCCTGGAGTTACGATGCGGGCGGCAACCCCACCACTTTCAGCGCCGACAATACGGTCTCCACCCGGAGTCTGACCATCGACGCCAGCAACAACACCCTTTCCGGGCTTCGGGACGCCATCAACGACGCCGGCATCGGCGTGCGCGCTTCCATCGTCAACGACGGCAGCGGTTTCCGGCTGGTGCTGACTTCCGCCGAAACCGGTAAGGCCCGGGCGATGGAGATCAGCGTCAGCGATGGAGACGGCAACGATACCGATGCCGCGGGTCTGTCAAGGCTGGCTTTCAATGGCGCCGCCTTCAATACCGAGCAGACCCTGGCGGGGAGGGATGCCGAATTGAAGGTCGATGGCCTGACCGTGACTTCGGCCAGCAATCTGGTCGCCGGTGTCATCGACGGGGTGACCCTGAATCTCAAAAGCGCCGCGCCCGATACCACGGTCAATCTGGAGGTGAAGCTCGACGACGAGGCCATCACCGACGCGCTCAAGGGTTTCGTCGAAGCCTACAACCAGTTCCGGGCCGATGTGAGCGAATTCACCGCGTTCGACCAGGATACCGGGGAAGCGGCGGTGCTGCTGGGGGACTCGACCCTGCGGTCGGTCAACAATCAGCTGCGGCGGATGCTGGGGCAGGTGGTGCCGGGCCTGGAGAATGCCAATATCCGTTCATTGGCGGACGTGGGATTGAGCACCGACAAGGACAGCGGGCGACTGTCCCTGAATGAGAGCCGGTTCAAGGACATGCTCGCCAATCATCCCGAAGAGATGAAGGCTCTGTTCGCCACCCGCGGCGACACCACCGACGCCCAGGTCCGCTATTTCGGTGTCACCTCCAAGACCCGGGCCGGCACCTACGCGGTGGAGGTGACGGCGCTGGCGACCCGGGGGTATTTCGAAGGGGCCTCGGTGCTGCCGGCGGATTTCGCCGCCACCCCCCTGGTCATCAATGCCGACAACGACGAATTCACCCTGGATGTGGACGGCATTCGTTCGGGTACCATCCGCCTGACTCAGGGGAGCTACGCTTCCGGCGCCGATCTGGCCCGGGAGATCCAGAACCAGATCAACGCCGACGACGCTCTGAAAGCCGCCGCCCGCCATGTGGAAGTGAATTACGACGCCGCCAACGGCCGCTTCGTGCTGACTTCCTCCACCTTCGGCAGCGGTTCCAACGTTTCTTTTGCCCAGGTGGATACCCATTCCCCGGCGCAATTGGGATTCAGCGTCGCTTCCGGAACGGCCGGCCAGGATGTGGCGGGCAGGATCAATGGCGTCGAGGCTGAAGGCAAGGGGCAGTTCCTCCTGGGCGCCGAGGGCGATGCCAGCGAGGGGTTGCAGGTCAAGGTGCTCGGTGGCGCCACCGGCGCCCGGGGGGAGGTGACTCTGGTGCGCGGGGTGGCCGACCGGCTGGATGATCTGATGCGGAGCCTGACCGGCAGCGGCGGTGCCCTGGCGGACAAGATGGAGGGACTCAACAGCCGCCTGGGCAAGCTGAACCAGGCGCAACAGAAACTCAACGACCGCATGGACCGGCTGGAGCGCTACTATTTCAACAAGTTCAACGCTATGGACGCGCTGGTGGCGCGTTTCAAGAGTACCGGCGATTTTCTCACCCAGCAGCTCAAGGCGCTGGAACCAAAAAGTAACAATTGATCATTCGCAACCAAGAGGAGAAGACCATGTATGGAGTCGCAGGCAATACCGCTCTCAAAAGTTACCAGCAGGTGGGCGTCGATGCCCGGGTCGAGGATGCCGATGGTCATCGCCTGGTGGCGTTGTTGTTCGAGGGGGCGACGGAAAGGATCAACGGCGCCCGGGGCGCCCTGTTGGCCGGTGACATGGCGCGTAAGGGGGAGTTGATCGGCAAAGCGGTGACGATTCTCGGAGGCCTGCGCGAAACCCTGGACATGGAAGCCGGCGGGGAGTTGGCCGCCAATCTGGATGCCCTGTACGGCTATATGCAGCGGCGGTTGCTGGAGGCCCATGTCAAGAACGAGGGGGAAGGTCTGGAGGAGGTGGTCGGCCTGTTGCGTCCCCTCGCCGAGGCCTGGGCGGCCGTGCCGGACGAGGTGCGCCGGAATTACCGCCAAACCCTGGGGGAGACCCCTTGAGTAGGAACGAAGCAGAACCTTGGAGGACCCGCCATGAAAATCGAAGCCGCGATGAATCTGTATCAGGTGGCGGCGGCTACCACCAAGCCGGGAATTTCCACCGATGAAAGGAATGGGCTCGAGGGAAAGCCTGTGAAGGGGGAGGACAGGGGAACGAACACCGTTTCCCCGCCGGCGGGCATCGATCAGGCGGTCAGGGACATCAACAGTTACCTGCAGAAGGTGCAGCGCAATCTTGAATTTTCGGTGGACAAGGAGACGAACCGGGTCGTCGTCAAGGTGATCGATGCCGAAAGCGGGGAAGTGGTGCGTCAGATACCGGCCGAGTCCGTGCTCGCCATGGCGCGGGATTTGAGGAAGGAAAAAGGGCTGCTGTTCGCGCAAAGAGCCTGATGGAGGAGAGAATGGACGACATGAGCGTTTGTGCGAAGCGGATGCTGGACTTGACGTTGGCGATGCTGGCGGCGGCGGAAAAAGGGGATTTCTCCCTGCTGACGGAGCTGGAGAGACAGCGCAGCGATCTTTTTTCCACTTTTTCCCGGGAAGGGGCGTCCCCGCTGGGGCTGAAGGATACCTGGCTCGAGCTGCAACGCCTGGATCAGCGGATCGTGTCGCTGGTCGAGCAGGAGCGGGACATGGCCGAGGCGGAGTTGAAGCGGCTGCGGTCGGTCAGAAAAGCGGCCAAAGCCTATACCGTATTGTGATGGACGGTGGCGAGTGCTTCGGAGAAGAAATGCGGCGTACCATCGTGGCGTTGAACGAAAGACTGGTGCGCTGTGCGACCTTGGGATCGTGGGAGGCGGTCGCCCGGCTGGAGGCGGAGCGGCGGACTTTGCTGCGGGCGTGGATGGAGGCGGAGGGCTGGACCGCCAACACCCTGATAGTGAGCTGCGTGCAGCATTCGGTGGAAGTGGACAGGAAGGTGGTGCGGCTCAAATACGCCTGTGGCCGCTCCCGGCCAGGGCGCAATCGCCTCCCGGTGCCCCGCAACCCCGCTCTCAGACACGTCGCAAAATGATCTCCAGCACCAGTTTGCTGCCGAAATAGGCCAGCAGCAGCGCCGCGAACCCCCCCAGGGTCCAGCGAATAGCCGTTCTCCCCCGCCAGCCGTAACACCAGCGCCCCCCCAGCAACATCCCGAACACCCCCCACGACAGGATCGACAGCACCGTCTTGTGAACCAGGTGCTGGGCGAACAGGTCTTCGATGAACAGAAAGCCGCTGAGCAGGGATATGCTCAGAAACAGGAAACCCGCCCCGATCATCTGGAACAGCAGGGTTTCCATGGTTTGCAGCGGTGGCAGGGAGCGGACGAACCAGTTGCTTTTCTTGTGGTGCAGTTGCCAGTCCTGAATCGCCAGCAAAATCGCCTGGAGCGCGGCGATGTTGAGCAGGCTGAAGGCGATGATGGAAACCAGGATGTGGATTTCCATCGGCATCGAAAGATTCCGCTGCAAGTGCACCTCTGACGGAAACGACAGTCTAAGCCACAAGGTCGTGGCGGCCAGGGGAAATACCGCGACGCCCAGTTTGTCCACCGGCCTCCCGAGGGTGGCGAGCAGAAACAGCACCCCGATGGTCAGACTGACGAGGGCGGCGGTACTGAGGAAACTCAGGTCGATGCCCTGGGGCGTGAACATGAAGCCCGCCAGCCCGGTGGCATGCCCCAATATCCCCAGCCAGGCGATTGCCAGGATGAGGGGCCTGCGCCGTGAAACCCGGGCCGGCGCCGGTTTCCGCAACAAAAGGATCGTCGCCGCCAGGTATGAAACGATCGCCGCGATGGTGGACAAGTGACTGAGATTCGACAAAACTTCCCTCCTTGCTTTAGTCTGGCATAATGTAGGGCTCAACTGAAGCGGCCGGCTCCATGAGGATTCATTTTTTCATATTGTATTTTGTATGACGGGTGACAGCGCGAGATGTTTGACAATCTTTCCGAACGACTGACCAAGACACTGAAGACCATTCGCGGCCAGGGCCGGCTGACCGAGGACAACATCAAGGAAACCCTGCGGGAAGTGCGGATGGCCCTGCTGGAGGCCGATGTCGCCCTGCCGGTGGTCAAGGCCTTCATCGACCGGGTCCGGCGGCGTGCCCTGGGGCAGGAGGTGCGAAGCAGCCTGACGCCGGGGCAGGCGTTCATCAAGATCGTCCAGCAGGAATTGATCGATGTCATGGGGGGCGCCAGCGAGGGGCTCGATCTGGCCACCCAGCCGCCGGCGGTGATCCTGATGGCCGGTCTCCAGGGGGCGGGCAAGACCACCACCGTGGCCAAGCTGGCGCGCTGGTTGAAGGAGCGGCAAAAGAAGAAGGTCGCGGTGGTCAGCGCCGACGTCTATCGCCCGGCCGCCATTGAGCAGTTGAAGACACTGGCCCATGACGTGGGGGTGGAATTCATTCCCTCCAGCCCCGACGAACGGGCGGTGGACATCGCCACCAGGGCGGTGGCGTATGCGAGAAAGCACCTTCTGGACGCGCTGATCATCGATACCGCCGGCCGGCTGCATATCGACGAGTCGATGATGGACGAGATCCGCGCGGTCCATCAGGCGGTCGATCCGGTCGAAACCCTCTTCGTCGTGGACAGCATGACCGGTCAGGACGCGGCCAATACGGCCAAGGCGTTCCACGACGCCCTGCCCCTGACCGGGGTGGTGCTGACCAAGGCCGACGGGGACGCCCGGGGCGGGGCGGCGCTGTCGATCCGTCATGTCACCGGCAAGCCGATCAAGTTCATCGGCATGGGGGAGAAGACCGAAGCCCTGGAGCTGTTTCATCCCGACAGAATCGCTTCCCGCATCCTCGGCATGGGCGACGTGCTCAGCCTGATCGAGGAAGTCGAGCGCAAGGTGGACAAGAAAAAGGCGGAGAAATTCGTCAAGAAGCTGCAGAAGGGCAAGGGCTTCGATCTGGAAGACATGCGCGAGCAGCTGATGCAGCTCAACCAGATGGGCGGCATCTCGAAATTGCTGGACAAGCTGCCGGGCATGGGTGAGATGCCCAAGAACGTGAAGGAGAACATCGACGACCGCGACATCGACCGTCAGATCGCCATCATCAACTCCATGACCTTGCAGGAACGCCGCTTCCCGGCGGTGATCAACAATTCGCGCAAGAAGCGGATCGCCAACGGCTCCGGGGTCAAGGTCCAGGATGTTAACCGGCTGCTGAAGCAATTCGGCCAGATGCAGAAGATGATGAAACGGATGAAGAAAATGAAAGGTTTCGGCAGGGGCGGATTCCCCGGAATGCCCGGTGGCGGAATGCCGAAACTGCCGTTCTGAGGCCGTTCGATGGCTGAATTGATCGACCGTTTCGGCCGCAAGGTCACTTATCTGCGCATTTCGATCACCGACCGCTGCGATCTGCGTTGCCAGTATTGCATGGCCGAGGAGATGACCTTTCTCCCGCGGGCGCAGATCCTCACCCTGGAGGAGATTCATACCCTGGCCCGGGTGTTCGTCGATCTGGGGGTGCGCAAGATCCGGGTGACGGGCGGCGAGCCCTTGGTTCGCCGGGGCGCCGTGGAGCTGGTCGAGAATCTGGGCGGGTTGCCGTTGGACGAGCTGGTGATGACGACCAACGGCACCCGCCTGCGCGATCATGCGGCGCGGCTGGCGGCCGCCGGGGTCCGGCGGATCAATATCAGCCTGGACAGTCTGAAGCCGGAGCGGTTTCGCCGCCTGACGCGGGTCGGCGTCTTGCAACCGGTGCTGGCGGGTATCGATGCGGCTGTGAAAGCCGGTTTCGAGCGGATCAAGCTCAACACCGTGGTGATGAAAGGTTTCAATCACGACGAAGTGGTCGATCTGGCCCGTTTCGCGGTGGACAAGGGGCTCGACATCAGCTTCATCGAGGAAATGCCCCTGGGGGAGATCGGCGGCCACGACCGCCTGGAGTCCTTTTATTCTTCCGACCGGGTGCGCGAGGATCTGGATCGGGTATTCGATTTGCGCGCCGTTTCCCACCGTACCGGCGGGCCTTCCCGTTACTGGCAGGTGGCGGGAACCTGTACCCGGATCGGCTTCATTTCGCCCCACAGCCACAATTTCTGCGCCGATTGCAACCGGGTACGGCTGACCGTGGAGGGCCGGCTGCTGCTGTGCCTGGGGAACGAGCATTCGGTGGACCTGAAACGGGTGCTGCGGCGCTGGCCCGGGGATGAGGACAGGCTCAGAAAGACGATCGTCGAGGCGATGGCGATCAAACCGGAAAGGCATCATTTCGATCTGCGGGAACAGCCCGTGATTTTGCGGCACATGAGCGTGACGGGAGGTTGACATGCCCTTGGCCCAAGCAGAGCATCGCTACACTTACGCCGATTATCTGACCTGGCCCGAGGAGGAACGCTGGGAGCTGATCGACGGGATTCCTTATAACATGTCCCCGGCGCCGACCCGCCGGCACCAGGAGGTGGTTGGCGAAATTTTCAGGCAATTCGCCAATCAGCTCGAGGATCGCCGTTGCCGGGTGTATGTGGCGCCTTTCGACGTCCGGATGGGGGATCCGGGTGCTTCCGATGCCGAGATCACCACCGTGGTGCAGCCGGATGTGAGCGTTTTTTGTGATCCTGCCAAACTGGACGAGCGGGGGGCGAAAGCGGCGCCGGATCTGGTGGTGGAGGTGCTGTCGCCTTCCACCGCCCCCAAGGATTTGACCGTCAAACGGGAACTCTATGCCCGTTACGGCGTGCGGGAATATTGGGTATTGGAGCCTCTGGACCGGGTGTTGATGATCTGGCGGTACGAAAAAGCGGGGTTTGGCGCGCCGGAAATCATGGCGCTGGAAGGGGTGGCGTCCAGTAAAATTGCGGCTTTGCATTTGGATTTGGATCAATTGGCAAGACTTTTGGAGGATGTGTGACAGAGAATCTCGTTTCCCGCGGACTGCCCGGATCGCGGCTGTTTCAGGACACCGACCCTGAGGAAACCCGGGAGTGGATCGAAGCCCTGCAGTCGGTATTGCAGGTCCAGGGAGCGCCGCGGGCGCATTATCTGATCGAACGGTTGATCGACGAGGCCAGGCGCTCGGGCATCACCATTCCCTATTCCGCCTCCACGGCCTATATCAACACCATTCCGCCCCATCTGGAGAAACCCTGCCCCGGCGACATGGCGCTGGAACGCAAGATCCGCTCCTACGTGCGCTGGAACGCCATGGCGATGGTGGTTCAGGCCAACCGCAAATCCACAGAATATGGCGGTCATATCGCCAGTTACGCTTCGGCGGCGACGCTTTATGAAGTGGGATTCAATCATTTCTTCCGCGCCCCCAGCGATGAGTTCGGGGGGGATCTGGTATTCTTCCAGGGCCATGCCTCTCCCGGCATCTATGCCCGGGCGTTCCTGGAAGGGCGGCTGAGCGAAGAGCATTTGCAGAACTTCCGCCGTGAGGTGTGCGGCAAGGGGCTTTCTTCCTATCCGCATCCCTGGCTGATGCCGGAGTTCTGGCAGTTTCCCACCGTCTCGATGGGGCTGGGGCCCCTGATGGCGATCTATCAGGCCCGCTTCATGCGTTATCTGCACGACCGGGGGCTGGCGGACACCGAGGGGCGCAAGGTCTGGTGTTTCTGCGGCGACGGGGAGATGGACGAGCCCGAATCGGTGGGGGCGCTGTCTTTGGCCGGGCGGGAACGGCTCGACAACCTGATCTTTGTGATCAACTGCAATCTCCAGCGCCTGGACGGGCCGGTGCGGGGGGACGGCAAGATCATCCAGGAGCTGGAGGGGTTGTTCCGCGGCGCCGGCTGGAACGTGATCAAGGTGATCTGGGGATCCCGCTGGGATCCGCTGCTGGCCCAGGATACCCATGGGCTGCTGAAAAAACGCATGGAAGAGGTGGTGGACGGGGAATATCAAACCTACAAGGCCAAGGACGGGGCCTATGTGCGCAAGCATTTCTTCGGCAAATACCCCGAGTTGCTGGAGATGGTCGCCAACCTGTCGGACGACGAGATTTTCCGTCTCGACCGGGGCGGTCACGATCCCCGGAAGGTCTATGCCGCCTATGCCGCCGCCATGGAGCATACCGGCCAGCCCACCGTCATCCTGGCCAAGACCATCAAGGGCTATGGAATGGGCGAGGCGGGCGAGGGGCGCATGGGAGCCCACCAGCAGAAGAAACTGGAAGAGAAGATTCTGCGCCAGTTCCGCGACCGTTTCGACATCCCCATTCCCGACGACAAACTGGCCCAGGCGCCTTTCTACAAGCCTTCCGCCGACAGCCCGGAGCTGGAATATCTCCACCAGCGCCGCAAGGCTTTGGGGGGGTATCTGCCCCAGCGGCGCCGGCAATCGAAGGTCACCTTGTCCGTGCCGGGGGAGAAGCCATTCGATTTCGCCCTCAAGGGAACCGGAGAGCGGGAGATGTCCACCACCATGGTGTTCGTGCGGATCCTGGCCGGCCTGATGCGCGACAAGGGGTTGGGCAAGCACGTGGTGCCCATCGTCCCGGACGAGGCCCGGACTTTCGGCATGGAGGGGCTGTTCCGCCAGTATGGCATCTATTCCCATGTGGGGCAGTTGTACGAACCCGAGGATGCCGGTCAGATCAACTATTACCGGGAGGACACCAAGGGCCAGATTCTGGAAGAAGGGATCAACGAGGCGGGCGCGATGAGCGACTGGATCGCCGCCGCGACCTCCTACAGCAACCACGACCTGCCCATGGTGCCTTTCTATATCTATTATTCCATGTTCGGCTACCAGCGGGTCGGCGACCTGTGCTGGGCGGCGGGCGACATGCAGTCGCGGGGATTCCTGATGGGCGGCACCGCCGGCAGGACCACCCTGGCCGGGGAAGGGCTGCAGCACCAGGATGGTCATAACCTGCTGTTTTTCTCTGCGGTTCCCAACTGTGTGGCTTACGATCCGTGTTTTGGTTACGAGCTGGCGGTGATCATCCGCCACGGCCTGCGGCGCATGATCGAGGAAGGGGAGAATGTTTATTTCTATCTCACGGTGATGAACGAGAACTATGCCCATCCCCCGCTGCCCGAAGGGGCCGAGGAAGGAATCCTCAAGGGGATGTACCGTTTTTCCAGCGCCGGCGACAAGGCTCAGATACAGCTCATGGGGAGTGGCACCATTCTCAGGGAGGTGATTGCGGCCGCCGAATTGTTGCAGCAGGATTTCGGCGTCGCCGCCGATGTCTGGAGCGTGACCAGTTTCTCCGAACTCCACCGCGAGGGGGTTCAGGCGCAGAGGTGGAACCTGCGTCATCCGGGAAGCCGGTCGCAGAAAAAGGCCTATGTCACCCAATGCCTGGAAAACAGCCGGGGGCCGGTGTTGGTCGCGACCGATTATATCCGCACCCACGCAGAGCAGATACGGGCGTTTGTGCCTGCTCCCTATTACGTGCTGGGGACCGATGGTTACGGCCGCAGTGATGTCCGCAAGGAGCTGCGGGCGTTCTTCGAGGTGGACCGTCATACTGTGGTGGTGAGCGCCCTCAAGGCCTTGGCGGACGAACAGGTCGTTCCCGCCAAGCTGGCCAGGGAGGCTATGGCAAAATACGCCATCGATCCGGACAAGCCGTTTCCACCCACGGTTTAGGAAGCACCGGGAAACAGTTCATGCCGAAGATCCTGAAAGCGGGATCTTCGGCATTTTGTTAAACTCGCGCCAATTACAAGCAAAAATTCATGGGGTAACAGGGTGAGTCAGGAAATGGAAATTTGCGTCCCGCCTCTGGGGGACGTGGATGCAGTCGATGTCATCGAGGTATTGGTCCAGCCGGGAGATCAGGTCGAACAGGATACGCCGCTGATCACGCTGGAAAGCGACAAGGCGACCATGGAGGTGCCGTCGCCCCAGGCGGGTACCGTCAAGGAAGTCCTGGTTAAAGTGGGTGACAAGGTCAAGGAAGGGGCCCCGATTGTCCGTCTGGAGGCGCAGGCAGCGGCCGAATCGGCAGCGGCTCCGCCTGAGGAGGAAACACAAGAACCGGCCGAAGCGCCGCAGCCCGCCGCCGAGGGGGGGACGGCGGAAGAGGAAAAGAAAGCGGAAGCCGCTCCGCCTCCCTCCTCTCCCCCGGCCGAATCCGCCGCCGACTTGCCTTACGCCAGTCCGTCGGTGCGGAAATTCGCCCGCAAACTGGGGGTGGACCTTGGTCAGGTGTGCGGCTCGGGCCCCAAGGGCAGGATTCTCAAAGAAGACGTGGAAGCCTTCGTCAAGGACCGGTTGCAGGGAGGGGTGGCCACAGCCGCCGGAGCGGGCATTCCGGCGGTGCCGGAAGTCGATTTCTCCAAATATGGTCCGGTCGAGACCCAGCCCCTGTCCCGCATCAAACGCCGCAGCGGGCCTCACCTGCAGCGGGCCTGGCTCAATGCGCCCCAGGTCACCCAGCATCATGAAGTGGACATCACCGGGCTGGAGGAATTCCGCAAGGCCTTGAAGCCGGAGGCGGACCAGCTGGGCGTCAAGCTGACACCGCTGGCTTTCATTCTCAAGGCGCTGCCGGCGGTGATGAAGGAATTTCCCCTGTTCAACGCTTCGCTGGCCCCCGACGGGCAAAACCTGATCCTCAAACGTTATTTTCACATAGGCGTTGCGGTCGCCACCCCCGAGGGTCTGGTGGTGCCAGTGATCCGCGACGTGGACCGGAAAGGGGTATGGGAGCTGGGCCGGGAACTGGCGGAAGTCAGCGCCAGGGCCAGGGCGGGCAAACTGATGCCGGACGATCTGCAAGGCGGCTGCTTTTCCGTCTCCAGCCTGGGGGGGATCGGGGGAACCTTTTTCACCCCGATCGTCAATGTGCCGGAAGTGGCGATTCTCGGGCTTTCGCGGGCGCGGATGCAGCCGGTCTGGAATGGAACGGAATTCACGCCACGGCTGATGTTGCCGATTTCGCTTTCCTACGACCACCGGGTCATCGATGGCGCCGAGGGGGCGCGGTTCGTGGTTCGCTTCGGAGAGCTTCTCAGTGACATGCGGCGCTTGGTTTTATAAAGGAGAACGCGATCATGACGACGGAAACCGAGGTTTTGGTGTTGGGTGCGGGGCCGGGTGGATACACCGCCGCCTTCAGGGCGGCGGACCTGGGCAAGCAGGTCACTTTGGTGGAACGTTATCCGGTGTTGGGTGGCGTGTGTCTGAATGTGGGGTGCATCCCTTCCAAGGCACTTTTGCACATGGCCGAATTGATCTACGAGGCCGAATCCTGCGCCGGCAAGGGAATCGATTTCGGGCGGCCGAAGATCGATCTGGAAAAGATCCGCGCCTGGAAAATGCGGGTGGTCAAGACGCTCACCACCGGTCTTGCCGGTCTGGCCAGGCAGCGTCAGGTTCAGGTGGTGCAGGGAACGGCACGTTTCGTCTCGGCCAATGAGATCGCGGTGGAAGGCCCCGACGGTGAGCAGGCCATTCGTTTTCAACATGCCATCATCGCCGCCGGATCCCGGCCGGTGCGTCTGCCGGGTTGGCCGGATGACCCCCGTATCATGGATTCGACCGGTGCGTTGGCGCTGGAAGAGATTCCCGGCTCCTTGCTGGTCGTGGGGGGCGGGGTGATCGGACTGGAGATGGCCTGTGTCTATCATGCCCTGGGGGCGAAAGTCTCGGTGGTGGAACTGGCGGACCAGATTCTTCCGGGGGTGGACAAGGACTTGATCCGTCCCCTGCAGCAGACCATCGGCAAACGCTACGAAGACATCTGGGTCGGTACCCGGGTCACCTCGGTGGAGGCTGGCCGGGACGGCCTGGAAGTACGCTTCGAGGGTGGAGAGGCGCCGGAGACGCGGACGTTCGACAGAATTCTGCTGTCGGTGGGGCGGCGACCCAACAGCGATCTGCTGAATCTCGAGGCCGCCGGAATCGGGGTCGATGAAAGAGGGTTCATCGCGGTTGATGACAGAATGCGTACCAGCGTGCCCCATATCCATGCCATCGGCGATATCGTCGGCAACCCGATGCTGGCCCACAAGGCCGTGCATGAAGGCAAGGTGGCGGCCGAGGTGATCTGTGGCGAACCTTCGGCTTTTCAGGCGCTCACGATTCCTGCGGTGGCCTATACCGATCCGGAAGTGGCCTGGATGGGGAAAAGCGAATCGGAACTCAAGGAAGAAGGCGTGGAATACGACAAGGCGGTTTTCCCCTGGGCAGCCAGTGGCAGGGCGCTGTCCATGGGAAGAAGGGAGGGGCTGACCAAGTTGCTCAGCGACAAGAAGACGGGGCGTATCCTTGGCGCCGGAATCGTGGGCCCCCACGCCGGGGAATTGATCGCCGAGGCCGTGTTGGCGCTGGAAATGGGTGCCGATGTGGAAGATCTGGCGTTGACGATTCATCCCCATCCGACCTTGTCCGAGACGTTGATGTTCGCAGCCGAAATGATTGACGGTTCCATCACCGACTTATATCTTGGCAAGAAAACCTCTTGAGGGCGGCAGGTGTGGAAACGGTCGAACTGAACTGTAAACGCTTCGGGAGCGAAGGGCCGCCCGTGGTGATCCTGCACGGCTTGTTCGGGGCCGGCCGTAATTGGTATTCGCTGGCCCGGCGGCTGGCCGATGAGTTTCAGGTTTTGGTGCCCGATCTCAGGGGGCATGGGGATTCGCCCGCCGTGCCGCCTCTGGATTATCCCCACATGGCCGCCGACTTGATCGCGCTGTTGGACCGGGAGGGGATGGAGGCGGCTCATTTCTTGGGTCACAGTATGGGGGGCAAGGCGGCCATGACCGTGGCGTTGAACTATCCGGGGAGGATCGGCAAGCTGGTGGTGGTGGATATCGCGCCGGTGCATTATTCCCATGGTTTCGACCATGTGATCGAGGCGCTCAGGTCGTTGCCGCTCGAGCGGATACAGAATCGCCGCGAGGCCGGGGAATGGTTGGGAAAACGGATCGAAAATCCGGTCATCACCCAGTTCCTGTTGCAGAATCTGGTGGCGGAAAACGGCCGCTATCAGTGGCGTATCGACCTCGATTTGCTGGCCCGGGCGTTGCCCGGTATCGTCAGTTTTCCCCTGGATGAAAACCTCCAGCCATTCGAAGGGCCCGCTTTGTTCATCGCCGGGGGCTTGTCCGAATATATCAAACCGCAATATCATCCGGCCATTCGCGCCTTGTTCCCCCGGGCCTGCATCCAGACCATCGAGCATGCGGGGCATTGGGTGCATATCGATCAACCCGAGGCTTTCGAGTCCGTGGTTCGGTGTTTTCTGCGCCCCAACTGCGAGCTGGAGAATCAGCAGGCACTGTGAAGCTTTTTCCCGCCCTGTTTGTCAATCTCGAAAGCCGCGCCGCAGTCTGTTCTTTCGCTGGATGCATTCTGTGAATCCGTAAACTACCACAGTCTCCCCTAAAGCCGCCGGGGATTCGACCGATACCCTTGGAGTGGGATGAAATCCGCTCGGTGGTGGTATGCGAATCTTTTCTCTCTTTTTGATGTTGATCGCCGCCTCGGCGGGGGCGCAATTCTATCAACCTCCGTTGCTGAACGCCCGGTGGCATCTGCATACCGCCGCCCTGGAGTGCCGTCTGATCCAGGAGATACCGCATCTGGGCCGGGTGGGGCTGGTGCAGGAAGCGGGGCAGCCTCTGCGCTTCGTGTTGCATCTGGCTCCCCGGGTGGAGATCGCCGATGCGAGCCTGCGGGTCGAACCGGCCCCTTGGCAACATCGGTTTCTGTCGGGCAACGCTTATCCGGTTTCCCGCCGGGGGGGAGAGAAGGGAGGGCGCCGGTTGGAGGTTCGAGGCGAGGTTGCAGACAGAATGTTGGCGGCGTTGTATGCCGGCCACTTTCCCGTATTCACCTTGCGCAAGCCCTGGCAGGGTGGTCTGAGTGAAGACCGGGTGGGGGTGTCGCCTGTCAGGTTGTGGGAGAACTACGACCGCTTCCAGAGTTGCCGCATGAATCTTCCCGATTTCGGCCCCCGGGATTTCGAGAATTTGCGTTTTTATTTCTTGCCGCATCAAGCCGGATTGCCAGGGAAACTGGAGGGCCTGCTGCCCAGAATGGTCCGGTATCTGGAGTTGTCGGGAAAGGGCGGGGTCGTGGTGACCAATGCGACGGCGGGGGTGGCCGGGCGGGAAGGGCGGTTATGGTTTCAGAAGCGTTTTGCCGCCATCAAGTCGACGCTCCGCCGGTTGGGGTTGAGTGGATCGAAGGTCACCAGTCGTTCGATACCCGGCAAACCGATGATCGATTTGACCCTTTTTGGCCCGGAAGGATTGCTGTTATATCACTATGGGCGGCAACAAAAGTCCTTGCGCGGCGAACAGAAGCGCCGGTTATCGTTGTTGGCGCGCTATGTCCGGGACTATTTTCCGGGGAAAGTGGTGATTCATGGCCATAGTGATGGTGCGCGGTGGCGGAGCGAGAAGACCAACCGGGCCCTGGCGGCGAGATGGGCGGGGCGGGTCCACGATTTTTTGGTGACGGCCGGGGTCGGCCTGGACCGCATTGAAATCAGAGTATGGGGCTCGCGCAAACGGGTGGCCAGCAACCACAGCCGCGCCGGCCAGGCGAAGAACCGCCGGGTGCGTATCGAGTTGGTGGGTGAACCCGTGTTGACGGCGGAACTGGATCAATCGGGATGATTCAGTAGTCGTCGGACGAATGAGAGGTCTTGTTCGGTGTCGATGTCGATGGCGGCTTCGGGGTAGGGGAGGACGATGAAAGCGGCCTTGATTCCCAGTTTTCTTTCCACCCGCCGGGCGGCCTCTTCTGTGGTCAGCCGGCCGGTCAGGTAAAGCAGCAAGGGCGCCAGGCCGAGCGCCTGGATCAGGCGCCAGGGGCGTTTTCTGTCCTGTTCCAGCTTTTTCCACAAGCGAATCAGTTCACGGCCCTTTGGTGTCAGGAAGGCGAACAGGTTACAGGTGCAGAAGGGGCCGTCGGAAAATTTCAAGGGTGTTCGTCTCACGCCCGGAAAGCGTGCCGCGACCTTCGCGTAAGGAACCAGCCCTACCGCCACGTCGGCGCCGCTTTCGACCGCCCGGCGGCAGAAGTCGTCGAAAACCCGGGGCTGCGGGAAGGCGATGTCGGCGGCGGTCAGCAGTACCGGCTGGTGATCATCGATCTGTTCCATGCAGCGCCAGGCACTCCGGCTGGGGGAGGCGTCCGGTGGAATCCATTCGGCCGGTTCGTCGAGGGTGATGTTTTTCCAGATGCCTTCTCCAGGGCCGCAAATGAGAATCCCGGCTATTTCCCGGGATTGCGCCAGCGCTTTCAGAATCCGCTCCAACATGGGCTTTCCGGCCAGGGGGACCAGGGCCTTGCAAGGTGCGTTGGCGGCCCTGGCGACGGGGTTTTCGTGTTCGCGGTCGGCGGCCAGGACGATTGCGGTGAATTTCATGACAGTGATTTCTGGTAGATACGGTAGCGCTTGTAACAGCGGGCGCCCAGGTTTTCGATGATGTTTCGCATTCTCAGATTGTCTTCCAGGATCCAGGACAGTTCCAGCCGTCGCAACCCCCGTTCGCGTATCGGTTGTCGGAGCGCCTCGATCAGAAGGTAGGCGATCGCCGCGCCCACCAGGCTGTTTTGATGGCGCCGGCGCACCCCCATCAGAATGACCCTGCCGCTGTCGGGATAACGGGTTTTCCAGCGCCACAACAGTTTGACCCAGTTGAAGGGGAGAAGCCGTCCGTCCAGATTGCCGAGTAGTTGGTTGAGATCCGGTATCACGACGATCATTCCCGCCGCTTCGCCATCGAACTCGGCGATCTGCACGAAATCGTCCCGGATGATGTGGCTGAGCGTCCTGGCTATTTCGGAAAATTCTTTCTCGGTGAACGGTACGAATCCCCAGTTCCCGGACCAGGCGTCGTTGAAAATCTGCCGCAACAGTTCGAATTCCCGCAGCAGGTTTTTTCTCTCCAGCGGGCGCACATGGACTTCCCGCGCCGCCTTGGCGGCGAGGTTTCGCACCGGCCGGGGCAGTTCTGTTTCGGTATCGAGAAGGTATGCCAACAAGTCCTTTGCCGGACTGTATCCCCGTTTTTCGATGTGCGCCACATAGTAAGGGGGGTTGTAGGGCATCATGACCGCCGGGGGCAAATCGTAGCCCGCCACCAGTAAGCCGCATTCCTGATTGATGGACAGGTTGAAGGGGCCTTTCACGGTTTCCATTCCTTCCCGTCGCAGCCAGCTTTCCGCCTGCTCGAACAGGGCGGCGAACACTTCCTCGTCGTCGACCGCCTCCAGCAAGCCGAAAAAGCCGGCATTGTCCGAATGCTGCTGCCGGTACAGCTCATCGATCTGGGCGCTGATGCGCCCCACCGGCCGGCCGTTTCGCCAGGCGATCCAGCCTTGCCATTTCGCGTGTTCGAAATAAGGATTGGCGGAAGACAGGTGGAGTTTTCTTTCCAGCCGCAGTGGCGGTATCCAGTTGGGATCGTCGCCCTGGATGGACCAGGGGACATGGATGAAATCGGCCAGATCCCGGGGTGTTTGAACAGGCGTGAGTTTCAGATTCGTGTGCACGGGTGGGGGTCGCTAAATTGGGTTCGTTGTTGCATCGTTGCCTTAAAGATACGGTTGATTGTGAATTAACAACACGCTATCCTTATGCATAAGGAATAAGGAATAAGGAATAAGGAGTCAGGAAGCGGGGTTGGTTTGTTTTTGTCACAACCTTGTACCTGAAAAGGCGGAAATGCTATGATATTTTTCGCTCATAGATTACCTTGCTTTCGCGTGAAAGCAACTAAAACAACAAGGATGAGGGCCTTCGGCAAGTTCAGGGCGGGGAGTCGTCTCCCGTTGCCGGGGGTTTCGTTGTTCGATGCTATGCCTACCAGTTTTGTGGATTTATAAGGGGAGAGGCTCTTGGGTGCTCAAGCTACGCCAACCGAGAATACGATACCTTTGCGGCGCGCCGATTTCGCCACATTGGCAGAAGCGCTGGATTACGCCGCATTGGGCCAGACCGGCTGCAACTTCTACAATGGTAGAGGAGAATTATACGAGGTTCTGACCTACGCGGACCTGCGTGATCAGGCCATCGTTCTGGCGCATCGCCTGGCCGGACTCGATCTTCCCAGAGAGTCCCGGGTGGCCTTGATCGCCGAGACGACTCCGGATTTCATCCGCTTCTTTTTCGCCTGCCAATATGCCGGATTGGTGCCGGTTCCGCTGCCCATCCCCTTCAGCCTCGGCAGCCATCAGGCCTATGTGCGGCAACTCAGGACCATGCTGCAAAGCTGCCGTCCCAGCATCGCCATGGCGCCGGAGAATTTCGTCAGTTTCCTGACCGAGGCGGCCGAGGGTTTGGATATCGACTATTTCGGCGCTCCGGAGGACTTCGAGCGCTTGGCGCCTGCGGAAACGGCGCTTCGGCCCCTCCAATCGGATGAGTTGGCCTATCTCCAATATACCTCGGGCAGTACCCGTTTCCCCCGGGGGGTCATGATCAGGCAGGCGACGGTCATGGACAATCTGGCGGGGATTGCCCAATACGGCGTCTGTTTGCGGCCCGGTGACCGTGCCGTCTCCTGGCTGCCTTTCTATCACGACATGGGACTGGTGGGGCTGATGTTGACCCCGGTCGCCTCCCAGGTTTCCGCCGATTATCTGGGAACCCGTGAATTCGCCATGCGCCCGCGGCAATGGTTGGCCTTGATGTCCAAAAACAAGGCCACCATATCCTTTGGCCCTCCTTTCGGCTATGAATTGTGCATGCGCAGGCTCAGGCCGGGCGAGGCCGCCAAGTTCGATCTGAGCGCCTGGCGGGTCGCGGGTGTCGGGGCCGAGATGATCCGTACCGAATCCCTGCGGGGGTTTGCCAGGGCGTTGGCGCCCGCGGGATTCAGGGAAGAAGCTTTCCTTCCTTGTTACGGGATGGCGGAATGCTCGCTTGCCGTCACCTTCGCCCCGCTTGAGCAGGGGCTTAAGGTGGACCGGGTGGACCGGGAAGTGTTGGCCGTGAAAGGGGAGGCTGCGCCGGTCGAGGATCCGGATCAGCCCTTCAACGAATTCGTGGATTGTGGGCGCCTGCTGCCGGGCTTCGAACTCAAGGTGCTCGACGGCGAAGGCAACGAGGTTTCCGAACGCACCATCGGCACCATCCATTTGCGTGGGCCCAGCGTGATGTCGGGGTATTTCGAGGATGCCGAAATGACTTCCCAGGTTCTTTCTTCCGATGGCTGGCTCAATACCGGAGATCTGGGTTATTTCGTGGGGGACAGGCTCTTTTTGACCGGGCGGCAGAAGGATCTCATCATCGTCAACGGCCGCAATATCTGGCCCCAGGATCTCGAATATCTGGCCCATCAGCAACCTGAGGTCCGTCCAGGCGACGCCTTGGCCTTTGGTGTTCCAGGTTCCGATGGCAGCGATCTGACCGTTCTCGTGGTCCAGTGCCGGGAGACCGACGAGGCGAAAAGGGCCGATCTCAAAAAGAGGATTCGATCCCGGGTGCAGTCGGAAATCGGGGTTGATTGCATCGTCGAATTGGTTCCGCTTCATACCTTGCCGCGGACTTCCTCCGGCAAGCTGTCGCGTTCCAAGGCCCAGCAGAATTATATCGCCAGTCACGACTTCACGCATCGCGAATCCCGGGGAAGGCGCGCCGCGGTATGAGGCGCAGTGGCTGAGCCTCCCCCTCTCGTTGCCCTGACGGGTGCGACAGGTTTTATTGGCCGTTGGATCGCCCGCCATCTGGTTGCCACTGGATGGCGGGTTCGCGTTTTGGTCCGGCCGGGATCCGAAAAACGCCTGCCGGATTTGCCCCTCGATATCTGTTTTGGCAGCCTGGAGGATGTCTCGAGCCTGCAGTCCCTGCTGACAGACGTTCAGGGGGTGGTTCATTGCGCCGGTGTCGTCCGCGGAATTTCCCAACGGGATTTCGATGCGGTGAATGCCGCCGGTACCCAAAGGCTGGCGCAGGTCGCCGCCGATGTGGGGGTGGACAGGTGGGTCATGATTTCTTCCCTGGCTGCGCGTGAGCCACAATTGTCGCCCTATGCCCTGAGCAAGCGGCGGGGAGAACAAGCCCTTCAGGCGCTTGGAGACCGCCTGCCCTGGATCATTTTCAGGCCCCCGGCGGTGTATGGGCCGGGCGACCGGGAAATGTTGCCGCTGCTCAAAGCGATGGCGCGAGGGATCGTGCCGTTGATAGGCGACCGGGACGCCCGTTTTTCCCTGATCTATGTGGAGGATCTGGCCAGGGCGGTCGGGGCCGCCCTGAATGCCTCCCGTGTGTCGGAGGCGTTGTTCGAAATCGATGATGGCCATAGCGGCGGTTACAGCTGGCAAGAGGTGATCGACATCGCCGCTGAATATCGCAACAAACCGGTTCGCGCCGTGCCGGTGCCGGAGGGGCTGTTGCGGGCCATGGCGAGGCTGTCCCTCGCCGCTTCGCGGCTGCGTGGCAAGATGCCAATGTTGACGCCGGCGAAGGTGAACGAACTTCGGCATCCCGACTGGGTATGCGACAATACCGCTGTCTGTGAGACGCTCGAATGGCAGCCGCAAATACCTTTTTCCATCGGCCTGGCCAAAACCCTGGCCCCTGATCAATCTGTTTCCTAGAGGTGTCATGAAAACTTATCAAGATATCCTGAATGAATTGCTGGAAACCATCCGGCCATTGGCCCCCAATGCGGACTCATTGACCGAAGACACCGAATTGATGGGAAATCTCGGTCTCGATTCCATGAAGGTGATGAATCTGCTTCAGGAGGTGGAGGATCATTTTGATGTTTCCATCCCCATCAATGTCTTGCCGGATGTCCGGACGGTGGGGGATCTGGCCCGGAAAATACACGAGATTCTGGGCGAACGATGAAGCTTCTGGAGAAATTCCAGGCGCTCGGGCAAGCCCGTGACCAGCTCAAGAATCTGGGCGTGGATCCCTTCAACGTGGTGGTCGAGAAGATCCTTTCGCCCACCGAGGCGATCGTCAACGGCCATCGGGTGATTCTGGCCGGAACCAACAATTATCTGGGCCTGACTTTCCATCCCGAATGCATCGCCGCCGCGGAAAAGGCATTGCGCGAAGAAGGGTGCGGCACCACCGGATCCCGCATGGCCAATGGCAATTATGCAGATCACCTGGCCCTGGAAAGGGAATTCGCCGAATTTTACCGAAAGCCCTACAGCGTGGTCTTTTCCACCGGCTATCTCGCCAATCTGGCTCTTCTTTCCACTCTGCCCGGCGCAGACGACGTCATTCTTCTGGACGCCGACTGCCATGCCAGTATCTATGACGGTTGCAAGATGAGCCCCGCCGAAGTGATCCGGTTTCGCCACAACGATGTCGACGATCTGGCCAAAAGGTTGCGGCGGTTGAAAGACCGGGCGCAAAGGACGCTGGTAGTGGTGGAAGGTCTTTACAGTATGCTCGGTGATACGGCTCCCTTGAAGGCCATTGCCGAAATAAAGGATGAATACGGCGCCTGCCTGATGGTGGACGAGGCGCATTCCCTGGGTGTGCTGGGGGAATCCGGGCGTGGTTTGGCCGAAGCGGAAGGCGTCGAGGCGTTGGTGGATTTCACCGTCGGAACCTTCAGCAAGAGCCTGGGCGCCATTGGAGGCTATTGTGTCAGCCCCCATCGGGAATTGGACATCCTGCGCTACACCGCCCGCCCTTATATCTTCACCGCTTCCTCCTCTCCGGCGCAGATTGCTTCGACCCGCGTGGCTTTGCGGTTGCTGCGCGATGGGGGCGAACTGAGACGGCGGTTGTGGTCCAATGCCGAGCGTTTCCATCAAGGTCTTTCGTCGCTCGGGTGCCAGCTGGGGCCGCAAATGAGCCCGGTGATCCCCATCCTGCTCAGTGAATCGCGGGAAGACTCGCTTCTGGTTTGGCATGAATTGTTGCAGAACGGCGTTTACGTCAATCTCGTCATGCCGCCGGCGACCCCGGATCACCGCTGTCTGCTTCGTTGCAGCATGAGCGCCGCCCATACGCCGGAGCAAATCGATCAGCTGTTGGAAACCTGCGCCAAAGTGTTTGCCGCCCACGGCCTCGTGTCCCACTGATGAGATTGCTTTTCCGCTTCGTCTGCAAATATCCCTGGCAGAGCGCCGTCGTCATGATGGCTCTGGTGCTGGCGGGATTGGTGGAAGGGGCGAGTATGACGGCGCTGCTTCCGATTCTGAGTACGGCGGTTGAACACGGCGGGGAATTGGATCCCGGCGGCGATGGCAAGAGTGCCTTCTTGCTGCGGGGATTGAGATGGCTGGGTTTGACGCCGACCATGGGGATTCTGATCGCCGTGGTGGTGGCGGGGACGATCGTGCGCAGTGCCCTGACCCTGTTGGCCAACAAGTATGTGGGGTATACCATCGCCAGGGTGGCCACCGATCTACGTCTCACCTTGTTGAAGGCCTTGCTGGCCGCCCGCTGGCCGTTTTATCTGCGCCAACCGGTCGGAGCGTTGGCCAACGCCATGTCGAGCGAACCGGATCGGGCCTCCAAGGCCTACTTCTTCGGTATTTCGATGATCGCCGGGTCGATCCAGATGCTGGCCTACATCGTCGTCGCGGCGACGATTTCCTGGCGTGCGACTTTTGCCTATTTGTTGGGCGCCTCGCTGGTATTGCTGTGTTTGTTTTCCCTGGTGCGGATGGCCCGCAGGGCCGGCAAACGGCAGACCAAGATCCGCAAGGCCTTGCTGCGTCAGCTGACCGACTGCCTCCAGTCGGTTAAGCCTTTGAAGGCCATGGGGCGGGAAGATCTGGTGGACCGGGTCATCGCCAGTGAGACGCATCGCCTGAACCGGGCGTTGGAACGGGAAGTGTTGAGCAAGGAAGCGTTGAAAGCGGTCCAGGGGCCTGCCTTTCTGGCATTGGTGGCGACCGGTTTTTATGTGGGCCTGATGCGCTGGCACATGCCGCCGGCGGAAGTCATGGTGCTGCTCATGCTGCTCAGCAGGGTGATGGCGGGAATGGGTAAGATCCAGCGCATGTATCAGAGCATGGCGGTATGTGAAAGCGCCTACTGGTCGTTGAACAAGACCATCCAACAAGCGGAAACCCAGGTCGAGCAACTGGGAGGGGAAATCCGGCCCACCTTGGAAAAGGGCATCGAACTGGATCGGGTGGCGTTTTCTTATGATGGACGTGCCGTGGTCGACAATCTCTCATTGGCCATTCCCGCTTCCAGCCTGACCGCCTTGATCGGTTTTTCAGGCGCCGGGAAGACCACGGTGGTGGATTTGATCATCGGCCTGTTACGGCCCCAAAGTGGGCGGATTCTGATCGATGGGGTCGATATCGGAAAGCTCGATTTGCGTGCTTGGCGGCAAATGATCGGCTATGTTCCCCAGGAGAACCTGCTGCTTCACGATTCCATCTTCACCAACGTGACTTTCGGCGATACCCGGTTGGCGGAAGGCGATGTCGAATGGGCTTTGAAGGCGGCGGGTGCTTGGGAATTCGTTCGCGCCTTGCCGGAAGGAATGAATACGATGGTGGGTGAAAGAGGGGCCAGGCTTTCCGGCGGGCAGCGGCAACGCATCATGATCGCGCGGGCACTGGTGCATCGTCCGAAGTTGTTGATTTTGGACGAGGCCACCAGCGCGCTGGATCCGGAGAGCCAGCGTGCCATCTGCCGCTCGTTGCAACGACTGAAACAGGAGATCACCATTTTGGCGATTTCCCATCAGCCCATGATCGTCGAGATCGCCGATCGTATCTATCAGCTCGAAGCAGGCACCGCGCGCCGGGTCGAAACGACCGACGTTGCGGTGGCGGCGCTCAGCTGATCAGTTTCAAGCCGGGGGGCAAGGCTTCGCCGACCAGGCGTTGTTCGTCTTCTTCCGAGAGGGTTGAAATTTCATTCACCATGGCGAGCCAGGAGGCTGGCGCCTTGCTTTGGCGGAGCTTGGAGACGACCTTCTGACGCAGTTGGGGGTCGATGTCCCGGCTTCTGTCTCCGCTCATTCTCGCCAGCAGGGCCGCTGCGAATCCGAGCAGGGGACGCTTTTTGAAATCCATTTCCAGCAGCTGCTTCAGCCAGCCGCTGACTTCATCACGCGGCACCGTGTTGTGGCTGCTGCCATAGAAAGGGATGCGAGCGCCGATTCTGCCCAGTGCCCAGGCGGTCTGTTCAGGTTCCCTCGGGTTGTCCGCGAGACGTTTGAGCAGCCATCGCCCAAGGAGGGTTTTATCATCGGCCGGCAGATGTTCCAGTACCGCGGCCAAGCGCACGATGTTGTCGTAGCTGCGTTGTTTCGCCAGGGTCGCCAGCTTTCCCTTGCGGCTCTTGACAGGGTCCAGGTAGTCCCGGATATCGGAGAAAATGATTTCCTGGGCCGGTCTTTCCAGGCCTCCGGCAATCCGGCGCCAAAAGGTCCACCATTCGGCCCAGTTCTGGATCACATTGACGAATTGCAGTCCTTGGGAATAGAGGTGCCAGACTTGCTCGATCCGCCATTCGTCCAGCGGGTAACCGAAACCCGGCCGCAGGCAGAATCCGCTGAGGCTGAGCCAGCCGCGTTCGTGGTCGGCGCTGCGGCGGCGGAATCGGCTCCCTTGCAGGAGGACGTCGGCCAGCTCGCGCAGGAGAGGAATGTCCCAGCGTTGGCGCGGCCCCAGAAGGGATTCCAATTCGCTGCGCAAGGTCTTGACGAGCTTGGGGGAAACTTCTCTGGATTTCTTGCCGAATACCTTGGCGATCAGCGCCTGCGCTTCTTCCAGGTGGGGATGGGAAGCGTCCTGGAGGCTGATCCGGGGCGTGTTCCGGCGTAGTTCGAATGCCAGGCGCCAGCGCTTTCGGGGATCGTCGCAGGCGACACAAACCAGCTCCAGCGTGCCGATTTCCGTCAGCCGGGTCGCGAGCCTTACCTCGATTTCCTGGGTTTGGCCGGTTTCCAGGGCCACCGCCAGGGGGGGCAGAGGAGTAAAGTGTTCCGCCGTGATATCGACCGTTTCCCCTGGCCGATGGCGCGCATCCTCGATGGAGGAAACCAAGTGAAAGCGTACCGGTCGCCCCAGCCTGAGGGCGAAGATCCGGTCTTCGAGCAGGATCTCCCGTTCCTCTTCGGTACCCTTGGGAAGCAGGCAAATGCCTTCCGTCTGGCCCTTGCGGCCTTCGACGACCAGAAAATAACTGCGTGCGGAACCGCCACCGATTCTGGGTTGATGGCCCAGCCTCGCCAGGATCGAGCCGACAGCGCCCGAAGCCACGGCAAAATCCGGGTGCGGGTTTTCCAGCTGGTTGAGGGGCCGGGTACCCCAGCCGGAAACGACTTCCAGCAGCCTTTCGGTGATCATCCGGCTTTGAAAGACACCGCCGTTGAGCAGAATCGCATCGGGTACCGGAGGGGTCTGCGGGTCGTTCAGGGCTTCTGCGGCCGCCCGGGCATGGAGTTTGAGGAAGGCGGCGATATGCCGGGTGACGGCGGGGTCGCCCACATAGGGAAGACCGAATTCCACCAGGCCGCTTCGGATTCCCTGGGGGTGGTCGTCCAGGGAAACCCGGGGAAAGAATCCGTCCAATACGATCTTTCGTACCTCTTCCCGGCCCAGGGTGATGGAGCGGGCGCCACCGACCAACCGGCTGCCGCCACCGAGCAGGGTCACCGGGGTGTGTTCCGGCGCGTCTTCGGAGAGCAGAAGTTCCTTGGCGGCGCGGCATTGTTCGACCAGCATGGAGAAATCGGCGGCGGACAATTTTCGATCCGGAGCGCTTAGGCGTTCTTCCGCCAGATGGGCCAACATCAGATCGATATTGTCCCCCCCAAGCAGGAGATGATCTCCCACCCCGATCCGGGTCAATTTGGGTCGCCCGGTACCGTGATCGATGCGGATCAAGGTAAGATCCATGGTGCCGCCACCCAGATCGACCACCAGCATCAGCCTGCTCGGGGTCAAGGGTGAAAGGTCCTGGCGATGCCGGTACAACCAGTCGTAACAGACAGCCTGCGGCTCTTCCAGCAAGCGCGGGTTGCCCAGGCCCGCCCTGGCGGCGGCCTCCAGAGTCAGTGCGCGGGCGGATTCATCGAAGGAGGCGGGAACCGTGATCACCAGTTCCTGCCGCTCCAGGGGGGCGGAAGGGAAGCGAAGGTTCCAGGCATTGCGCACATGGGCCAGATAGCTTGCGGTGGCAATCAGGGGGGAGACTTTTCCGACTTCCCGTGGGGCGCCCCAGGGCAGGATGTCGGCCGTTCGATCCACACCGGCATGGCAGAGCCAGCTTTTGGCGCTAACGACCAGCCGGCCGGGGCTCTTGGCTCCGAGACGGCGCGCCAGCTCGCCGACGACGGCGTTGGGCACCGGGTCTCCGATCGAGGGAAGGGGCCAGGGCAGTTGCAACGCCTCGGGAGCCAGTTCGTCCGCAGCCGGATGATAACGAAGCGAGGGAAGCAGTGGGCACGAAGCGATTTCACCGGGGGCGATCAATTGGGGGATCGGGAAACGTTCGATCGCCGTTTCCCGATCCCTGGAAAGATCGGCATAGGCAACCACCGTATGGGTGGTTCCCAGGTCGATGCCGACAAGATACTTTGCGCCTGTTGCCACCGGTTATTTTTTGAAGGGCCAGAATGCGGGTTTTTGCTCCCGCTCATTCTCTTGCGGTTGCTCGCCAGAGGTATCGGAGGCGTCTTCTTCGACCTGAGGCGTTTCAGTTTCGGGAGGAACTTCTTCAGGTTCTGCCTCCGACGTGTCAGGCGTGACCGGCTTTTCGCCACCCCCCGTCTGCGGCTGGGCTTCCTGTCCCCTGACCTCGAATTCGATTTTCCAGCGTTCTCCGGTATCTTTGGCGACCGCTTCCAGGCGCAGTGTGCCGACCTCGGTATAAGTGGCCGCCAATTGGACCGGCACCACATCGCCGGGATTGTGATGTTCCGGAGACAGCGTCACCTCGATTTCGGTCAATTCCTCGATCTCGTCGCTGTACCACTGGTCGAGCAGCGCGCCCACCGGGTCATCCCGGCGGACCGTCGAGGTGAAGAAGCGGAAGCGTACCGGTTCCCCCACCACCAGTCCGAATTCGTATGGGGGCAGGGGGGCCTCGGTGCCTTCTTCCATCCCGAAGGGGGCGACGCACAGCAGGCGGATTGGAGGGGGGAAGCCGGGAACCGCCGGCATGGCGCTTTCCACCCCGATATAGTAAGCGGCGGCGGTGCCGCCACGGATTCTGACGCCTCCCCCCTGGCGGACGTAACTGTAATAGGACGCCCCCCGAGCCACGGCCAGGTCGAGGTCGGCGCCTTCGAGCAGGCGGGCGGAGGGGGCGCCGTCGGAGTCGAGCCAGTGGTTGACCACCTCCAGAATCCTTTCCGACAGAACCTCCGCCTTGAATACGCCGCCGTTGAGCAAAATGGCGGAAGGGTGAATAAAACGGGCGGCAGGTGGTAACGAGACGCCTTCCAGTTCGTCCACGGCCCCCACCTGGCGGCTGAGGAAATGGGCGAGATGGGCGGTGATACGGGCATCCTGGGCATAGGGAAGCCCCAGCGTGGTTAAACCGGTGCGGGGTCTCGACGCGGGTTTTTCCCCGATCTCGACCTGAGGGAAGAAACCCTCGATGAGGGTGCGGCTGACTTCTTCCCGGGTCAGATCGGCGCGCAAGGTTCCCCCGATCAACTTGGATCCGCGGCTCGGTACGGTCACCGCCGATTGCGGCAGATCCGGGTCGGCCAGCAGCCGTTCCTTGGCTTCGCGGCAGCTGTGGGTCAGGGCCTGAAGCTGCCAAGGATCGAGCATCTTTCCTTCCTGTTCCAGCTTCATCTTGACCACGTAGGCCAAGGCGAGGTCCATGTTGTCGCCACCGAGGAGGATATGTTCACCCACCGCCACACGGTTGAGTTCGAGATTTCCATCCTGTTCAGTCACCGCGATCAGCGACAGGTCGGTCGTGCCGCCTCCCACGTCCACCACCAGGATGATGTCTCCCACCTTGACCTGTTCGCGCCATTTTCCTTCGGTCCGCTGAATCCAGCTGTACAGCGCCGCCTGGGGTTCTTCCAGCAGGATCGCCTGCTCCAGCCCCGCTTCGCGGGCGGCTTCGGCGGTCAGTTCCCGGGCTGCGGGATCGAAGGAGGCGGGCACGGTGATGACCAGATCCTGCTGTTCGATCGGCATTTCCGGATGATGGTGGTTCCAGGCGTCCCGAAGGTGCAGCAGGTATTCCAGCGAGGTTTGGTAGGGGGAGATACGCGGAACTTCCTCGGGCGCCTCGATGGGCAGAAAGGCGTCTTTGGGATTGACTCCGGCATGGCAAAGCCAGCTTTTGGCGCTCGAGACCAGGCGGATCGGGGTTTTGCTTCCGAGTTCCCTGGCCAGCTGGCCAACAATGTGGTCCACGTTTTCACGCCATGGAAGCACCTTGTCCTCGGGTCGGAGTTCATCCGGATGGGGAAGATAGAGAAAGGAAGGCAGCTGGGTCCGCCCTTCCACTTCTCCCGGCGCGATCAGTTGGGGGATCTCCATGATTTCGACCGGTGCCGTGTCGCGGTCACACAGATTCAGATCGACCCATGCCACGACGCTGTTGGTGGTACCGAGATCGATCCCGATGGCGTAACGTTTGTCTTCGCTCATAGTTCCACCTCGGCAGGGGCCAGGATGTCCGCGCGGTGACCTTCCGACAGTTGTGGCAGCTTCACCTTGCTGGCGCGCCAGCCGCGATGTACCAGCACACCCTGGAATGGTGGTTCGCCGACGATGTTGCCGGTCAGGCGTATTTCGGCCGGGTCGAAGCCTTTGGGCAGGGTGATTCGGGTGCCTTCCGATTCATCGCGCACGGGCTCGATGTCGAAGTGTTGATGTAACACCTTGCGGCAGCCTTCATGGACGATTCTCGCCGCAGCACCGATGTCGGCGTCGGAATAGGAAGCGATGTCCTCTTCCAGAAAGTCGATCAGGCGTGCTTCATTTTGAAACAACCCCAGAAGCTGCAGTGCGGCGTCCGGAGTGGGCTCCCGCAGGATAATGGGTTTTGGCGCAGGCGCGGTGGGGGCGGGTTTTTTTTCTTCGATCCTGCGGGGGGCTTTCGGTGCTTCCACCACCTCTTCTTTCACTTCTTTTGTTTGCGCCACGGGGGCGGGTGTGACGCTTCTGCGCAGGAGAACGATGACGGCGAAGGTCAGCACCAACACCAAGAGGAACAATAAGACAAATACGGATATTGCCAGTACCAGATGCAGGACATCCAGGGTCTGTGGCAACTGGGACAGATCGATATTCATGATGCCTCTTCGAAAAGTAGTGGGAATGTTATCGTTATCATTATTCAGTCGCGACGAGATTGTATCATTCTACCGCCATGGCCGCTTTATGTTGCGCTTCTATCGATTGAAGGATTTGCAATACCTTCCGTGCCGCCTGAATACGTTTTCGCTTCATGTAGCGGTTGGTGATTTTTTCCGGGACGCCTTCCGAGGCGAAGGCGGGGCGGATGGGTTCGAGTTTTTTTTCACAGCGCCGCAAAAGTGCTTGGGTCTCATAGCGTGAGTCACCGCCCTGATAGTGGTACCTTCCCAATTCCTGATCGATACAGTGGAAATAATCACGGCTCGCGGCCATCGCCGTATCTTTTGTCTTGGCGGACAGGGTGCTTGGCCGCCAAGCTTGTTGCCGCGGCGTCATGGATTCTGTTTCCGTGCTGGATGGGCCTTGCAAAGCGCCACATCCGGAAAGGAACAACGAACCTATCAACAACGCAGTGTGGGATCTCATCTCGCTTTTTGCCTCGTGATCAGCTGTGACATATGGGATTTCTTTCCGGGCTGCTAAGTATGGGGAAATCGAGAAAAAAATCAACAAGCTATCGGGGGCTGTAGAGCGCGGTGAAGGGGAGAGAGGGGCGGGCGAGTGAGCCGAGGGATAGGGTGCCGGTTCGGCAAGGACGACAGTGGGGGCGTTGAATGATCCCTTGTCGGGCCGGAAGGGGGGTCAACTGGTTTTCATTGTGACAGTCGGAATGGTTTTTTCCGGCTTTCCGATATAGTAGCCTTGCGCGTAGTGGACGCCGAATTCATGCAAAATCTCCAGGATCTCGTGGCTTTCGACGAATTCAGCGATCGTTTTCTTTCCCAGCCCCTGGGCGATTTCCGCCAGGGCGCGTACGAGCACTTGGTCTTCTTTGCTGGAATCCAAGGATTTGATGAATGATCCATCGATCTTGACGTAATCGACAGGAAGATGCATCAGGTAATAAAAGGAAGAGAAGCCTACGCCAAAATCGTCTATGGCGAAACTGCAGCCCAATGATTTGATTTCGTTCATCAGCCTTTGGGCGGATGAAAAGTTGGACACCGCAGTCGTTTCCGTGATTTCGAAAATGATCTTTTCCGCATCGATTTCCGAACCGCTCAAAAGATCGTGGATATCACGTTGCAGTTCCAGGTCGTTCAGCGCCTGGCCGGAGAGGTTGATACTCAAGGTGATGTCCATTCCCAACCGCTTGTGTAATTTGTGTTGTTCCAGCGCTTTCTTGACCACCATCCTGTCGATGAGGTTGATGATCCCCAGTTGTTCGGCGATGGGTATGAACTGACCCGGGACAATGAATTTGCCGTTGGAGTCGGTCATGCGCAACAGGCATTCATAGTGAGAGATGGATTGATTCCTGATATCGAGGATTGGCTGGTAATACAAAAAGAATCTGTCGTCCTGCAATGCCTGTTCGATCTGATCCTTCCAATACACCTGGGTCTTGATCTTGTGTTGGAATTCCGTGCCGGGTGAATAGAATTGGATTCTTCCCCGGCCGGACTCTTTCGCCTGGTACATGGCCAGGTCGGCGTTCGCCAGCAAGTCCTGAAGATTCTGTCCGTGCTGGGGGAACATGGCGACACCGATGCTCACGGTGATTTTGAAGGGTTGGCCGTCCACCTTGAAATCTATCGATTGCAGGGATGAAAAAATCTTTTCGGCCAATTGTCTTGCTTTGTCTTGACTGATATTGGGAATGGCCAGTGCGAATTCATCGCCTCCAAGACGGGCCAGGATGTCTGTCTGCCTGGTGATCTGCCTGAGTTTGTCGGCGATCAGTTGCAATAGTGAATCGCCTACTTTATGGCCACAGGTATCGTTGACGTATTTGAACTGATCCAAATCAAAATACAGCAACGCGCCACACGAACCGCTTCTCAATGTGGCGCGGAGGATGTTCTCGAACTCCTGCTGGAATCTTCTGCGGTTATGCAAATGGGTGAGAGGATCGTGGTCGGCCAGCCACACCAGCCTTTCCTCGGCGATTTTTCTGTCTGTGATGTCCAAGCCTATGGAAAGGATCACGGGGGATTTTGGGTGTATCCCTTCAAGTCTGGTGTGGTGCCAGGCGATGTGCCTCGAGTGGGGTTCGATTCCTTCCAGTGTGGTGTCAAATTCGGCTTTCTGGCTTTTCCCCAGTCTCAGATTCATCAATTGTTTTTTTGAATCGATATCCTTTTCCGAATCGGCCAAAAACATGGCGTCATAGCTGAACTTGGCGCTGATGAAGATATTCTTGGATATGGGGAGAAATTTTTTTCCAAAACGGTTTATGGTGATGATGTTTCCTGATTTGTCCTGGGTCAATATGATTAACGGCGCAGTGTCCAGCAGCTCTTGGATGAAATTTCTCTCCTTCTCCAGCATTTCTCTTTGCTGGACCAGTATCTTCGTCCTGGTGTTTAATTCGCCGAGCAATTCTTCTAGTTTGTTTGTAACGTGCAGGATCGTCTGCTCCAGAATATCTATTTCATCGCTCAATGTTCGGTATTTAAGAGGCCTGGATAGCTGGTTCCTGACATATTTATAATTTCCTTCAGCCAGGAAAGGAAGAACTCGGGCGATATTGGCCAGTCTTTCCATCGGTATTCGAAGCAACAAAAGCAGAAGCACCATACCGAACAGCAATGTGATGACGCCGCTTATAACATAATTGAGAAGGTTGTTTTGTTTGCTTCTCAGAACTTCGGTGACATCGTCTATTATCAAGAACGCCAGCCGGTCGTTGCCGGTGTCCTCCAGGCTGACAAGGCGCAACTCATAATGATTGCCTTTTATCGTGGTCGTGATTCCATTTTGATAATCCTCGATGGAGGAGGTTTTCTGAGAGGTGAGAATGTCTTTGCTAAAGCGAGGGTTGCTGATTCCCGCCAGGCGATACGAGGAAAGTAGGTCCTTATGTTCTTCCACTCCATTCTTTCTGACCAATAACCCAATTTGGGCATGGGTTATCATGTTGAAATCCAGAATTATGTCTGCCAGGGTCTTCCCTATTACCAGGGTACGGCTTTCCAGGTTGGGACCCATGACGGGGATGCCAACGTATTGTAAGCATGTGGGTTTGCAAACGACGAAAGAATCTGGTTCCTCCGTGACGATGATTCCTTTCAGCCTGTCAGCGTCCAGGGTTTGCTCTTTCCCCCATGCCTTTAGTATATTGAAATCATGGGAATAGTATTGTATAGTCTCCAGTCCCCAGGTAAGCTGGAAAGTGCCCCAGTAGTTATCCAGGGTGGTTATAATTTTATCCCGTTCACTTGAATTCAGTTCTTCGGAAAACAGGGGGATGGTTTCCCCGATTTGCTGCATCAACCTGGACGATTGTCTTAGTAACAGGCTTATGGTTTTTTCATATCTCTCATGTGCTTCCTTTCTTTGCGTGTCATATTGTTTCTGTAACGTATAGATCGCCAACCATGACAATGTCCCATGGATAAGGAAAAACACACTCCCGAATATAATGGCCACTTTCCATTTCAGGCTTATCTTGTATTTACCCCTTTTTGGGGAGTCGCTTCTTGGCATGTTTGGCGTCTATTTGTTGATCGTCACATTCACGTCGTGTGATGGGGTGTTGAACGATGTGCGAGATGTCTGCCATCCGCTGTTGATAACAGATAAGTGAAAATATGGTTTTTCATGTCCCTTCTTCGTTTGTCGTCGATGCCGTCGATTCTTCCGCCCGCAGGGGCAGGCTGAATCTGATTCATGGCGCTGTTCAGACCCCCGCCTTTATGCCTGTGGGTACTTATGCCTCCGTCAAGTCCTTGTCGCCACAAGAGGTGCGGGAGACAGGGGCTGAAATCATTCTGGGCAACACCTTTCATCTCATGCTCAGGCCCGGTGCCGATATCATTCAGGCTCATGGGGGGTTGCACCGCTTCATGGGGTGGAGTGGTCCTATTCTTACCGATTCCGGCGGCTATCAAGTATTCAGCTTGTCCTCTTTGCGGCGGATTTCTGAGGAAGGGGTTCATTTTCGCTCTCCGGTGAATGGAGATTCCATTTTCATGGGGCCTGAAGAATCCATGGCGATTCAGCGTCAGCTGGGTTCCGATGTGGTGATGGTTTTCGATGAATGCACTCCCTATCCGGCTGACTACGAGACTTCGCGTGCCTCTATGGCGTTGTCTCTTCGCTGGGCGAGGCGCTCGAAGATCGCCCATGGCGACAATCCTTCTGCGCTGTTCGGGATTGTGCAGGGTGGCATGTATGAAGACTTGCGTCTGGAATCTCTGGAAACCTTGGTGGACATACAATTCGATGGTTATGCGATTGGCGGGCTTTCAGTGGGTGAGCCCAAATCCGACCGCTACCGGATCCTGGACTTCCTGTTACCCAGAATGCCGACAGGAAAACCTCGCTATCTGATGGGGGTGGGTACGCCTGAAGATATTGTAGAAGCTGTCCGACGAGGTGTCGACATGTTTGATTGTGTCATCCCTACCAGGAATGCGAGAAATGGGCACTTGTTCACACGCTTCGGCGTGGTCAAGATTCGCAACAGCCGCTACCGCAGCGACACCGCTCCTGTCGATGAGCTATGTGACTGTTATACATGCAAGCACTTCAGTCGCGCCTACCTGCACCATTTGGATCGCTGTAAGGAGATCCTGGGGCCGCGGCTCAACAGCATTCATAACCTTCATTATTATCAAGAGCTGATGGCGGGTATGAGAGAGGCTATCGGTAAGGGTGAGTTGACAGGCTTCATTCGTCGTTTCTATCGACAGCGCGGCAATATGGAATAGATTGTGGCATAATTGAAGCTTTATTTTACGCTGTTTGACGCTGGCTGACCCTTTGCCTGGGTTGGGTGCCGAATAGGGGAGAGGGCATCGAACCTGACATGGGATGTCGGCCGTTCGACTTCTGTTTTGAAAAGGTTGGCGCGTTCTGTTCGTCGCGGAGTCGGCGGTGGGGGTTGCGTGAAACAGTCAAACAACAGAAAGTCAGCCCCCGATGTGCATCTCGGGCTGAATGGAAATTATGGGGATTTTGATGATGGGATTTTTCATTTCTGATGCTTTTGCCGAGGCCGCTCCTCAGGCCCAGCAACCCGGTTGGGCAGGGTTGGTTTTGCCCTTGGCGATTTTCGTGTTTTTCTATTTCCTTTTCATTTGGCCGCAGCAACGGCGCACCAAGGAACACAAGAAGCTGGTCGAATCCATAGGCAAGGGGGCCGAAGTCGTCACCAATGGCGGCCTTCTGGGCCGGGTGGTCGATCTGGGCGAAAACTTCGTGCTGCTTGAAGTCGCCGATGGCGTGCATATTCAGATCCAGCGCAATGCCATAGCGAGCGTTCTTCCCAAGGGAACCTTCAAGGCGGTCAAGAAAAAGATCGCCAAGGCAGACAAGTAAAACAAAAAATTGATCTAAGGGACAGATATGCAAAACCGCTTTCCTTTATGGAAGAACCTGCTGATCGTATTGGTGTTGTTGGTGGGGCTCTTGTACGCCATACCCAATTTGTTCGGTGAGGATCCGGCCGTCCAGGTGTCTCCTCTTCGTGGTGCGGAAGGCGGGGAGAGCTTGCTCGTTTCCGGCAAGAAAATTCTTCAAGATGCGGGGGTGGCGCCTATCGGAATGGAAGTGGTGGAAGGCAAGCCATTGTTCCGCTTCGAAACGACCGAGGATCAACTGAAGGCCGCGGATTTGCTGCGCGAAGCCTTGGGTGAGGCGTATGTGGTGGCCCTCAATCTGGCCCCCTCGACGCCAAAATGGCTACAGGCGATTGGCGCCAAGCCCATGTATCTGGGTCTGGATCTGCGCGGTGGTGTGCATTTTTTGCTTCAGGTGGATATGGAAGCTGCGGTCGATCAGGCGATGGAGCGTTATCAAAGCGACGTGCGCACTGTGTTGAGGGAGGCGAAGGTGCGGTATCTCGCGGTCAGCCGGGAGGGGGAAGTGATCCAGGTGAAGTTCAAAACCGCCGAAGACCTGGACAGGGCAACCTCCATTCTGGGCAAAGAGCTGCGTCGATTGCAGGTGTTGGCGGATGCGGACAACCTGATTGCGGAGGTCACCTTGCCGGAACAGGAGAAGACCGAAATCAAACGGTTCGCCCTGAAGCAGAATCTCACCACCTTGCGTAATCGGGTCAATGAACTGGGGGTGGCCGAACCGGTCATCCAGCAGCAGGGGGAAGACAGGATCGTGGTCCAGCTTCCCGGTGTCCAGGATACCGCCAGAGCCAAGGAGATTCTGGGGGCGACCGCGACACTGGAATTTCGGCTGGTGGACACTGAACACGATGTGCAGGCGGCGCTGCAAGGACACATTCCCATTGGCTCCAGGATGTATCGGGACCGCTCCGGCAGGCCGGTTTTGCTGAAACGACGGGTCATCGTGACCGGTGACCAGATCGTCGACGCCTCTTCGGGTTTCGATCAGCAATCCGGAACGCCGGCCGTGTTCGTCACCCTGGACAGCGTGGGCGCGAAGAAAATGTCGAAGGTGACCCGGGAAAACATCGGTAAGCCGATGGCCGTCGTTTTCATAGAAAACCGGATGGAAACGAAAGTCGTTGACGGCAAGCCCGTCAAGGTACGCAAGCGCCTGGAAGAGGTGATCAATATCGCCACCATCCGGGGGCGGTTCGGCAAACGCTTCCAGATCACCGGGCTGGACAGCACCGAAGAGGCCAGGAACCTGGCGTTGTTACTGCGGGCCGGCGCCCTGGCCGCCCCCGTGGATATCATCGAGGAGCGAACCGTGGGCCCCAGCCTCGGGCGGGACAATATCGAACGGGGGTTCCTGTCGGTGGTTGTCGGTTTTGTTCTGGTTCTGCTGTTCACGGCCTGGTACTACAAACTGTTCGGCCTGGTCGCCGATGTGGCGCTTTTCTTCAATCTGGTATTGCTGATCGCGCTGTTGTCGATGTTGCAGGCAACCCTGACATTGCCCGGGATCGCCGGGATCGTGCTGACGGTCGGGATGGCGGTGGATGCCAATGTGCTGATCTTCGAGCGCATCAAAGAGGAACTGCGGAACGGGAACAGCCCGCAGGCGAGTATCTACGTCGGGTACGAAAAGGCTTTCGGAACCATCTTCGATGCCAACATCACAACATTGATCGCCGCGCTGGTCTTGTTCAGTTTCGGAACCGGTCCCATCAAGGGATTCGCCGTGACCCTCTCGATCGGTATCATGACTTCCATGTTCACGGCAATCATGGTGACCCGCATGCTCATCAACTGGATTTATGGAAATCGCCGCGTTGCGCGGTTGGCCATTTAAGGAGGGAACATGGCGCAACATATCTCCCAACGCAATATCGACTTCATGGGAAAACGCCATGTGGCGTTGGCCGTTTCGGCGATCCTGATCGTTCTGTCCTTGGGGTCGCTGATATTCCAGGGACTGAAGTTGGGGCTGGATTTCACCGGAGGAACCCTGGTCGAGGTGGGTTACACGGAGGCGGTGGACCTGCCGGAAGTCCGAAAGTTACTGGCCGGCCACGGTTTTGAAGAAGCGGCGGTTCAGCATTTCGGGACCGCCCGGGAAGTTCTGATTCGCCTGCCGTCCGACCCCCGACTGAATTCGGCGGAGCTGAGCAACAGAATCCTCGAGGTGTTGCGCTCCGATCCCGGGGCGCGGCCGCAATTGAGGCGGGTCGAATTCGTGGGGCCGCAGGTGGGGGAGGAGCTGACGGAGAAAGGCGGGCTGGCGATGCTGTTCGCCTTGTTCGGTATTCTCATCTATGTCGCGTGGCGGTTCGAATACCGGTTTGCCCTGGGTTCCATTGCCGCCCTGGTTCATGACGTGATCATTACCCTGGGTTTCTTTTCCTTGTCCCGGCTGGAATTCGATCTGACCGTCCTGGCGGCGGTGCTGGCCGTGGTGGGTTACTCGCTCAACGATACCATCGTGGTGTTCGACCGCATCAGGGAGAATTTCAGGCGCATGCGACGGGGAGGTCCGGTGGAAATCGTCAACAGCTCGATCAACCAGACGCTCAGCCGGACTTTGATCACTTCCTTCACCACCTTGTTGGTGTTGTTGGCTCTGGCTTTCCTCGGTGGGGAGATCATCCGCAACTTCGCCATCGCCTTGATTCTTGGGGTGGTCGTGGGGACTTATTCCTCGATCTATATCGCCAGTGCTTTTCTGCTTTTGCTCAAGGTCAGGCGGGAGGATCTGCTGTTGCCGGAAAAACCGGAAGCGGATACGGATTTGCTTTGACCGCCGTCTGGTTCAGGCGCCTTGAGCTTCCAGGCGCCTGATTGACGTTCCTAATCGCTCAGCGCAGCGATTCGGTGACGAAAGGTTCTATGGCCTGGCAGATCGCCCGTTGCAGTTTTGGACCGCCGGCAATGATGTTGCCGGTTTCCATGAACCGGTCCCCCCCGTCAAAATCGCTCGCGATTCCACCGGCTTCCTGAATCAGCAGCACGCCGGCTGCCATATCCCAAGGCTGCAGGCCGATTTCCCAGAATCCATCCAGTCGTCCACATGCCACATAGGCAAGGTCGAGGGAAGCGGCGCCCGCCCTGCGGATGCCCGCGCTATCCTTGAACAGAACCCGGAACATCTGGAGGTAGGCATCCAGGTATTCCTGTTGCTTGAAAGGAAAACCCGTTCCCAGGAGCGAACCCAACAATGCGTTTTGCCCGGATACCCGGATCCGCCGATTGTTGAGCATGGCGCCGCGTCCCCGGGAGGCGGTAAACAATTCCTGCCGCAAGGGGTCGTAGACGACCGCCTGTTCCAGTTGTCCTTTGTGTTGCAGAGCGATCGAGACGGCGAATTGGGGAAATCCATGCAGGAAATTGGTGGTGCCATCCAGAGGATCGATGATCCACAGATATTCTTCTTCTTGTGATTTTCCCTGATGCCCGCCTTCTTCACCCAGAAAATCGTGATTCGGGTAGGCCTTGCGCAAAATCTGGATGATTTCGCGCTCCGCGGCACGGTCGACTTCACTGACAAAATCATTTCGCCCCTTGTTGTCTATCGTCAGGTAATCGATGTTGTCAAGGGCGCGGACGATAAGATCACCCGCACGTCTGGCGGCGCGGGTGGCGATGTTTAGCATGGGATGCATAGAATAGGTAATATGAGCTGATGAAACGAACTAGTATACCGGTTTTCTGCTAAAATCCGCTAACTTCGATGGATCGTTCTCTTATCCCCTAATCACTTCTGTCGGAGGGGGGCGGGGAGGGTCCGTCAGGGGGCACGGACCCCGAAAAAGCAAATCGATTAGGTGTTGAGGGGTCGCCCTATCCGTTTCGCAGCCCGGAACACGCTTTGAGGGAGGAAACCCTGCCTTGCCGCAAATTCGAATCGTTTTGGTCGAAACCAGCCATCCCGGCAATATCGGCGCCACCGCCCGCGCCATGAAAAACATGGGTTTCCACGAACTGGTATTGGTGGCGCCCAGGCAATTTCCCCATGCCGAGGCGACTGCCAGGGCCGCCGGTGCCGATGATGTCCTGGCGCGCGCGCGGGTGGTGAATACCCTGTCCGAGGCCGTTTCCGACTGTCATCTGGTGATCGGTTCCACCGCCCGCCGGCGCGCGATCCAATGGCCTTTATGGACACCCAGGGAATGCGCCCGACAACTTTTGCGGGAGCCCCCGTCCCACAGGCTTGCCGTGGTGTTTGGCAGGGAGCGGTCCGGCCTGTCCAATGAGGAAATGGATCTGTGCCAGGTGGGAATGCATATTCCTTGTAACCCGGACTACAGCTCGCTCAACGTGGCGGCTGCGGTTCAGATCGTTGTTTATGAACTGCGTCAGGCGGGGCTGAAAGAATTCGAATCCGCTGTGGGAGAGGAAACCCTGGCCAATCATATTCAGCTTGAATCGTTCTACCGGCATTTGGAGCAGACGCTGCATGCCATCGGTTTTCTCCATTCGACGAAACAGGCGCCGTCGATCATGCGCCGGTTGCGGCGGCTGTTCGGCAGGGTCAGGCTGGAAAAGAGGGAGGTGGATATCTTGAGAGGCATCCTGAGTTGTGCCCAGCGGCAGGCGGGGGACGAAAAGCGATGATGCGTTGTTTGCGAGGCTTCTGGTCGAGAATGCGCGAAGACGTGACTTGCGTGTTCGAGCGGGATCCTGCGGCCCGTAATTGGGTGGAAGTCGTTACAAGCTACCCCGGCGTCCACGCGGTGTGGTTTCACCGCCTCAGTCATTGTCTGTGGCGGCACGGTTTCTATTGGCCGGCCCGCTTCTTGTCCCACCTTGTCCGCTGGCTCACGGGAATCGAGATCCATCCGGGCGCCCGGCTTGGGCGGAGAATCTTCATCGATCATGGACTGGGGGTCGTCATCGGGGAAACCGCGACCATCGGCGATGATTGCACTTTGTATCACGGCGTGACGCTGGGTGGAACCAGCTGGAAGAAGGGCAAACGTCATCCCACTTTGGGCAATGGCGTGGTGGTGGGGGCGGGGGCCAAGATTCTGGGGCCGATCAGGGTGGGGGACAATGCCAGAATCGGTTCCAATTCGGTGGTTCTCAAAGATGTTCCGGCGGGCGCCACGGTGGTAGGCATTCCCGGTCATGTCATCAACAAGGCGGGAGCGGCTCAAAAAGCCGCCATCGCCAAACAACTGGGATTCGACGCCTACGGCCTGGCGCCTGACATGCCCGACCCGGTGGCCTATGCCATCAACCACATGTTGAAGCATATTGAGGCGTTGGACCGGCAGGTGGAAGCACTCAGGCAGGCGCTCGGGAAAGCGGGGGTGGCGCTTCCCGAGGTGCCCCTGCCTCCCCTGGATGCCTGTGAATTGCGCGATAGTGATGAAGAAGAAGACGGAGGTTGAATCCGGCCGCAAAGGGAGCTTGAGACTAAGTTGACTGTTTTTGTGGGAATTAGTAAAGTGTTTTGTACTCCAAACCAAAGGGTGCAAGACCGGAAAATGCCGTGCGATTGACAACCAAGGGCCGCTACGCGGTCACAGCGATGCTGGACCTAGCTTATCATAGTGGACAAAGACCCGTGGCCTTGACCGATATCGCCAAGCGCCAGGACATTTCCTTGTCTTATCTCGAGCAACTGTTCGCGAAACTGCGCCGGGCGGGCATGGTTATCGGAATACGGGGGCCGGGGGGTGGCTATCAACTGAGCCGGCCCGCGGGCGAGATCAATATTGCCGATATCATTACCGCTGTGGATGAAAGCGTGGACTCCACCCGTTGTGGCGGGAAGGGGAATTGTCAAAACAATCAGCCATGCCTCACCCATGCTCTGTGGATGGGTCTGAGTGAGCAGATACACAACTATCTTTCCGGAATTACCCTGGGGGATCTGCTGGCGCAAAGCGAAATTCGCGAGGTCGCCTGTCGTCAGGATCAGGCATTGCAAAGGGGAATGGAGGAAACCCCTTTCAATTGAAATGATCTATCTGGATCACAACGCCACCACGCCTTTGGACGAACGGGTCGTAGAGGCGATGCAACCCTTCCTGTCACGGTTTTATGGCAATCCTTCGGCCCTGCACCGCTGGGGGCGTGTGTGCCGGGATGCGATCGAGCAGGCGAGAGCGCAGCTGGCCGCTTTGGTCAAGGTGCAACCGCAACAAATCATTTTCACCAGCGGAGGGACGGAAGCCAACAATCTCGCTATCCAAGGATGGTGTCTGGCAAATCCGAAGAGCTCCCTCGCCGTCAGCCCGATCGAGCATCCTTCCGTGCGGGATACCGTCAAAGCCATGGAGAAGCGTGGCCACGCGCTCCATTGGCTGCAGGTGGATGCGCAAGGGCGTGTTCAGGGCGACGGTTTGGTGAAATGGTGTTCGGGCGTTGAGAATGGATTCGTCAGCTGCATGCTGGCCAACAACGAGACGGGGGTAGTGCAGCCGGTGAAAGCGTTGGTCCGTCTGCTCGCCGGCGGAAGCAATATCGTATTCCATACCGATGCGGTTCAGGCTGCCGGCCGCCTGGAACTGGACTTTGAGGGATTGGGGGTGAATTTGTTGACCTTGTCCGCCCACAAAATCCACGGTCCCAAAGGAGTGGGGGCGTTGGTGGTCGATCCCTCCGTGACTTTGGTGCCTTTGTTGTATGGGGGTGGGCAGGAGAGGGGGATGCGCCCGGGAACCGAGAACGTGGCGGGCATTGTGGGTTTCGGCAAGGCTGCGGAAATTCTGCAACAGGAGGGCCGGAAGGTGAGCGAGCATTGTTTGCGTTTGCGCCGTTTGCTCGAAGCGGGATTGGAAAAGATCCCCGGGGTGACCCTCCTCGCCAGGGAAGCGGAGCGCCTTGCCAATACCGTTTCATTCTCTGTTTCGGGCATGGACGGGGAAATGTTGGTGATGGCCCTGGACAGGGAGAAAGTGGCGGTCTCGAGTGGCTCTTCTTGTGCCAGCGGTAAGGCTGAACCCAGTCATGTGTTGATGGCGATGGGTCTGACGCCGGACATTGCGAGGGGCGCGGTTCGGGTCAGTCTGGGCAAGGACAATTGTAGACAGGAGATCGAGCGATTCCTGATTATCCTGAGAAATCTATTGGGGCACGGATGAAGGCTTGGCAAACAGCGGAGGAAATTTCCCATGACGGTACGATTGACTGAAAGGGCCGCGGCGCAAATCCGCAAGCAGCTGCACAAGCGGGGCAAAGGAATAGGATTGCGTTTGGGGGTTAAAAAAGCCGGGTGCTCGGGGTATGCCTATGTCATCGACTTTGCCGATCAAATCGGTTCCCGGGATGTGGTTTGCGAAAGCCAGGGAGTCAAGATACTGATCCAACGGGAACAGTTGGCGTATCTTGATGGCGTGGAGGTGGATTATCGCCGGGAAGGTCTGAACGAGGCTTTCCAGTTCAACAATCCCCGGGCCAAGGGAACCTGTGGGTGCGGGGAAAGTTTTACAGTCTGAGTCGCCGTTTCGGGCTTTCCCCGAAAAGGAATTTTTCCTATATCCAATTGTTCTGATCGACCCTATCATTTCTCCCATTTGCCCGTAAACAGATTGGGGAGATGGAGAGGATGTATTCTGCAAGAACGAAAAAAAACCTCATCTTGGCATTTTTGACGGCTTCGTCTTTTTCGCTGCAGGCGGACGAGACCGTCGAGCTGGAAACGATGGAGGTGGTGGGAACCACACCGTTGACCAGTGACGGCGTTTCTCTGGAACGCCTGCCGTCCAATATCCAGACGGCGACCGGTGCCGATCTGGAACGGATGGAGAGTTATTCCATCAGCGATTATTTCCGCAATGCGATGGGAGGGGTTTCGGTCAACGATGCCCAGAACAACCCCTTCCAGCCCGATATCCAGTATCGCGGCTTCACGGCGTCTCCCCTGCTGGGGCTTCCCCAAGGGTTGACGGTTTACTTCAATGGGGTGCGTTTCAACGAACCTTTTGGCGATACCGTCAACTGGGATCTCATTCCCGAGGGCGCCATCGATCGCATGGCGCTGCATCCGGGGTCGGATCCCGTTTTCGGTCTCAATACCCTGGGTGGGGCGATCGCCATCCGCAGCAAGACGGGTTTCACCTATCAGGGCCACCAGCTGGAGGGGTACGCGGGATCCTGGGGACGGCATAACGAGGAGTTGTCGAGTGGCTGGAACAATGGCACGGTGGGGTACTTTTTCCATATACGCCATTTTGAGGAGAATGGCTGGCGGGACCGTTCACCCAGTCAGGTCCGGCAAGCGTTCGGTGTACTCAGCTGGCGCGGGGAGGCCTCGGAGCTCAATTTGACAGTGTCCGGCAACAACAATGATTTGGTTGGAAACGGCGCGGTGCCGATCCAGCTTTATCGTGAGACGCGTAAGGCGATTTTCACTCATCCCGACAATACCAAGAACAAGATGCTGTTCGGCAATCTGGACGGAAAGTTGTGGGTCACTGACGACATCCAGATGTCGGGCAATGTGTATTACCGGTACAACGAAACCAATACGCTGAATGGCGACGACACCGATTTTGAGGAATGTGAGCCGCCCGATGACGATTTCATGTGCGAGGAGGAAGGGGAGATTGCCGAAGACGTCAGCGGAAATGAAATTCTTGCCACGGATGATGTGGAGTCGGCGACGGTCAATACCAGCAAAACCCGCCAGCGGGGATATGGCACGACCATTCAGACTGTTTTTACCCACGATCTTTTCGGCCTGGAAAACCGCTTCGTCACCGGCTTCAGTTTCGATCAGGCCCAGATCCGTTTCAAGTTCGATACCGAACTGGGACGCCTGACTCCCAACAGGGGGGCTGAAGGCGGGGGCGTTCAGGTGGGAGAATCGCGGGTGCGCCTGGATACGGAGGTCACTCATTATGGCGCATACTTCCTCGAACAGTTCACGCCGATCGAGAATCTCACACTCAGCGTTTCAGGGCGTTTCAATTCTACCAGTATCCGGCTGAACGACCGGGCGGGCGATGACTTGGAGGGCAAACACCATTACAACCGTTTCAATCCGTCCGGTGGTTTGACCTACCGCATTCTGCCCGCCCTTTCCTTGTATGGCCGCTACAGTGAGAGCAACCGGGCGCCCACGGCGGTGGAGTTGACCTGCGCCGACCCGGAGTCGCCCTGTAAATTACCCAATGCCTTTCTGGCCGACCCTCCCTTGAAACAGGTGGTTGCCAAAACCTTCGAGGCAGGGTTGCGCGGGAACGTGGATTCTCTGCCTTTGGGCAAGGGGATCACCACCGCCTTCCAGTGGCACACGGGTTACTTTCACACCGTCAATCACGACGATATCATTTTCATCAGCGCCGGTGATCTCACCAGTGAGGGTTACTTCGACAATGTCGGCAAGACGCGGCGCCAGGGGCTCGAGGCGAACCTGAACGGTATCTTGCGCAATCCTCTTACCGGAAGGTATTTGTCCGCCCTGAGATATGGATTCAACTACACTTATCTGGATGCGACGTTCCGTACCCCTTTCCTGGCACCAAGCCCGAACAATCCTTCGGCGGATGGGGCCGGGAACATCAATGTCAGCAGGGGCGATCGGATACCCGGCCTGCCCGAGCACATGTTCAAGTTCAACCTAGATTTGGACGTGCTGCCGCAATTCACCATCGGGATGACGGGAATCTACAACAGCGACCGTTACTTCCGGGGTGACGAGGCCAATCTGAACGATCCCTTGCCCGGCTATTGGGTGTTCAATCTTCGCAGTGCCTACCGATTCAATCGATATGTCCAGTTGTTTGTCCGGGTGGACAACCTGTTTGACAAGCGATACAAGACGTTTGGTTTGTATGGTGAGGCGGACGAAGTGCTGGGGGATGAGTATGACGATGCCCGGTTTGTGGGTCCGGGAGCGCCCAGGGGTATCTGGGGAGGCATACGCCTGAGTCTTTGATGACGTTATTGTTTCTTTTCGTGTAATAATATGCTGCTGCCAAAGGGGATGGATTGGTTTTGGTGAACGAGTATAATATTCCTCGAACGTTGGGGGGTGACTGAGAGCCTCTGGTTCCCCTGACTGTTCACCTCAACAGTAGTTCTCCTCCTCTTTGGCGGCCGCAAGGTCGCTTTTTTTTTTGAATCGGCGGTTCGATGCCCCAAGACCATGGGGGAATACACATGCTGATAGGGGAATAGGGGTGGAGAGTGAGGGTGAACCGATCTGTCGGCCCGGATGGGAGAAAGAAAAGCCCGCGTAGGGCGGGCTATTTTTATTGTTTTTATTTACGAAAATTAGCTCGCATAGAGCGATGCATCACAGTAGTTTTTTGTCATTATTTTTTCGTGGCTCAGGGAACTCCTCCTCTTTGACGCATCATGTGCGAATGATCCCTGTAGCGGGTAAGAAGTCTAATGGAAATTCTCTCTCATGTCCAAAAAAATGTGGCATATGCCATAGGGCTGGGGGTTATGCCCTGTTTGTTTGCTGGCGGAGTGATGGCGGCGCATGTTTGTAGAAGCGGCCCTGGAAGCTAAAATATGTTCTGCTTCGAGAAGGGAGAGCACGGATGGTGGCGTTGTGGGATTCGTTCAAAAGGTGGCTGGGGTGCGAAGAACAGCGTTCTTTCTACATAAGGCATTTTCCCGAGGTTGCGAATCAATCCTTGTTTATCAGGCCCATGAAAAAAGGGGATCTCAAAGCCGTCGTGGCGATTGAAGCATCTGCCTATCATTTTCCCTGGAGTTTGGGGATCTTCAAAAATTGCCTGAAGGTTGGCTATTCCTGCTGGGTGGGAGAGCTTGGCAATGAAGTGGTGGCCTATGGGATTCTTTCCATCGCGGCCGGTGAGGCCCATGTGATGAATGTTTGCGTCGCGCCGTCGTGTCGGGGGCGAAGATACGGGCAGATGATGATGGAACACTTGATGGAGGTCGCCCGGCATCATCGTGCCGATATGATTTTGCTGGAAGTTCGCCCCAGCAATGAAACCGCAATACGCTTATATCACAGATTGGGGTTCAACGAAATTGGCCAGCGCAAAAATTACTATCCCGCTGCCAATGGCGGGCGGGAAGATGCCTTGGTGATGGCCAGGATGCTGGAATGAGCCTATATTCTATACTTTTAATGAATACCTCTGACTGCAAAAGGATCTGGTCATGAACCCTGAGCGCCGACGAGAGCCGCGGATTCCCGTGCCACGAACGCTGCAAGCCCTCGACGCTGCCTCCGGGGCGATCGTTGGAACGGTGGCGAATGTTTCCAGCCAGGGGATGCTGGTTCTGTGTTACCAGTGCATAGAGCCAGATCGGGTTTTGCAGTTTAAGATCCAGATTCCACCTTCTTTGTTGCCGGATGCGCCCCTCCTGTCCGTGGCGGTGGAGAGTGTGTGGACAGAAGCCGATGGTACCGAAGGCAAATACTGGTGTGGATTTCGCATCATCGAATATGCACCTGATGCGGCGGACATATTGCAACGTCTGATGGCTCAGTTCAGCTGAACTGTCTCTGTTTCAACAGGGTATGAATTCGTCGCAGCGTTCGTTCCACAAAGGGGCGTTTGTCGATCACCAGTATCCGGGCATTTCCCCTTTGTATTTGCCTTGCAAGCTTTTTGAGCGGTTTGACCGCGACCTGGATACCCGCCTGATTGACAAAAATGTAAAAAGAAGTCTTGGTGCTGTACCACGAAAGTTTGGCGCGGACAGGGGTATCTGAGTCTTCTTCTCTGAACTCGAACCAGGTTCCGAGTTTGATGTTTTGCAGTTGGCGGACGATATTCAGGAACTCTGCGGACGTCTCTTTGGTTGCCGTCTCCGGATTCAGGATATCGTCGGTATCGATTTCTCTCAGCAAGGGATACTCTTGCGGGGCCGAAAGCGGCTTTGCTACCGCTTGGGATGTTTTGTCGGGGAAGGACAAGGCTTCGCTGTGGCAGTCCTCCAATTCTTTCAGCAGGCTGTCTGCGCTGTGTTCCGGATCACCCAACAAGGCCAAGCCTTCCTGGATGGCTTTCTTGATCTCGGGGAGCTTGCGTTTGAGTTCGTATTGATCTCCGGGAGAGGATTTGGGTTGAACGCTCCATACGATGTCCCGGGTGACCTGCAGGTAGGATTGTCTGGTCTCGCTATCGGCACCCTCGCGCAAATACAACAAGACGAGCAAATTGGACCAGGGGCCGAAAATCAATTTTTCCGCCGCTTTTGGCAGTGTATTGTCACGAATGATCGCTATCAGTTCCCGGGCGACCACTTGCCGCGCTTCGCGTAACTTTTCCTGGCCTTTGGCCTTTTCGATCGCGCGTTTTTCGATGGCCCGCGCTTGTTTCTGGAATTTTTGCAGAAACTTTTCGAATTCCTGCAGCAGCTCCTCGAACAATTCGATATTGTCGTCGAAGTCTGTCAATATCGAATTGACCGTCTTGCGCATCTGGTTGAAGACCAACTGCTCGTTTTTCAGCTTCGCATTGCACATCGTCCCTGCCTGGGTCAGGAGATTGAGCAGGCGACGTGCCGGATGGCGCCGTTTGAAAAAAAACTTACGATCCAGCAGGGCCACTTTGAGGTAGGGCGTATGAAGATGGCTGAGTAACGCCTTGACCGAATCAGGCAGGTTGGGGTCGTTGAGAACTAGTTCGAACAACATCCCTACCAGTTCGATGACATCGGCATCGGTATGGTTGAGCGGGTGCTGCTTGATGATTTCCGAAAGCCGGCTGATCTGGGCCGAGAATTCGGCCCGGATCTGATCCATAGAGTGATAGGCGATATCGGAAGGAACGCCAACGGTTGATTTCGTCGCGTTCGCTTGTCGCGTCAAATCGGAAATCAGCCTGGAAACCGCTGCAGGGCTGCTTGTCGCCTGGGTGGCCGAAGGGGGTGTTTTCGCCTCTCCTCCCCGGCGTTGTTGAAGCAGCTGGCTGATTTGTTGATAAACCTTCTGTTCGATGATTTCTTCCCGGGTTTCTGTCCCGCGATTGCTCTGTTGTTCCACTTCCGCGGGTTTTTGCGCGGTTGCAGATTCGTCATCCGGTTCTCTGGGGATGTGGAGGGGGTTGCTTTCCAGGTTTGGCAAAATGCCGGCATCGATCAGAATTTCGTTATATCTTTTATAGAGGGGCCCGGCCTGGCGAAATACGTGTTCCTCGATTGCCTCGATCAGACTGATTTTGACTGCAGTGTCGATGGGAATTTGTACCGCGGTCAGCGCTGAGCGGTAGGCATTGCAGATATGGTGGGGGCTGCCGGGCAGGGCAGCGGATCGCTCACCGGGTTTCCTGCCACCACAGATGGCGGCAAGCCGGAGATTCAGTGTAGCCAAAGCTTCGCTGTAGCGGACGCAGGCGCCATTTGCGATGGTATCGAAAGCCAATTCAATCTCAAAGGTTTCTTTTTCCACCAACGATAATTGTTTTGGTTTTCGCGCCGGTTCGCCAGGGCCCTCGGCCTGAAGGTCGTGTCGTTTCCCCAGGATGAAGTTCTCGAAACCCGCCATCAACTCGTTATAGAACAGCTGGATTATTTCATCGCGATGATCGGTCATTTCCTGGCGAATATCCATGCAATGAGCCTGCATGACATTGCTTTCCGCCTGTTCGGCCAGTTTCAGCAAGATGCCGGGAAGGTCGTCCATGAACTGCTGGAACAGCCCGGTGTACGCCTCGACCAGATATTCCCGGCATTGGTGCGCCACGTCGACGTAGCGGGCGGTTACGCCGGAGGGATGGGGGGATCGTTCTGGCAACTTCAACTTATATGGAACCTGTAGTGTGAGTATTGCGCATCACCGGAAAGCCAAATATCCCTGCTGCATCGTCTCAGAACGCCAGCATGAGCACCAGTTTTTGCAACGGCGGCATGACGAGCATCTTGATGAGCTGTAAGCCTACGAGCGCCAGCAAGGGAGACAGATCCAGCCCTCCCATCAAGGGGATGATACGCCTGCATGGCCTGAGAATGGGTTCGGTAAGCTGGGACAAAAGGGAAAAAACAGGATTGTATGGGTCGGGGTTGATCCAGCTCATGATCGCCTGAATGATGATGGCATAAATGAAAACATTGAAAGCCAGATTGACCAGCTGCACGATGGCAGAGGCGATCAGGATACCTATTGCCACTTTCCCCCCACCCTGGACGACGAACGCCAGATAGTTTGCCAGCATTTGCAGCAGCAATAGCATGACCAGCGAAGCGGAATCCACGCGGCCGATGGAAGGGATGATCCTTCTCAGGAGGCGAAGGGGAGGATGCGTGATTCTGACCAAAAACTGTGATATGGGATTGTAAAAATCGGCATCCACCAATTGGAACATGAACCGCAACATCACGGCGAGAATGTAGAATCCAAAAACGGTATTGATCAGAAATACCGCGGGATTGGCCAGATAACCATTCATCGGTCGTTTTCCCCTAAATGAGCGGAGAGTTGTTTTGATCTCTCATACGCGGCCTGCAAGGCCTGCAGAACCAGTTGTTCGAAATTTCCCTGGGTGAAAGTCTCTATGGCACGTTCAGTGGTTCCACCGGGTGAGGTTACTCGGCGACGTAATTCACCGGGACCGACATCTGCTTCCAGGGCCAGTTTGGCAGCGCCAAAGGCGGTTTGTTCCACCAGAAGCCGGGCGGTATCGGGAGGCAGGCCCAATTCCAAGGCCGCGGTTTCCATGGCCTCCATCAAAAGAAAAAAATAGGCGGGTCCACTGCCCGAAACCGCCGTCACGGCATCCAAGAGCGCTTCCGACTCGACCCATACCGCCACGCCGACGGCACGCAGCAACGATTCGGCCAGATCCCTTTGCCGGGTGCTGACGTGGGAATTGGCATGCAACCCCGTTGCCCCGGCTTGAACCAGGGCGGGCGTATTGGGCATGCAGCGCACAATGGCCACATTGCCCCCCAGCCACCCTTCCAGACTCTGTTCCCGGATGCCGGCGGCGATCGAGACGATCAATGGCCGGGCACGCTGGACCAGATCCGCGATCTCCAGCGCCACAGACCGGACCTGCTGAGGCTTGACGGCCAATACGACGATATCGCACGCTTCAACCAACGACCGGTTGGTGGAGGCAAGGTTGACGCCCAATGCGGCGTTCAAGTCCCGGCATTTCTTCGGATCGAGGTCCGTAACCGTGATGTTTTGGGGAGGGAAGTCATCTGCAATCAGACCACCAATGAGACTGGTGGCCATATTCCCCGCGCCTATGAAGCCGCAGCGGTACTTCTCCATTTTTATCCTCCTGAGAGGGGGAGAGCTCGAAGGCATTCCCCCCCGGGTGTTATTTATTTCCCTTGGATTTGGTTTTTTTGGCTTTGGGGCGGGTCTTGCCGTAGGTTCCGGCAGCAATCTTGCCTCGTCTGGTACGGATATCACCTTTTGCCATACGATTCCTCCAGGGTTGAATGAAAACAGAAGGTGTTCATTTTAACCTGCTTGTCTGGGCGAACAAATATTCCTGGCAGGCAAGCCTGCCAACTCTCAACTTGCTTTCCGGTGGAAACGGCAGGTTTGACCGTAGAAGGGGCTTTCCGGTCTCAAGGGTTTTGGTCTTGCTCCAACAGGGCCAGTTCCTCTTCCGTGAACACCCGGGAGCGGGTAAGGAAACGCATGCCTTCAGGGCCCTCGAGGGAGAACATGCCGCCCCGCCCTGGGACGACATCGATGATCAGTTGAGTATGCTTCCAATATTCGTACTGGGGGCGCCCCATATAGAATGGGCATCCGCCGATTTCACCCAGTAAAACGTCTTGGTTGCCGAGCTGGAAGTCGTCCCTGGGATAACACATGGGCGAAGAACCATCGCAGCAGCCGCCGGACTGGTGGAACATCAACGGGCCGTGTTCAGCCTCGAGTTTCTCGATCAGCTTCAGGGCCGCCTCGGTGGCGACCACACGGGGGACGGTTCCACGCATGGCATGTCCTCGATGATTCGTGCGTTCGCCGGGAAGACGCAGAGAACGCAGGGCTTTAGAGTCAAAACTTTTCTCTGCGCCTCTGCGGTGAATCCCAATCAGAAGAAACCCAACGGCTGGGTGTCGTAACTCACCAGCAGATTCTTCACCTGCTGATAATGGTCGAGCATCATCTTGTGGGTTTCCCTGCCAATGCCCGACTGCTTGTAACCACCGAAGGCGGCATGGGCCGGATAGAGATGGTAACAATTGGTCCATACCCTTCCCGCCTGGATACCGCGCCCCATGCGGTAGGCGAGGTTGATGTCCCGCGTCCAGACACCGGCTCCGAGGCCGTACAGGGTATCGTTCGCGATTCGCAAGGCCTCGTTTTCGTCCTCGAAGGTGGTGACGGCAAGGACGGGACCGAAAATTTCCTCCTGAAAAATCCGCATCTTGTTGTGCCCTTTGAATACCGTCGGAGCGACGTAATAGCCGCCGGCCAGCTCCCCTTCCATTGTGAGCGGTTCCCCACCGGTCAGACATTCCGCGCCTTCCTGTTTGGCGATATCGAAATACGAGAGAATCTTCTCTTTCTGCTCGGAGGAAGCCTGGGCGCCCATCATGGTGTCGGTGTCCAGGGGGTTGCCGACCCGAATGGCCTCGACCCGCTCAAGGGCGCGGGAAATGAAGTCCTCGTAGATGGATGCCTGGATCAAGGCCCTGGAGGGGCAGGTGCAGACTTCCCCCTGGTTGAGGGCGAACATCGTGAAGCCCTCCAGGGCCTTGTCGAGATATTCCCCTTCGGAAGTCATAACGTCCCGGAAAAAAATATTGGGTGACTTGCCCCCCAGCTCGAGGGTCACGGGGATGAGGTTTTCCGAGGCGTACTGCATGATCAGGCGACCGGTGGTGGTTTCGCCGGTAAAGGCGATTTTGGCGATCCGGGGATTTTGCGCCAGGGGTTTCCCGGCCTCGACTCCATAACCATTGACGACGTTGAGAACGCCCGGGGGAATCAGGTCTCCCACCAATTCCAGCCAGAGCATGATCGAAGCCGGGGTTTGTTCGGCCGGCTTCAATACCACGCAGTTTCCGGCCGCGATCGCCGGGGCCAGTTTCCAGGCTGCCATCAGCAGCGGAAAATTCCAGGGAATGATTTGCCCGACCACGCCCAGCGGCTCGTGGAAATGGTAGGCGATCGTCTTGTCGTCGATTTCACTGAGGTGCCCTTCCTGGGTCCGGATCGCGGCGGCGAAATAGCGGAAATGATCGATGGCCAGAGGAATGTCGGCCGCCAGCGTTTCGCGGATGGGTTTGCCGTTGTCCCAGGTTTCCGCCACCGCCAGGGCCTCCAGGTTGTCTTCCATTCGGTCGGCGATGTGGCGCAGCACGGCCGCACGTTCGGCGGCGGGGGTGTCGCGCCATTTGTCCTTGGCGGCGTGGGCGGCGTCCAGGGCCTTTTCGATATCTTCCGCAGTGGAGCGGGCGACTTCGCAAAAGGGTTGGCCGGTGACCGGCGTGATGTCCGGGAAGTATCGGCCTTTGACGGGCGCGACCCATTGACCGCCGATGAAGTTGTCATAACGGTTTTTGAATGCGACCTTCGAACCTGAGGCGTTGGGGGGAGCATACAGCATGGAGATACCTCTTCAATTTGGAAGGCGGAACAGGTGTTTTCCGCCGATTATACAGGCTGCCCCGGTGTCTTCAACCGCTCTGCCGGTCGAGTCAGGGCAATCCCATGACTGCGGTTTTCCCGTTCAAACTCGATCTTGCACGACCTTAAAGCCCCTTCTCCCAAAGGGAGAGGGGAGAAACCGGTTCGTGCGAGTGCCCTGCCGGTTAGGTCCGCCCTCTGTCGCGTCCCCTGGGAAAGGGGGATGTCAGAGGCCGGGGTGGGCGGAAGGTGCTGCCGGGCTCAGTGGATTTTGTGGGTCGCGGGCTTGATGTCCTGGCTTTGATAGGAGCGGTATTTGTCGCGCCCCGCCTGGCGAACGCCGGGGTCTGCATCGACTATCTCGGCGATACGCTGAAAATACCGCCAATCCGGCGGGATGTCGGCGGCCAGATTGATCAGAAAGTCGTGAAATCCTTCGGGTGCCTGAGACACGCCGATCAAGACCGGAACGAGTGGATCGTCGCCCTGGTTCCCGGCCAGGGCATGGGGGACGAAACTGCCTTGGCGGAAGGTCCACAAAAGCTCGTCGAGCAGTGCGGCCTCGGTGGTGTCCGAGGCCCGGATGAAAACCTTGTGGCCCGCTTTCCATGCTTTCTCGGCCAGACGGCAGGTGTACAGGCGGCGGGCAGAGGGGTCGTCGCCCGCCAGGACGAAAAAATCCACCTGGGGCATTATCCCGCTTTGTCGAGCAGGAATTGCGTCAGCAAGGGAACGGGGCGGCCCGTCGCGCCCTTGTTGTTACCGCTGTGCCAGGCCGTTCCGGCGATGTCCAGGTGTGCCCACTTGAACTTTTCCGTGAATCTGGCCAGGAAACATGCGGCGGTGATGGTGCCGGCATCGCGGCCACCGATATTGGCCATGTCGGCAAAATTGGATTTGAGCTGCTCCCGGTACTCGTCCCACAACGGGAGCTGCCAGGCCCTGTCCAGGCTGGTTTTGCCCGCTTCGAGAATATCCCGGCACAGGGACTCGTCGTTCCCCAGCAAGCCGGAGGCATGATGTCCCAAAGCGACGACGCACGCGCCTGTCAAGGTGGCGATATCGATGACCAGCTCGGGGTCGAATTTTTGGGTATAGGTGAGGGCATCGCACAAGATCAAGCGGCCTTCGGCGTCGGTGTTGAGAATCTCGACCGTTTTCCCTGCCATGGTCTTGACGATGTCGCCGGGCTTGTTGGCTTCCCCGTCAGGCAGATTTTCCGAGGCCGGGATGATTCCCACCAGATTCAAGGGCAAGGCCATCTCGGCGACGGCCTGGAAGGTTCCCAATACACTGGCGCCGCCGCACATGTCGTATTTCATTTCATCCATGTTCTGGGCCGGCTTGAGGGAGATGCCGCCGGCATCGAAGGTCAGTCCCTTTCCAACCAGCGCGATAGGTTTGTCTTTGCTTTTCGCGCCCCGATATTCCAGAACGATCAGCTTCGCGGGTTGACGGCTGCCGCGGGAAACCGACAACAGTGCACCCATGCCGAGCTTTTCCATCTCGCGCTCTTCCAGGATCGTAGCCTTGATCGGCGCGTGGCGATCGGCCAGTTCCTGCGCCTGTTCGGCCAGATAGGCCGGGGTGCAGACATTGCCGGGGAGGTTGGCCAGATCTTTGGCGAAATTCATGCCCGAAGCGATCGATCCGCCTTCGCGGGCCCCCTTTTCGACCGCCTCGCCATGCGCCTTGTCGCCAATGTGGAAATCCACATGGCTCAAAACGGGCAGATCCCCCTCCTCGCTTTTCATGGTGGTGAAGCGATAGCAACCTTGCCCGAAGCGCATCGCGAGCTGTCTCGCCTTCCAGCGCGGGTCGGCCTTTTCCACCTGGACATCGAGCAGGGCGCAAAGCGCCCGTTTCGAGGGGGTGGAGGTGAGCGCCTTGATAGCGGCATCGACCGATTTGGCATACTGGGCGGGTCCGAGATCTTTTTTCTTGCCCAAACCCACGGCCAGGATCCGGTCCGCCCGGCATCCGGGCAGTTGATGCAGTAACAGCGTGTCACCGGGGCGGGCCTTGAACTGTTCGCGTTTCAGGATCCTGGCGAGGGTTCCGTCGCTTGCGCGGTTGATGGTTTCGGCCCCGGGCGACAGCTTGAGTTTGTCGTAAATGCCGACGAGCAAGCAAGGGGTGCGTTTCTTGTCGATGGCGCCGGTAAAAGAAGAAAAGTCCATGAGAGAATCCTTTTTGTCGGTCAAGCGGATTCCTCGGATGCCTGGACAGTGGCGGTATGGCTGTCGTCTTCTTTCTCCAGGCTGGCGAAACGGGCGCCGAAAAACATGGCGATATAGACTTCCACCGCCAGCATGAGCATGTAAAGAAGCGCCGGCAGTCTGGCGAAAGTCAAGGCGAAGAACAATACCAGAAACAGCGAAGTCAATGCCGGGTGTGCCAGGAACTCTTCATGTTTGATGGTGATCTTATAATAATTGATGTTCATGATCTCGGAGTACCTCCTCTTGAATTGGGGAATAGTCGGGCCTGAAAAAAATACAGACCTTTCCCATTATAAGCCAATAACGTGGTGGATGGCAGGCGGGTGATCGCTTTTCAAATACCTTGTTGAGCAGTGCTGTGATAGGATTTACCCATGAATCACGAGGGTTGGAGGTGTCAATGAGCGATACGAACAAGGACAAGCTCAGTCATGGGTTGGAGCGGCTGAGGGAAGAACTCAAAAATGAAAAGATCGACCAGGCCACCAGAGAGCGTCTGGAGTCTCTTGCCGCAAGAGTCGAAAGCCAGCTGGAAAGACAAAAGGACGAGGAAGCGCATCACGGTTTGTTACAGGAGCTTGAAGAGGAGATCATGCGCTTCGAGGTTGCCCATCCCCGTCTCACTGCAATCATCAATGACATCATGGTGGCATTGAGCAACATGGGGATCTGAATTCTAATTATCCACACCGCCTGAGCATTGCCAATTTTCAATCTTGTCAAGAAACTGCTGAAACAGGAGCGTACTCCGAGTCCGCGCATCTATTCCCGTCCCGAGCACACGATCTCCAGATCCCAGATCAGCCCCAACGCCCTGAAGGTGTTGTATCGGTTGAAAAGTGCCGGTTTTCGCGCTTGCCTGGTGGGGGGGTGTGTGCGTGATTTGCTGCTCGGGCGCGAACCCAAGGACTTCGATGTCGCCACCGACGCCCATCCTCAACAAGTCCGGGAGTTGTTCCGCAACTGCCGCCTGATCGGTCGCCGGTTCCGCCTGGCCCATGTTCATTTTCGCTCCGAGATCATTGAAGTGGCGACCTTCCGCTCGGCGGCGACGCCCGATGGCGAGGGCGACTGGGAGAAGCAGGCGGAAACGGGACGGGTTCTGCGGGACAATGTTTACGGCACCATCGAGGAGGACGCCTGGCGCCGGGATTTCTCGGTCAACGCGCTCTATTACGATATCGCCGACTTTTCCGTGGTCGATTATGTGGGGGGCATGGAAGATCTTCGAAACGGACTGTTGCGCCTGATCGGCGATCCTGAGCAGCGGTTCCGCGAGGATCCGGTCAGGATGCTCAGGGCGGTGCGATTCAAGACCAAGCTCGGCTTCAGGCTGGATGAACCATGCGAGCGGCAGCTGCCACATTTGTCGTCATTGTTGGCGAATGTCCCTCCGGCGCGGCTGTATGACGAGGTGCTGAAGTTGTTCCTGTCCGGCAATGCGTTGCAGACTTTCGAAAACCTTCGCCACTACGGACTCTTCGCGCCATTGTTTCCCGCCACCGAGGCCGCGCTTGCCCGGGAGCATGAAGGTTATCCGTTGGTGTTTCTGGCCAGGGCCCTGGAGAATACCGACCTGAGAATCCAGCAGGGAAAAGCGGTGACGCCGTATTTCCTTTATGCCGCCTTGTTGTGGGAACCGGTGCGATTGGCCGCAGAGCGCATTCAGGCGGAGGGGGAAGCACCCGTAGTCGCCATGCAGGAAGCCGTGAGCGAGGTTTTGAGCGCCCAGATCAAGCATGTCGCCATTCCCAAACGGGTCACGCTCCCCATGCGGGAGGTCTGGACCCTGCAGCCGCGGTTCGAGCATCGCATCGGCCGCCGCCCGCTGAGGCTTTTGGCGCATCCCCGTTTCCGCGCCGCTTATGATTTTCTTCTGCTGCGTAGCGAATCCGGCGAAGCGGATCCGGATCTGGCCCGGTGGTGGACCCGGGTGCAGGAAGTGGATGAGAGCGAGCGCCGCAAGATGATCGCCGGCCCCAGGCGCCGGAGACGAAGGCGCTCCAGACACCGGACAGGCAACAGAGATTCGGCTTCGTCGTGACCGTGGCCTATATTGGATTTGGCAGCAATCTAGGCGATCCCACAGGGCAGATTGCCCGCGCCAGAGAAGCCGTCTCCGGCTTGCCGGAAAGCGAAGAAGTGGCGTTTTCCAGCCTCTATCGCAGCGATCCCATGGGCCCCCCCGATCAGCCTCGCTATATCAATGCCGTGATGGCCCTGCGGACGCGGCTTCCACCCTTCACTTTGCTGAATTGCCTGCAAAAGATAGAAAACGATCAGGGGCGGGTTCGGACAGGAGAGCGCTGGGGGCCGAGAACGTTGGATCTGGACATCCTGCTCTATGGACGGGCGTGCATCCGGACGCAAACCCTGACCATACCGCATTACGGGATGGCGCAGCGGCCTTTCGTGCTCTATCCTTTGGCGGAAATCGCCCCGGAAACGCTGCTGATTCCCGGGCAGGGCCGTCTTGCAATGTTGCTGCGAAACTGCCCGAAACAAGGTGTGGAGAGAGTATGACTTACCATCTATCCCTGTCGGAGGGGGGGCAGGGAGGGCCGCTCCGGGACTGAATTGATGGACGAATTTCGGTCCGGCGGACCCTTCCCGGACGCGGGAAAAGCAAACCGATAAGTGTTGAGGAGTGTATGAATCGAGTCTTGACCGTTCCACAGCTGCGGGAGTACAAACGGCGGCAGGAGAAAATCGCCTGTTTGACCGTTTACGATGCCACCTTTGCCAGGGTATTGGAGAAGGCCGGCGTCGAAGTGCTGCTGGTGGGGGATTCCCTCGGAATGGTCATTCAGGGGCGGGAGACGACCGTGCCGGTGACCGTGGAGCAGATGATCTATCATACCGAATGTGTCAGCCGGGCCGCGAAACGGGCCTTGCGGGTGGTGGATCTTCCCTTCGCCAGTTATGCCTCCCCCGGCCAGGCGGTGGAAAGCGCCGCCCGGCTGCTGCGGGCGGGTGCCGGCATGGTCAAGCTGGAAGGCGGCCGGGGACGGGTGGAGGTGGTGCGCGCCCTGGTCGCGGAAGGCATTCCGGTTTGCGGCCATCTTGGCCTGCTGCCCCAGTCCATTCATCGTCTTGGCGCATACAAGGTCCAGGCGACGGGCCCCCAGTCGGCCCAGCATCTTTTGGAAGATGCCTGCCTGCTGGAACAGGCGGGCATCGATTTGCTCGTCCTCGAATGTATTCCCGCCACTCTGGCCGAGTCGGTCAGCGCGGAAATTTCCGTTCCCACCGTGGGGATAGGCGCCGGTGCCGGATGCGATGGCCAGGTTCTGGTCTTGTACGACCTGTTGGGGTTGGGAATGGAGGAGGCGCCCCGTTTCGTCAGGAATTTTCTGGCGGAGGTCGGGAGTATCGAGGCGGCGGTTGCCGCTTATGTCCAGGCGGTCAAGGAAGGAAGCTTCCCCGCGGCCGAACATACTTATTGATATCACCCATGGAGACGATTCGATCCATCGCCGACCTGCGTGGCCAGCTTGCCAAATGGCGCCGCCAGGGACAGACCATCGCCCTGGTGCCCACCATGGGAAATCTTCATGCCGGCCATCTGCGATTGGTGGAGGAAGCGGGCAAGCAGGCGGACAGGGTTGTGGTGACCATCTTCGTCAACCCCCTTCAGTTCGCTCCCGGGGAAGATTACGAGCGTTATCCCCGGACCCTGGAGGAAGACCGGGCAAAGCTGGCGTCGCGTCGGGTGGACCTGCTGTTCGCGCCGGCCGTGGAGGAAATCTATCCCCGCCCCCTGCAGCGGGGAACCTATGTGGAGGTGCCGGAAATCACAAGCATTTTGTGCGGTGCCTGGCGGCCCGGCCATTTTCGCGGGGTGACCACCGTGGTGGCCAAGCTTTTCAATCTGGTGCAGCCGGATGTGGCGCTGTTCGGGGAGAAGGACTACCAACAGCTCCAGGTCATCCGTCAAATGGTGGCCGATCTCAACTTTCCGTTACGGATCGAGTCGGTTCCCATCGTCCGGGAGCGGGATGGGTTGGCGTTGAGTTCACGCAACCGCTATCTCTCTCCACGGGAGCGTGCCCTGGCCCCGGCACTTTATCAGTCCCTGTGCCAGGCCAGGGATGCGATCGCCGCCGGAGAACGGGATTTTTCGGCGTTGGCCCGCCGGCAAACCGGATTCCTCCAGCGCTGCGGTTTCCAGCCGGAGTATTTCGAGATTCTCCGTCCGGACCTTTCCCCCGCAAGCGCCGGCGACCGTCCACTGGTGATACTCGCCGCCGCCAGGCTGGGGCAGACCCGTCTGATCGACAATCTCCCGCTGTCATGAGCGGGGCGTTCGAAATTCGCGCCCGGGAGCTGATCGCGGCCGGAAAGAGGTTGGCCGACCAGGGCTGGGTGCCTGCCACCAGCGGGAATTTATCGGCCCGCCTGGAAGATGGAACCTTCGCCATCACCGTCTCTGGTGTGCATAAAGGGTGTCTCACGCTCGCCGACATCATGCGGGTGGACGATCGGGGGCGCTCTCTGGATGGGCGCCGGCCGTCGGCTGAAACCCAGCTGCATCTGGCACTATACCGCCGTTGGCCACGGGTCCAGGCCATACTGCATCCCCATTCCCCGGCCGCGGTACTGGCTTCGCGCCTTTTCGGCGGCCATCTGGTTCTGGAGGATCACGAACTCCTCAAGGCTCTCGATGGCATCGACACCCATGCCCACCGTCTGGTGGTGCCGATTTTCCCCAATGATCAGGACATTCCCCGCCTGGCTGACAGAGTGGACCGGTGGATCGATGAAAATGGCGATATCCATGCCTATATCATCGCCGGACACGGCTTCTATACCTGGGGAGACAGCGTGTCATCCGCTCTGGTCGCGGTGGAGGCGCTGGAATTCATGTTCCATTGTGAAGTGACATTGCACGGAGTCAGAAAATGAGCATTCTCACCATCCATTCCGAAACCGGTTTCGAGCCCTATGAGCGGTATGCCGACTCCGGGGAAATCGCTGCAAAACTGAATGAAATCGGGGTGTTGTTCGAGCGCTGGCCTGCCAGTCAGCCTTTGCCCAATGATGCCGATCAGGAGGCCGTGCTTGCCACCTATGCGGAACCTGTGGCACGGCTGAAAAAGCAGTATGGGTTTCAATCCGCCGATGTCATCAGTGTTGCTCCGGACCATCCCGAGCGCCAGGCGCTAAGGGAGAAATTCCTGGCCGAACATACCCACAGCGATTTCGAGGTGCGCTTTTTCGTCGGCGGGCGGGGGCTGTTCTATCTTCATGTCGGGGACCGGGTTTATATCGTTTTGTGCCAGGCGGGCGATCTGATCAGCGTTCCCGCCGCAACGCCCCATTGGTTTGATATGGGGGAGCGTCCGCAGCTCAAGGCCATTCGCTTGTTCACCACCCCGGAGGGGTGGGTGGCGGACTATACCGGAAACGCCATTTCCCGGCGGTTCCCGAAACTGGAGGAATATCTGGAGCGCCTCGGATGATCGAGGCGATCGTCACCGACATCGAGGGCACCACCTCTTCCCTGGCTTTCGTCAAGGAGGTGCTCTTTCCTTACGCCCGGGAGAGACTGGCGGACTTCGTTCGTACCCGCCGCGATGATCCAGAGGTCAAGGCGGTGGTGGAAGAAATCCGCGCGCTTGCCGGCAGGGAACTCGATCTCGAGCAAGTTATCGCCAGGCTTCTGGAGTGGAGCGACCAGGACCGGAAGATTCCCCCCCTCAAGACGCTGCAAGGGATGATCTGGCGGTGGGGATACGAAAACGGAGACTTCCAAGGGCACCTCTACGAGGATGCGGCTCGGATGCTGAGGCGCTGGAAACTGCAGGGGATTGCGCTCTATGTATTTTCATCGGGCTCGGTGGCGGCCCAGAAACTTCTTTTCGGACATACCGCATTCGGAGATCTCACGCCGTTGTTTCGCGGTTTTTTCGACACCCGCACCGGCAGCAAGAAAGAACCTGAAAGTTACCGGAAAATTGCGGGGAACATCGGCCTGGAACCTGGCGCCATTTTGTTTCTTTCCGACGTGGAAGCGGAGCTCGATGCCGCCGCAAAGGCTGGAATGAAGGTTATTCAGGTGGTGAGAGAGGAGGCGCTGCAACCTCCGTCCGCCTTTCTCCAGGTGTGTGATTTCGAGGAAATCGACAGATTGCTCCAGCAAGGATCAATGGGTCCAGAGGGATCGCCACAACCGGCGCATCAGGCTGATGGTGGCAAAAAGTGAAACGAAATCCAGTGGAAGCAGGATTTCCACCCCGAAAACGAGCATCACGATCAAGGTCCAGGCCGTGGCATATAACAGACTGGCCAGTTGGAGCCAGCGCAAGAGTTTCCCGTTCCGGGTGATGTCGGTTGCACGGTAGAGCTGGCAGGCGAGGTGTAACAGAAAAACGCCGGTGATCAGGTCCAGCCAGGTGATGAAATCCGGCGAACCCTTCCAGCCGAAATACAGCAGGATGCTCCACAGAACGGTGTAGGCGACGCCGCCCACCATCAAGTATTTCGACAAACGACGGGGATTCCGCGGTTTCCAGCCGAGACCATGAAAGCGTCCCAAGCCTGAGGGTTGCGCAGGTTCGGGTTTGCCACCTGGTACTGTCAGAAGGTCGTTATCGCCCGTGTATTCGGCTACATCTTCATAAGTGGCGTGATTGAAGCGGGAGTGATTCATGTGCGTGGCCTCTGAGGGGGGATCTCAATGCAATTTTAGTTCTTTGGACCTTGCCGGGAGCTGGAGGATTGGCATCCGGATCAGAAATGGCCTGTTTCTTTTTTGAATTTGGCTATTGGTTCAATTTTTTCGCCGTGTCAGGCGAAATCTTCGACTGACAAAATCAGTCAATCGAACCAGAAAAGTAGTCCCAGCTCACGGTTGGAAGCATGCATCTCTTGGGTCCGCCAGCCTTCAACGAAAAAACTCTAAATTTAGATTTAGATGACGGCTCCTGTGGCGAATGTAAGGAAATGTTGACGAAGATCAAAGAAAAATATAAAAAACTTGAAAAAATAAAACCCGAGAAAAGCAGGTGCTCAGCCCGGTCAAGCCGGTTTTTGCTGACCACAATCTCCTGAAGTGGAGGGAGGGCAAAGTAATGAAGCTGGAATTCCATTCTGAGAAGCTTGCGGCAGGTCGTTTTTGGTGCGGTTTGGTCATTTTTCTTTGGTTGCTTGCCTTCCCTTTTCCCTCCCTCGCGTCACAAGGGGATCTGGACAATGATGGCGATGTGGATCGCGACGATCTCACTATCCTGTTGGCCGATCGCAACAAGCCGGTAGAGCAGAGTAACTGTGGTTCCGCCTGTGACTTGGATGGGGACGGTGTCATCACCGTGCTGGATGCCAGAAAGCTGGTACTTTTATGTACTCTGCCCCGATGCGCCGTCGTCTCCCACGAAAACCAACCACCCGTGGCTGATGCGGGAGTCGATCAGGTCATAGCCCTTCCACAGGGGCAGGACGCTCTGGATGTTCAGCTGGATGCCAGTGGTTCGGGCGATCCCGACGGCACGGTAACAGCCTTTGTTTGGTCCGGCAGCCCCGATCCAGATGACATTTCCCGTCCGACAGTCAGTCTGACGGCGGGTTTTTATACATTCAGGCTGGTGGTTCAGGATGACAAGGGGGCGGTGAGTGGCCCCGACGAGGTGATCGTGAGGATCCTCGGTCCGCCGGAGTTGCTCCCCCTCCCGCGAGTGACGTCGGCGCCGACCGTGGTGTTGCGGGGGCAGACCCTGCCCGGGGTCGGGGTGGTCGTGCGGGGCGGCAGGCAGGAGGTGAGTGGAACCGCTTCACCGGACAGCGGTTTTTTCGCCATTCCGGTCGAACTCAATGAGGGTGAGAACAGGCTGTCAGTCACCGGCAAATATGCGGGTGTCGAAAGTGCCCCTTCGGAGGTGGTTGTCCGCAGGGAAACCCCTGCGCTGGTGCTGGACAATGTTCAGCCTGAGAGCGGACAGGCTGGGTCCATCGTTACCTTGACCGGTTCAGGGTTCGTCCCTGACCGCTCGGTCATGGGCGTGTTCTTCAAGGGGAATGGCCTGGAAGGGACGGGTTTCGTGTTGGAGGTGACCGAGACAACGATGAAGGTGGCCGTTCCCTTCGTGTTTTTGGGGGTGACCGAGGAACAGGATCTCCAGGTCCAGGTCTTCAGCGATACCGATGTCTCCAACTTCATATCCTTTCATATCGTACCTCCCCAGGATCCCACCCCTGCGGAACGGGGAAACGAAACCGTGGCCCAATTCGATCTCTTGCTGACCCAGATCCAGGAAACCTCGGGCAAGCTGGAGCAGTTGGTCCATCCGTACGTTCCCGCTGACACCTGGACCTCCATCGAGGAAAACATGCGCCGCCTGGAAGCTTTTGTGCGGGAGGGGCGGGCAGAGATCCTCAACACCCGAAGCCCGGACCAGCTTTCAAAGCTGGATGCGGTGTTCGCCAGCGATATCCTTTTGCTGGTCAATCAAAAGCTCGAGCAGGTCAACGAACTGCTCAGCCATTCCAGTTACGGGGAAGCGGCCTGCAATGTCGGTGAGGTTCTCCAGATCCTCAACGATGTCATCGGCATCTTGGATTGGGTCCACGGGGCACTCTATGCTGCAGAGGCCGTTTGTTTCTTCTTCTGCCAACCCGCACTGCCCGTGATCATTGCGGCGGAAGAGATCGTCGGTGCCGTGCTCGACGTGCTGGAATCCATCCGCGACATTCTCGACGTGGCGGTGCCATCCAGGGCGGACCCGACGAGTTGGCACGTCGACATCGTCACTCCCTATCCAGGCACAGACCCCCACCTCTTGTTCACCGATACCCGGGATACTCTGACCCTCTACACGGACTTCACCAATGGTGGGGCCAACCGGCTCGTCGGCAGGTTTTCCTCCCTGGGGGGGGGTGGTGCTCGATCTTCTGGATATCGACATCGGTCGCATCACTGTCGAGGACGTCCAGGTTCCCTCGACTGCAGCCAGTTTCGATGTTTCGTTGATCAACAATCTCACCACCGGGGATGATCCTGACCGGGCCGCCGACAGCCACACCTTGCAGGTTAACGGGCTGCCGTCTGGTGTGACCGTCGCCCATACCCAACTCGATGTCGAAGGCTCATGTGGGCCGTATCACTATCCCGACAAGGTCTGCGTCGGCGCCGCCTGTGCAGGCGGCGACGTGCCGCAATATCCTGACCTGTATGACATCACCGTGATCGAGGCGCCGATCATAGAAAACATGGGGTGGAATGACGAGTTCGGGGGATGGGATGTCTCCGGTCTTGGATTCAGCACGCTGTGCGGAGAGGTTTTTCAGGTCTACTGGAACGGCGGCTTGGTGTCCTGTGGCCAGATCGAAAACCTGACGTGGGAATCCTTTACCGCAACGGGTACCCTTTTCAGTGAGCCGGGAAGATTCGAACTGGTTTTGGTGGATCCCAGCGATCCCTCCAATCCCGACAAGCATAGGCAGGGCCCTGCCTATGACGTCGGCCTGCCTCCTTACAAGGAGGTTTCCATCGACCGCGTCATCCCCGCCAGCAACTTCATCGGGGATCTGGTGACCGTGCGCGGAGATCATTTCATTCCTTACCCCGACAGCATCTTCATCACCTTCTTTCTCGACCAGGATCGAAACATCACCAAGACCATCCATCCCCAGGCGGTGAACTATGACTGGTTACCTGGCGGATGGGACAGCTTGACCTTCAAGGTGCCCGAGGAGCTGCGCCGCTATGCGGGCCAGACCATTCCCTTCGAGGTCAGGATCGAGACGGACACGTCCTCCGGTCAAACGCATGCCTCTTCCGCATTTACGCCCAGGCAGACGGAGAGTGCCGCGTGGGGTGACCAGGATCTCGTCTCTTTTGGGGAAAGCGGGGGTTATGTTCGCAGTGCGGCGGTCGGGGATATCGATGGCGATGGCATCAACGATCTGGTGGTTGGGGTGCCCGAGGAACGTTCCGGGTTTGGGGCCGTGAATGGAGCTGTCTATATTGCTTTCGGTCCTGTCGAAGGAGCGTCTTTGCCCACTGGCCAGCAATACATCGATCTGGCTGAAGGCAGCATCGCCTCCAGCCATTGGGACGTGGTGATTTATGGAGACGATACGGACTGTTATCTGGATGGGCAGTTCTGCCGCCGCATCGGTGGCGCGCTGGCGCTGGGGGATGTCAATGGGGATGGGGTCAACGACATACTGATCGGCACCACGGATCAGAACGATGCCGGGCTACACGATCTCAACACGGAGGTGTTTCAGGGAAACAAAGGACATTTGCCCGGCAAGGCCTTTGTGTTTTTCGGGAGGTCCCGTGGCCAGTGGAATCGTTGGTATGAAATCGCCCGCGATGAATACGACGTTCTCATCCATGGCGATCTCCAGAGGGAGCTTGGAAAACAGGTGGCCATCGGCAACCTGAATGGCGATGCCTATGCGGATCTGATCGTCTCCGCTCCTTCACAACCCTATAATGCCAGCCGCCCGGACGACGACTGGTCGGGCAGGGTGTACGTGATTTTTGGCCAGGAGACGCTGCCACGCGAGATTCAAGTGGATAACGATCTTCGAGCTGCAGTGGCCGGCGTAATCATCAGTGGTGAGAGTGAACCCCAGGGACAAACGGTATACAAGGGGGACTTGCTGGGTGAAGGACTGGCGGTCGGCGACATGGACGGGGACGGCCGGGACGATCTTGCCGTGGGGGCCCCCGGTTTCTTCAATTCTGCTTTTGATGTCCATTATAGAAAGGGAGCGGTTTTTCTGTTCCGGGGTGCAGGATCCTTCGATAGGCCTGGTCATCTGGTCGCCAGCAGATCGGCCGATCTGGGCGATCAGGATCTTCTCATCGCCGGGCCGACATCCCCGCAGTCTCCTCATCCCCTGCATCGGGGGTGGGAGATCGGGCGCAGCCTAGTCATAGGGGACCTCGATGGGGATGGCAAGGGGGAACTTGTTCTGGCCGCACCCGATGAATATCTCGATTATCAAGCGATCATCGGCATGCCTTCGATTCACGAGGATCATATCGGTAGGATTTATCTGATCGAAGGCTCTGCCCTCTCCGGTTCCGGCGGTCAGAGTGTCGTCGATCTGGCCAGGGCGATCATTCATGGCACCACGACGATTTCCCGTTTGGGTGGCGCGATGGCGGTAGGGGATGTGAATCTGGATGGTTTCCTGGATCTTGTCGCAGGGGCCCCCGGAAAACAGGGGTCGGAAGAACCCGGGAGTGTATGGGGTTTCCATGGGTCACCGCAACTGCCCAGTGGGGAGATCCATCTGACCGATCGCTCGGGGGTTCCCGAGGATTTCATTATCCGTGGGGACCAGGCCCACCCCGAGTCAGCAGGAGGTTTCGGGTCCTTCGTTACGGTGGGGGACCTGGCGCCGTTTGCAGGCGATGACGTGATCGTCGTCGATCCGTTGGCGAGGGCACCCGAGCCCTCCGATCCTGCCCACCAGACATGGCGGGAAAAAGCAGGAATGCTTTATGCCTTTTATGAGGGTGCCCAGTTGTTTTTGCCGCGGATATCGGTATCGCCTGCCAGTGTTGATTTCGGGCAGATCAGTGGCGGCTTCGATCGCAGTGAAACCATTGATGTGGTCAATATCGGTAGTGGGCGGCTGTTTATCGCTTCTGTGGGTACGACGACCTTTTCACCCTGGTTCAGCCAGACGAACGATTGCAGTGGCCGTTATCTCTTGCCTCACGATCGTTGCGCCATTTCGGTTTCCCTTGCCACACGTGTGCCTGGGACTTACAGCGGCATCTTGCAGATCATTTCGAACGATCCGGACCAGGGGGTGATCGATATTCCCGTCCAGGTGGATATTTTGTCCAGCCCGGACATCCAGGTTGCCCCCCGGGATATCGAATTCACCGGTGTGCCTTTGGGGACCACAGCCTCCCGGGAGGTGACGGTTACCAATGAAGGCAATGCAGCTCTTCGACTGGCTTCTTTTGACCTGAGCGCCTCCGTTCATTATTCGTTCTCGGAGGCTTGTCCGGAGGTGCTGGAGCCGCAGGCGAGCTGTAAGGTGACAGTTACGTACGATCCCGGCAATCAGGTCAATGTCACCCATTGGGCAACGTTGGCTGTCCTGTCCGACGATCCCGATGAGCCGCGGGTCGAGGTGAATCTGTCCGGCCATGGCGTGCCTCCCTTTATCTCGGTGATTCCGACGATCGTGTCTTTCGGCAGCGATTTGTCCGAAGTCCAGATTACGCTCAACAACACCAGCGATTCGGCCGCTCTGCAGTGGAATCTTACAGAGGATCTTCCGGCATGGTTGAGTGTTTCCGAATATGGCGGTGTTCTTCCTCCACAGGGCAGTAAGACATTGCTGTTGAATGTCGACAGGAGTGGCCTTGCGGCCGGGTCCTACGCTCATACCCTCACCATCGTTTCCAATGGGGGTAGTCAGTCGGTTTCCCTGTCCATGGAAGCCCCAACCTTCCTTTCTGCTTCTCCTGCATCGATTGAGTTCGGACAGGCCAGGCAGTGGGCGGTACTGCCAATCCGAAACACCAGCAACTCGGATACGGTGCTCGAGTGGCAAATCGAGGATGCGCTCCCCCCCTGGCTGTCTGCTTCCCCTTCGTCTGGCCAGGTGCCAGTGGGGTCAACCCAGAGTGTGCTGCTTTCGGTGGACCGTAGCGGCCTTGCCGTCGGGGAATACCAGCATACGCTTTCCCTGATTTCGAACGGCGGGAATCAACAGATCGGGATCGCCCTGACAGTGGCGGAGCCGCTGGTCTCCTTCGCCCATGCCTTTGGCGGTGAAGGGGGTGAATATGCGGCTGCCGTCCGGGTGACTTCCGACGGTGGGTTCATACTTATCGGCCTTACCAACTCCTTTGGCGGCGGCAACGAAGACGTCTGGCTCCTGAAACTGGATGGAAATGGCCATCTCCAGTGGGAGAAGACAATCGGTGCCATCAACGCGGAACGTGGCTACGATATCCAGGAAACCGCCGACCACGGCTATGTTCTGGTGGCGGGCGGACTGGATGACGACGGCGATTACAATCTTCTGGTGTTCAAGCTGACCTCGCAGGGCGAGATCGAGTGGCAGAGATCCTATGGCGGCAGCCCCGATGACAACTGGGGAGCTTGGGGTATCAACTTCAGTATTCGCCAAACCGGCGAGGGAGGATATGTCGTTGCCGGTAATACCCAGGGCTTCGGTGCAGCGAGAGACGATGTCTGGATCCTCAAACTCGATGCCCGTGGCGAGGTGGAGTGGCAGAAACGCTACGGCGGCAGCGGCGACGACTACGCCAACTGGATCGAGCAGACGGAGGATGCGGGTTACATCGTCGCGGGGGTGACGGAATCCTTCGGAGCGGGCGGTCCTGACATATGGGTGCTCAAGCTGGATGCCAGTGGTGAAGTTGAGTGGCAGAAGACCTACGGGGGCAGTGACTGGGATCTGGGCTATACCATCCGGCCGACCACCGATGGCGGATACGTGCTGCTCGGCACCACATTCACTTTCGGCGGGGCCTGGGTGCTCAAGCTCGACGCCTCGGGTGATGTCACCTGGCAGAAGGCTTATGGCGGATTCGATGGACGCGGCACTGATATCCGCCAGACCCAGGAGGGGGGTTATATCCTCAGTGGGTCCCTCTATACGCCTGGAGGAGGAACCGATGCCTGGTTGCTCAAGCTGGATGCGGCCGGAGAAATCGAGTGGCAGCGGACCTACGGTGGCGACAGGGTGGATGAATTCCTCACCGTGGAGCAGACACCCGAAGGCGGTTTTGTGGCAGGGGGGGACAGTTGGTCGTTCAGGTCGGATCAATATGGCGCTGATGTCGAACTCTGGGTGGTCCGGACCGACCGGTGGGGCAGTCTGGGCAACGTCTGCAATAACGTCAAAGTGCCACAGGTGTCGGCGGTGGCCACGGACGTCATTCCTCAGCAGAGCAGCGTGGACCCCATAGAAACCACGGCAGAACCGGTTGAGTTGGGATTTGCTTCCATGGATTCCGCAAGTGATGTTCAAGCCGTCTGTCTCTTGACCGAGAGCGAATGGCAACAGATGGAAGATCTGGACATCAATGACATACCCGCAAATCTGGATTTCAGCGCGGTGCCTGTCGAGCCCGGAGTGAGGGTCAGTCAATCCATCGTCGTTCAGAATCTTGGGCGTGCGGAAAGGCTGACTTTGGATCTCAGCCTTCTTGGCGATCCGGATTTCACACTGTTCAGCAGTTGTCCTGACCAGCTTCTGCCGGCGCAGAGCTGCAATGTGGATGTTTCGTTCAGTCCCCAACAGGAGGGGGAACGCTCCGCCCGGCTGATCGTTCAATCCAACGACCCGGATGAAAGCACCTTTCAGGTGGACATCACGGGAACGGGCCAGGAATGTATTAAGTGCGAGGGTGGTTCCATTATTCCGGTTCCAGGAGGAGGTTAGCCAGCGACTTCCAGGGATGGTTGGGAGCGGAAATTCCACCCAATGAAAATTGCAAGAGGATAGGGAGATGAAAAAGAAATCAATATGTTATGGATTGTTTCTAGTCGTCACTTTCTTGCTGGGCATTTCTTCCGCCCGGGCGATCACCCTGGGCTTCGAGCCCGCGAATCAGGATGTTCCCTTTGGCGCCAGCGTGGAGGTGGGGGTGGCCCTATCCGATCTGGGAGCCGGCACCACCCCCTCGCTCGGCACCTATGACCTGGACATCTCTTTCGATCCCGCCGTGCTCGGTTTTACGGGGGTTAGCTTTGGCGATCCCGTCTTGGGGAACCAGCTTGATTTATTTGGCCTTGGAAGCGTGCAGAGTAGCGACTTGGGAGGCGGCGTTGTCAACGTATTTGAACTATCGTTGGATCTTATAACGGATCTGATCGCCTTACAGGCGGGGGATTTCACCTTGTTTACCCTCTCCTTCGATACCCTGAGCCGGGGGATCAGTCCGTTATCCATTTCCATCAATGCGCTGGGTGATGAAAATGGAAATCCTCTGGATGCTGATACCACCGCTGGTTCCATCTCGGTGCCCGAGCCTGACTCGCTGCTTCTATTGGGGTTGGGTCTTGCCGGGCTGATGCGATTCAGGTACTTGAGGGGCGCGAGGTGCTCTTCCTGAACCAAGGCTTCAATTCCCGCAACGCCTTTCGGGCTTTCCTTCCCTTGTCGAAGGGATTTTAGACGTCAGACCTGGCACGGAAGCCAACATCCCGCCCATTCCACCTGGAACCGTTCTCCACGGCGAGACCGTGGGTAAACAATGATCCCCGCTTTCTACCCCGAAAGGCGTGTCTGGGGTAGTATGTAATGTACGCGCAATGTCATTTTTTATATCCGATTGAAGGAGAAACGATGTATAGGATCATATGCTTGTTGGGCTGTGTCTTGGTTGTGGGGTTGGCCGGTTGCGCCGGTCGGGGCGGGGTTTCCGCGTCCGCTGCCTCCCGCCCGGAGGCGCCGAAACAGGTCAACGACTTTCCCACCCAGGCCCGGGTGGAGTACGTTTTTCAATGCATGCGCGACCACGGCGGCCAGAATTACGACAATCTTTACCACTGCAGCTGTATGGTGGATGAGCTCGCCAAGAAGATGTCCTATCAGACCTATTCCGAAGCGGTGGTGTTCAAGAATCTGCGTTCCATGCCGGGCGAGCAGGGCGGGCTCTTTCGCGATCCGCCTCAGGCCAGGCGGTTGAGAAACGAATTGCGGCAGGCCGAGCGAGAGGCCGAGGAAGTTTGTTTCGTAAAATGAAATTAAGCTGTCAACAATTACGGTTTGAACTCCCTCTGCTTCTCTGTTTAGATTTGCAAGGTTTGTAACCAGTTTGTAAAGGTAGGAATATGGCTGCGCAACAGGCACGCGATGTGAAGAGGAAACCCCGGGTGGCGCGGGGCAGGCCTGTCGATCTGAAGGCGCTGGAGGAGGTGCGCGATCTCCTGGGGGATACACCCCGGCGCAGGGATCTGCTGATCGAATATTTGCACCGGATCCAGGACGCTTATCATCATATTTCAGCCAGACACATCGTAGCCTTGGCGCATGACATGAACCTGGCGCCGGCCGAAGTCTATGAAGTGGCCAGTTTTTATCATCATTTCGATGTGGTCAAAGAGGGAGAGACACCGCCTCCGCCCCTGACCATCCGGGTTTGCGAGTCCCTGAGTTGCCAGATGGCGGGCGCCCGCGAACTGCTGGAGGCGCTGGAACGCGGCTTGGGGGAAGGCCTCAGGGTGTTGCCGGCCCCTTGTGTCGGCCGCTGCCAGAGCGCGCCTGTCGCCATCGTCGGCCAGAATCCGATCGACCACGCCACTGCGGAGGCGGTGACCACCGCCGTGGAAGCCGAAGCTTTTGATGCGCCAGTCCCGGAATACACGGATTATCAGGCCTATCTGAACCAGGGCGGTTATCGGTTGCTCAGGGAATTGATGGAAGGCGCGAGGGAACCGGCTTCGGTGATCGCGGCGATGAAAGACTCGGGGTTGCGCGGTTTGGGTGGCGCCGGATTTCCCGCCGGTCTGAAGTGGGAGATCGTGAAGAAACAGCCGGCGCCACGCTATCTGGCGGTCAACATCGACGAGGGTGAGCCCGGTACGTTCAAGGACCGCCATTATCTGGAGTCCGATCCCCATCGTTTTCTCGAGGGAATGTTGGTGGCGGCACATGTGGTCGGTTGTGAAAAGATCTTCATTTATCTGCGCGACGAATATCCCGCCTGCCGAAAGATCCTGCAGTCCGAACTGGAGCAGATCCGGGAAAACCTGCCCTTCAAGTCCCATCTGCCCCCGATCGAGCTGCGCCGCGGCGCCGGCGCCTATATCTGCGGAGAGGAGTCGGCGATGGTCGAGTCGATCGAGGGAAAACGCGGCATGCCGCGCCTGCGTCCGCCCTACCTTGCCGAAGTGGGGCTGTTTGGACGGCCCACTCTGGAGCACAACATGGAGACCTTGTACTGGGTGCGCGACATCGTCGAGAAGGGACCCGACTGGTTCACCTCTTTCGGTCGCAACGGCCGCAAGGGACTGAGGTCGTTCTCGGTCTCGGGCCGGGTGAACAAGCCGGGCGTGCATCTGGCGCCGGCGGGGATCACGGTGCGGGAATTGATCGACGAATATTGTGGCGGCATGTTGCCTGGACACGAATTCTACGGCTATTTTCCCGGTGGCGCCTCGGGCGGTATTCTGCCGGCTTCCATGGGCGATATACCGCTCGACTTCGATACCCTCAATGAATACGGCTGTTTCATCGGTTCGGCTGCGGTCGTGATTTTTTCTCAGCATGACAAGGCCAGGGATCTGGCGCTCAACGCCACCCGTTTCTTCGAGGACGAATCGTGCGGTCAATGTACGCCCTGCCGGGTGGGTACCGCCAAGGCGGCGACGCTGATGGCCCGGGGGGAATGGGACCGGGAGCGCCTGGAAGACCTGTGCCAGGTGATGGCCGATGCCTCGATCTGCGGGCTGGGTCAGGCGGCGCCCAATCCAATCCGCTGCGTCTTCAAATACTTCCCCCACGAACTGGAGGGCTGAGCGATGGCTGCGAATCCCGAGTACATCAATGAATTGAAAACCATCACCTTCACCCTGGACGGCAGGGAAATGACCGCCTACGAGGGAGAGACCATTCTTCAGGCGGCCAGGCGACAGGGGATAGAGATTCCCCATTTGTGTTACAAGGATGGCATGCGCCCCGATGGCAATTGCCGCGCCTGCGTGGTGGAAATCGAGGGGGAGCGGGTGTTGGCGCCTTCCTGCTGCCGGACGCCCAAAGAGGGAATGCATGTCAAGGCGGCCAGCGAAAGGGCCGTCAAGTCGCAGAAAATGGTGTTGGAACTGCTGCTGTCGGATATGCCGCAGCAGGGGCGATCCCCCTACCGGAACGACTCCGAACTGGATTACTGGGCCGACAAGCTGGAAGTGGGGTCGCCGCGTTATCCGTCGAGGCAGCAGCCCCAGGCGGACCTTTCCCATCCCGCGATGGCGGTGAACCTGGATGCCTGTATCCAGTGTACCCGTTGTGTCCGGGCCTGCCGCGAGGAACAGGCCAACGATGTGATCGGCTATGCCCTGCGGGGGGCGGCCGCCAAGATCGTCTTCGATATCGACGACCCCATGGGGGAGAGCACCTGCGTGGCTTGTGGTGAGTGTGTCCAGGCCTGTCCCACAGGCGCTTTGATGCCGGCGGGGGAGGTGGGAAAACTGCCGGTGGACAAGAAAGTCGAGTCCACCTGTCCCTATTGCGGGGTCGGTTGCCTTTTGACCTATCACGTGCAGGGCAACCGGATTCTCTATGTCGAGGGCCGGGACGGCGAGACCAATCACAACCGCTTGTGCGTCAAGGGCAGATTCGGCTTCGATTACGTCCATAATCGCTACCGTCTTACCAAGCCTTTGATCCGCAAGGAAGGGGTGGCGAAGACCACCGAGTTGCTCGCCCCCGAGGATCTACACCAGGTGTTCCGCGAGGCCAGCTGGGAAGAGGCGCTGGATCTGGCGGCGGGCGGTCTCAGGCGTATTCGCGACGAGAAAGGCCCCAAGGCCCTGGCGGGCTTCGGTTCCGCCAAGGGCAGCAACGAGGAGGCGTATCTGTTCCAGAAGCTGGTGCGCACCGGCTTCGGCAGCAACAACGTCGATCACTGTACCCGTCTGTGTCACGCCTCGTCGGTGGTGGCGTTGCTCGAATGCATCGGCTCCGGTGCGGTCTCCAATCCTGTGGCCGACGTGATGAAGGCGGAGGTGATCTTCATCATCGGCTCCAACACCACCGTCAATCACCCGGTGGCCGCCACCTGGATCAAGAACGCGGTCCGTCAGGGGGCCAAACTGATCGTGGCCGACCCCATTCGCACCGAAATCTGCCGTTTCGCCACCCATTCGTTGCAATTCCGCCCCGATACCGATGTCGCACTGCTCAATGGCATCATGCATGTCATCGTGGAAGAGGGCCTTTACGATCTCGAGTATATCGACAAGCACACGGAAGGCTTCGAAAATCTCAGGCATCACATCAAAAATTACATGCCGGAACGGGTGGCGCCCATCTGCGGTATCTCCGCCGATACCCTCCGCGAAGTGGCCCGTCTCTACGCCAAATCCAAGGCATCGATGATCTTGTGGGGGATGGGCGTCTCCCAGCATGTCCACGGCACCGACAATGCCCGTTGCCTGATTTCCCTGGCGTTGATGACCGGTCAGATCGGCCGGCCGGGAACCGGATTGCATCCGCTCCGGGGCCAGAACAACGTTCAGGGCGCATCCGATGTCGGGCTCATTCCCATGGTCTTTCCGGATTACCAACCGGTGGGGAACCACCGGGTGCGGGAGAAGTTCGAGCAATTGTGGGACGCGAAACTGGATCCTGAGCCCGGGTTGACGGTGGTCGAAGTGATTCACGCCATCGAGAAGGGTGAGATCCTGGGGATGTATGTCGAAGGGGAGAATCCGGCCATGTCGGATCCCAATGTGGCCCATGCCCGCGCCGCCCTGGCGAAACTCGATCATCTGGTGGTGCAGGACATCTTTCTCACCGAGACTGCCGGCTTCGCCGATGTGGTGCTGCCGGCTTCGGCTTTCCCGGAAAAGACCGGCACGTTCACCAATACCGACCGGCGGGTTCAGCTGGGTCGTCAGGCCATCGATCCACCCGGGGAGGCGCGCCAGGACTGGTGGATCATCCAGGAAATCGCCCATCGTCTGGGGCTGAAGTGGCATTATCAGGGGCCGGCCGATATCTTCGCTGAGATGCGCCGGGCCATGCCCAGCATCGCCGGGATTACCTGGGAGAGGCTGGAGAAGGAGGATTCGGTGATCTATCCCTGTGAGAAGGAAGGCGATCCCGGCGAGCCGGTCATCTTCACCGAGGGGTTCCCGACGCCAAGTGGCAAAGGTTTGTTCGTGCCCGCGGAGTTCACCCATGCCGCCGAGCTTCCGGACGACGAATATCCGTTCGTGTTCATCACCGGCCGACAGCTGGAACATTGGCATACCGGGGCCATGACCCGCCACGCTTCAGTGCTCGATGCCATCGAACCGGAACCGGTGGTGCAGATCCATCCCCAGGATCTGGCCGATCTCGGAGCCCGGGCGGGGGATCTGATCACCCTGGAATCCCGGCGGGGCCGGGTGGTCGCCTATGCCCGGCCGGATGTGGGGATGCAGCGGGGTACGGTCTTCATGGCGTTTTGCTATAACGAAGCGGCCGCCAATATTCTGACCAACGAGGCGCTCGATCCGGATGCCAAGATACCTGAATTCAAGTTCTGTGCCATCCGGGTTTCCCCGGGTGGTCAACCCGGTACCAGAATCCATTGAATTGCAGCCGATCTATTGACTTTTGCGGCCAAATACTTCAATTTACGCCTTCAAGGAACGGTCGGGAAATTTTCCCGACCGGCCGAACGATTTTTTTGACCCTACCACTCCAAATAACAAAGAGGAGGCTCTTATGAAGAAACCCTTGAAAAACGGCCTGATCGCAACTGCTGTCGCGGCTGCGTTGGTGGCCGGTGGGGCCCAGGCGAACGACGAAGTCATCAAGCTGTCCAAGAACCCGGCCAACTGGGCCACGTGGGGGGGGAACTATTGGGGAACCCGCTACAGCGAGCTGGACCAGATCAACAACCGGAACGCATCCAAGCTGCAGCCGGCATGGACATTCTCCACCGGTGTGTTGAAAGGTCACGAAGGTGGGCCCTTGTTCATCAATGGCACCATCTACATTCACACCCCGTTCCCCAACAAAGTCATCGCGATGGATCCCAAGACCCAGAGCATCATCTGGCAGTACATTCCCACGCAGGACGCCGACGAGACCGTTCCGGTGATGTGCTGTGACGTGGTCAATCGCGGTCTGGCCTATGGCGATGGCAAGATCATCGTGCAACAGGCCGACACGACGTTGACCGCTCTGGACGCCAAGACCGGCAAGGTGGTCTGGCAGACCAAGAACGGCGATCCCAAACTGGGCATGACCAACACCAACGCACCGCTGGTGGTCAAGGACAAGGTTCTGACCGGCATTTCCGGTGGGGAATTCGGCGTGCGTGGTTTCATCGCCGCCTACAACCTGAAGGACGGCAAGCTGGCCTGGAAGAAGTACAGCACCGGACCCGATGATGAAGTTGGCCTGGATCCGAAGAAGACCATGACCTGGATGGGCAAGGACAAGGGCCTGCAGCCGGTTGGGAAGGATTCCTCCCTCAAGACCTGGGAAGGCGATCAGTGGAAGATTGGTGGCGGGACCACCTGGGGCTGGTACAGCTACGATCCTCAGCTCAACCTGATCTACTACGGATCGGGTAATCCCGGTACCTGGAATCCGGTGCAACGCCCCGGAGACAACAAGTGGTCCATGACCATCTGGGCCCGTGACGCCGACACCGGTGTCGCCAAGTGGGTCTATCAGATGACGCCCCACGACGAGTGGGATTTTGACGGCATCAACGAAATGGTGCTTGCCGATCAGAAGATCAAGGGCAAGATGCGCAAGACCCTGGTCCATTTCGACCGTAACGGTTTCGCCTACACCCTCGACCGGGTGACCGGTGAGTTGCTGGTGGCGGAAAAGTATGACAAGTCCGTCAACTGGGCCAAGTATGTCGACATGAAGACCGGCCGCCCGGTGGTCGATCCCAAGTACAGCACCGAGGAGAACGGTGAGGACGTCACCACCGAAGACGTCTGTCCGGCCGCGCTCGGTTCCAAGAACCAGGGGCCTGTGGCTTACTCGCCGCGTACCGGTCTGTTCTACGTCAACGGTAACCATCTGTGCATGACCTATGAGCCCTTCGAAGTGGAATACACGCCGGGTCAGCCTTATGTGGGCGCCACCCTGACGATGTTCCCGGCCGGCCGGGACGTCAAGACCGGAAAGAAGAACGGCTCCAGCAACCTGGGTGTCTTCACCGCCTGGGATGCCAAGACCGGCAAGATCGTCTGGTCCTATGACGAGCCGTTCTCGGTCTGGAGCGGTGTGCTGGCCACCAAGGGTGACATCGTGGTCCACGGTACCCTGGAAGGCTATCTGAAGGTGCGTGACGCCAAGACGGGTAAGGAACTGTACCGGTTCAAGACCCCCTCCGGCATCATCGGCAACCCCAACACCTGGATGTTCGATGGCAAACAGTACATCGGCGTGCTTTCCGGCCTGGGTGGCTGGGCCGGCATCGGCATGGCCGCGGGCCTCGAGGGTGAAACCGAAGGTCTGGGTGCTGTGGGTGCCTACCGTTCCCTGGACAAGGTCACCCAGTTGGGTGGCGTCCTGAGCGTCTTCACTCTGGGGCGTTGACAGGAACGATCGCAACGATCTGAAGACCTTTGAAAGAACCCCGGTCGGGCGTGAGTCCGGCCGGGGTTTTGTTTTATACTGGACTCTGAATCAACGTCGAAGGGAGTCTTGTGGAGGAAATAGCCAGATTCATCATGGCCAGCCGCTGGCGCGCCATCGGGCTGACTGCATTGTTCACTATTTTGGGCGTCTATTTCATTCCGGTTTCCATTCTCACCGGGGCGATCATAGGATTAGTCGCCTTGCGCCGGGGCCCTTGGGCAGGCGGGGTCATCATCGTGGGCGCGGGCTTGATCAGTTGGCTGATTTTCTCCCTGTTGCCGCCCAGGCCCGGGTTTCCCTTTCCGCTTTCGTATGCCCTGTGGCCGCCGGTCCTGCTGGGCGCCATGGTGCTGCGCCGGACTTTCTCCCAGGGGATGATGCTGATGGGGGTGGGCGGCTGGCTGATGCTCTACGTATTGGTCATGCACGGGGTCACCGGAGATGTGGTGGCCTTCTGGAAAGGATGGCTGGATCACGCGGTCGTCAATGTCAAAGGCGCCACGGTCGCCGGTTTCGAAGAGGAAGGGACGCTGAGGCTGATCAACGGCCTGGTCGCCCTGATATATGGTCTGGGAATCGTGACTGCCCTGTTGCTGGCCAGGTGGTGGCAGGCCATTCTGTATAACCCGGGTGGCTTTGCCGCCGAATTCCGGCGGCTCCAGCTGCCGCGATGGCTGATCGCGGTGGCGGTGGGAATTGTATGGCTGGCCGGTACCTGGGACAAGGTTCTGATGGTCGATCTGATGGTCGCGGCGATGGTCGTGTACCTGTTTCAGGGGTTGGCGGTGGTGCATTTTCTGGTCCTGCGCTTCAGTGGCAGCTGGTTTTGGCTGGTTCCTGTTTACGGGTTGTTGTTGATGTTGCCCCAGTTTTCCCTGATGGCGGCCGCTTTTCTGGGGGCGATGGACAGCCTGGCCGATTTTCGTGGACTGAGAGCGAGGGACAGGCCGTCATGATTCCTTTCCAGGATACGGCACCCTGTCGGCGCACCCCTTGGGTGACATGGTGCCTGATGGGAATCAACGTTCTCCTGTTCCTTTTCCTCTGGTGGCTGCCCGACGAACTTCGAACCGCCATCTTCTATCATTATGGGTTGGTGCCCGCGCGTTATGTCCATCCCGACTGGGCGCTGCGGGTGGGGCTGAATCCCAGCGACTATCTGCCTTTCGTCACCAATCTTTTTCTCCATGGCGGGTGGCTGCATATTCTGTTCAATATCTGGTTGCTCTGGATCTTCGGGGACAATGTCGAAGACCGGATGGGGTCTGGGCGTTTTCTGGTATTCTTTCTGCTGTGCGGGGTGCTGGCGAACGGGGTGCATGTGGCCATCAACCGGGATGCCATCACAGCGGCGGTGGGCGCGTCGGGAGCGATCGCCGGCGTGCTGGCGGCCTATTTCTATTTGTTTCCCTATGCCCGGGTTATCGTCTGGATCTTCCCTTTTCCCTTGTTCGTGCCCGTGCCTGCCATCGCCTTTCTGGGGCTTTGGGTGATCATTCAGGCCTACAAGGCCACCACTGCCATGGCGACGCAACAACCCTTCGCCGATGTGGCGTGGTGGGGTCACCTGGGCGGGTTCGCGGCGGGATTCCTGTTGTTCCGTTTTTTTGTGCCCAAAGATGAAACCAGAACTCAGGGCTGAGCTGATCCGCTCACTGACCCGCTTTATCCCGGCCGATGCCATCCTGAGTACCGAGGAAGAGCGCAAACCCTATGAATGCGATGGATTGACCGCCTACCGCCAACTCCCGGGGCTGGTGGTCTTGCCGGAGGATCTGGCGCAACTGAAGGGGCTGGTGGAAGTCTGCCGGGAAAGGGAGGTGCCTCTGGTGATGCGGGGGGCGGGGACGGGATTGTCCGGCGGGGCATTGCCGCTTGCAGACGGTGTCCTGGTGAGTCTGGCGCGCTGGAACCGGATTCTGGAGCTGGATGCTGTCAACCGTATCGCCCGCGTTCAGCCGGGGGTGAGGAATCTTGCGATCACCGAGGCCGCCAGGCCGTTTGGTCTGTACTATGCGCCCGATCCATCCTCTCAGATCGCCTGCAGCATCGGCGGCAACGTTTGCGAGAACGCCGGGGGGATTCATTGCCTGAAATATGGCCTGACGGTCAACAACGTCCAGGGAATCAGGATATTGACCCTTTCTGGGGATGAAGTCGAGCTGGGCGGGAGCGGCTATGACGGCCCGGGCTATGATTTGCTGGCGCTGCTGCATGGTTCCGAAGGCCTGCTTGGCATCGTGACGGAAGTGACGGTACGGTTGCTGCCCCTCCCCGAAGAGACCCGGACGTTGATGGCCGCCTTTCCCTCCGTGGGGGGGGCGGCCGCCGCGGTGGCCGCGGTGATTCGCGAGGGACTCGTTCCCGCGGCGATGGAAATGATGGACCGCCCCGCGATCGAGGCGGTGGAAGACTATCTGCACGCGGGTTATCCCAGATCCGCCGGGGCTTTGATCATTTGCGACTTCGACGGACCGGCGGTGCAAGTCGGCGAAGAACTGGCCAAGGCCGGACGGGTGATGAAACAGGAGGGGGCGGAGGAAGTCAAGGTGGCCGCCGATGCTTCCGAGCGGCTGCGTTTGTGGGCCGGACGCAAGTCCGCCTTTCCGGCCATTGGCAGGCTGACGCCCGACTACTATTGCATGGATGGTACCATTCCCCGCCACCGCATCGCTGAGGTATTGGCTGGTATCGCCGACCTGGCCGGCTGTTATGGCTTGAGGGTGGCCAACGTGTTTCATGCCGGAGACGGCAATATCCACCCCTTGATCATGTACGATTCGTCCGCCGGCGAACTGGAACGGGTCGAGGCCCTTGGGCGCGAGATCCTCGAATTGTGTATCGGGGTGGGTGGAACGATCACCGGCGAACATGGTGTGGGAGTGGAAAAGCTCGACAGTATGTGTCAGCAGTTTGGTAGGGGAGAGTTGAAGCTGTTTCACGACGTCAAGCATGCCTTCGATCCGGGGGGGCTGCTCAATCCCGGAAAGGCCGTTCCGACGCTCTCCCGCTGCGCCGAGCTGGGCGGTATGCATGTCCATGAGGGGCGATTGCCTCATCCTGAATTGGAGCGTTTCTGAAATGGATCTGAGCGAAACATTACGCCGGAAGGTGGAAGCGGCCATTGCCGAAAAACGGCCGTTGAAGATCCTCGGTGGAGGCAGCAAGGCATTCTACGGGCGGGAAACCCGGGGGGCGCCATTGGAAACCGGTTCGCATCGCGGCATCGTGGATTATGTGCCCAGCGAACTGGTGGTGACGGTTCGTTCCGGCACCCCGCTGGTGGAATTGGAGCAGGCCCTGGCCGCCGAAGGGCAGATGCTGGGGTTCGAGCCTCCTCACTTTGGCCCCGCCACGGTTGGCGGGATGATCGCCGCCGGCTTGTCGGGACCCAGGCGGCCGTTCACCGGGGCCGTGCGTGATTTCATTCTGGGGGTGAAGCTCCTCAGCGGAAGAGGTGAAATCCTCACCTTCGGCGGCCAGGTGATGAAGAACGTGGCGGGGTTCGACCTGTCCCGCATGATGGCCGGTTCTCTCGGAACTCTTGGGGTGATGCTCGAAGTCTCGCTCAAGGTGCTGCCCCGGCCGGAAATGGAAGTGACGGTTCGCCAGGAGATCAGCCCGGAGCGCAGTCTGGAAACGATGGCCCGGATCATGGGAAAATCCCTGCCGGTGAGCGCCCTGGCCTATGAAGAACCCTTTCTGACCATCCGCCTGAGCGGCTTGGAGGCCGCGGTGGCCGGGGCGGCCGCGCGATTGGGGGGCGATCTGCTTTCTGAAGGTGAACGCTATTGGCTCGAATTGAGGGAGCAGCGCGCGCCTTTCTTTACCGAGGGAGAATCGGACCTGTGGCGGTTGGCGGTGGCGCCTGCCGCCCCCTTGGCGGATATTCCCGGACGTTGGCTGCTCGACTGGGGGGGCGCCCAGCGCTGGCTCAGAACCAGCGCCACCGCAGGGGAGGTCTTTGCCGCCGCGCGGGTGGCGGGAGGGCATGCCACCTTGTTCCGGACTTCGGGAGAACGCGGCCAGGTCTTTCAGCCCTTGCCTCCGGAACTGGCCAGGCTCCACCATGCGCTCAAGCGGGCTTTCGACCCCCATCGTCTTTTCAATCCCGGCCGCATGTACGAGGATCTGTGATGCAGGTTCGGATTCAGGACGCAATTTCGGGGGATCGGGAGGCCGAGGAGGCGGCCAGGATCATCCGGGCCTGTGTGCATTGTGGTTTCTGCAATGCCACCTGTCCCACCTATCGGCTGTTGGGGGACGAGCTCGACGGGCCGCGGGGGCGGATTTATCAGATCAAGGCGCTTCTGGAAGGCGGCCGGCCCACCTTCAATATCCAGAAGCATCTGGACCGTTGCTTGACTTGCCGGGCATGTGAAACCACCTGTCCTTCCGGAGTCGAGTACGGACGATTGCTGGATATCGGCCGGGGTTGGCTGGAAAGCGGGGCGCCGAGGCCATTGACCCAGAGGGTTCTGCGGCGGCTGTTGCGATTCTGGCTGCCGCACCCTCGCCGAATGCGGCCCTTGTGGAATCTGGGGCGGGTCTTGAGGCCGTTGTTGCCCGTTTCATTGAGGGTGTGGCTGGATCCTGGCGAAAACGATGCTCACTGGCCCGGGCCGCGCCATCGGAGGCGGATGCTGGTTCTCGACGGTTGCGTGCAGCAACTGGCCGCCGCCCGGATCAATCAGGCCGCGGCCCGCGTGTTCGACCGCCTGGGAATCAGCCTGATTCGGGTACCGGAGGCGGGGTGCTGCGGCGCCTTGAGTTATCATCTGGGAGCCCACGAGGAAGGGCTGGATTTCATGCGCCGCAATATCGACGCTTGGTGGCCGCAGGTGGAGGCCGGGATCGAGGCGATCGTCGTCACCGCTTCCGGGTGCGGGGTGACGGTCAAGGAATATGGCCGGTTATTGGCGCATGATCCGGATTACGCCGTCAAGGCGCAGGCGATCTCCGCGCTGACCCGCGATCCCGCCGAGATTCTCGCCGCCGAGGATCTGGGCGGGTTGAAGGTGAAACCTCGCAGGGTGGCGTTCCAGTCCCCCTGCACCCTGCAACATGGCCAGCGGTTGAATGGTGTGACCGAAGGGGTTCTGCAAAGCCTGGGCTTCGATCTGGTTGGGGTGGAAGATCCCCATCTGTGCTGTGGTTCCGCCGGCACTTATTCACTCCTGCAGCCGAAACTGGCCGGAGAATTGCGGGACCGAAAACTCGCCACCCTGGAGAAGGCGGACCCAGACGTCATCGCCAGCGCCAACATCGGCTGCATGCTCCATCTGTCGCCCGCTTCCAGGCGTCCTGTGGTGCATTGGCTGGAATTGCTGGCGGATCAAGGCAGGGAGACCGGCCGGTCCATATTGTCACCAATCCAACGGTAGATTTCCACGCTTTCGCCGGGGCACAGCCGGCACCCTCCGGCGCACAAGGTGCCTTGCGGCAATTTGACCACGAGCCCTTTCTTCATCAGACGATGCAGCATCGCGCGCGCGACTTCCGGGTCGATTTGCAGCCGCGAGGCCAGATCCTTGAGCGGAAGCTGGCGGTGACAGCGCAGCAGCGCCCGCAGTTCCAGGATCATTTGCAGCAACTCCGGTGAATGAGACCGGGGCCGCCCTGGCCTGTGGCCGGGACCAGGGGCGGCGCTGTTTTGCGGCCTCTTATCCTGAGAAGCAGCCAGAATGCCGCCAACGCCAGGAAGATGGATGCCATCCACAGGACCGATTGCGCCGGATGCCGGGAAAAGGTTGCGGCCTGATAAAAGAAAACGGCGCTGCTGTAGGCCAGCCCGGTGGTCCAGGTGAGGGCGAAGAGCATCCAGCCGGTTCCCGTCTCCCGCCGGATGGTGGCGGTGGCCGCGACACAGGGGGCGTAGAGAAGGATGAAAAGCAGATAGGCGAAGGCCCCGTGATGGCCGTCGAAATGGCGCACCATGGCGCCAAAGGTGGCCCCGTGGACCGCCTGGGCGGCAGCGGCCTGGGCCGGATCGCTGGTGGAGTCCAGGATTCCCAGCCCCAGCGGGTCGGCCAGGTTGCCGATGGCGTCGTTCAGGTTGGCCGGAATGGTGTCCAGTGCCTCCTTCAACGCCGGGATGAGCGCGAATGATTTTGCGGTGGAAGCCGGTGTGTGGTCGAGGTGGGAATACAGGGCGTCCAGAGTGCCGACCACGACTTCCTTGGCCAGTACGCCGGTCATGATGCCCACGGTCGCCGGCCAGTTGTCCTGCTGGATGCCCAAAGGTCCGAATACCGGTGTGATGGCGCGGGCCGCGGCGCTGAGCATGGATTGATCGGGTTCCACTTCCCCGAACCTGCCATCGGTGCTCCAGGCGTTGAATACGTTGATGACCATGACCATGACGACGATGTACTTCCCCGCGTCGGAGGCGAAACCTTTCAGCCTCAGCCAACTGTGCAGCAACAGATTGCGCAGGCTCGGCAACTGGTAGGCGGGCAATTCCATCAGCAGGGCTTCGGGTTCGCCGGGGAGAAGGGTGGTCTTGAGCAGGAATGCGGTCGCCATCGCCGCCAGGATGCCGATGACATACAGCGCGAACACGATGTTCTGGCCTCCATGGGGAAAGAATGCGGCGGCGAACAGGGCATAGACGGCAAGACGGGCGCCGCAGGACATGAACGGCGCCATCATCACGGTGAGGATGCGTTCGCGTTCGCCTTCCAGGGTTCTTGCGGCCATGATCGAAGGCACGTTGCAGCCGAACCCGACGATCAGCGGGACGAATGCCTTGCCCGGCAGCCCCAGACGGGACATCAGCCGGTCCATGATGAAGGCGGCGCGCGCCATGTACCCTGAATCCTCCAGAAAAGTGAGGAACAGATAGAGGAAACCGATGATGGGGATGAAGGTGGCGACCACCTGGAGTCCTCCACCGATGCCGTCCGCCAGGAACACCTGGAGCCAGGCCGGTGCTTTCACGGTCTGGAGCAGCGCCTTGAAACCGTCGACGAACAGCGCGCCGGCCGCCTGATCGAAGAAATCCACGAAGGCGCCGCCGAAATTGATGGTAAAGGTGAACATCAGATACATCGCCAGCAGGAATACCGGAATGCCCAACCAGCGATTCAATACCAGCGTGTCGATCCGGTCGGAAGGAGTCGGCAGCCCTGTGTGATTGCGCCGCAGCACTTCCCTTCCGATGGTTTGCGCCTGGCGGTAACGGGCGTCGGCGATCAGCAGGTCGGGGTCGTCGGGCAGATCGTGGCGGATCGTGGCGGTGAGGCGCTTGGCCGCTTCGGGCAGGGGCGTCGGAGACCTGTGCCCGGCGAGCAGATGAAGCGCCAGCCAGGGGGAGGGCGGTTCCGCGAGCAAGGGGGTCAGTCCCGTTTCGAGACGGACGAGCGCCTTTTCCAATGGAGGCGGATAGGAAACGATCGGTTCGGGGCAGTGGGGATTTTCTGATTGTCCGGCGATGGCGCTTTTGAGTGCCTCGATTCCGCCGGCCTGTCGCGCAATCACGGGAACCACGGGAATGCCCAGAATTTCGCCGAGTTTCCGGGTGTCCACCTCCATCCCCAGACGTTTGGCCCGGTCCATCATGTTGAGCGCCAGAACCTGAGGCGTCCCTGTTTCAAGCAGTTGCAAGGTCAGATACAGGCCCCGCTCCAGCTGCGTGGCGTCCACGATATTGACGACCACCCCGGCCTGACGGGAGAGCAGAAAATCCCTGGCGATGCGCTCGTCGGCGGAGGTGTCTTCCGGATCGAGCGAGTAGGTGCCGGGAAGATCGATGACCTTGTAACGGCTGTCCCGGTATCGATAGTGGCCTTCCTTGCGCTCGACGGTCACCCCCGGCCAGTTGCCGGTGCGCTGCCGGGTTCCGGTGAGAAGATTGAAAAGCGAGGTCTTTCCGGAATTGGGATTGCCGATCAGTGCGATGACATGGGTGGTCATTGGCGGACTCGCACCAGAATCTGTTTCGCAAGGTTGTGGCCGATCGCCATGCGTTCCTGGTGACGGCCGACGACGATGGCGCCGTTGCGGTTGCGCAGTACCGTCAAATGGGTGCCTGGAGGCAGTCCCAGGCTCAGCATGCGTTTGTGGAGCCTTCCAGGTACCGTAGCGATCTGAATATCTTTACCGGGAGGAATGGTGTTCAACGGATAGGACGCCATGGCATGCCTCATCATGTGAATGAGAATGATTGTAGTTTGTAATCGAGAGGTTGTCTAATGGTTTTTCCTCCTGTCATGGCCGCACCTTGGGACTTCTCCACCCGGGCCGGCGTCTGATCACAAGTTCCTCAGCAGTCTGAATCCGGCGGCAAGGCGTGGCCGGATCCGATTTCCGATCCATGGGTAAAAACATTAAAATACCCGTGTCCTTTGGATGATCGAGGGAGTCAGAGGTTCCACCCCCAGTCAGGAGACAACGAGCAATGGCCAGGCAGGATATCGCCAAGAAAAAGCGCGCCGGAAAACCCAAAAAGAAACGTTCCTACAGGGGGCGGGCCGTCTTATGGATTTTCGTCTTCATGATCATCGACGAGGTGACCCCCGGCATTCCCCTGGCCGAGGTGTTCATTCTGGCGATCCTGATTATTCTGCCCCGCTGGTTGCTCAACATGGTTCACAGGGTGTACGAATATGTCCCTCACAAACAGTCGTGGCGCAGCGTCGGGGACATCTGTCACCGTAACGTGTTGACGGTTTCCCCTCAGGCCAGTGTCCTTGAAGCGGCCCGGTTGATGGGGGAGGAGCAGGTCAGAAGCCTGGTCGTGGTGGAAAAGCGCGAGGCCCTGCCGCTTCTGGAAAGCGAAGCGGAGGACAAGCCGCAAGGCGGCAAAAAGCAGAGCCGCAAAAAGGCCAGGGAAAAAGCCGCTCAGCCGGAGCACGTGTTTTATCCGGTCGGGATTGTTACCGACCGCGACATTGCCCTGCGGGTGGAGGCCGAAGGGTTGCCGTGGGAAGAAACCGCCGTCTCCGAGGCGATGACGGCGAACGTGGAGGTGATGCCGTCGCAGACGGAAGTCCACGCGGCGGTGGAAAAGATGGGGGAACTGGGGATTCGGCAGATACCGGTGGTGGACGACCGCGGCAATCTGATGGGCATTCTCAGCCTGGACGATATCATCGCCATGCTTTCAGACAGCCTGGACGACATGGTCGAACTGCTGCGGCGGGAAGCGCAATTGGAAGCCGAGATCACGAGATAGACGCGCCAGCGAGCGACTGGAACCGGGGGAGAGGAAATGGCCGAAAAAGAGCAAGGCGAAAGAAAGAAACCGAAGAAGGAGCGTTCCTATAAAGCCAAGGTGATCTTGTGGACCGTCGTGCTGATGGTGATCGACGAGATCACCATTGGCATTCCGGAGGCGGATCTGGTGCTGTTCTACGTGGTGCTTTTCCGCCCCAAATGGTTTCTCAATATGACCCACAAGCTCTACAAATATGTGCCCCACAGGCGGGCCTGGCGTCCCGTCAGCCAGATCTGCCGGCGCGAGCTGGTGACGGTGACGGTGGATGAAACCGTGACCGAAGCGGCCAGACTGATGCGGGACCATCAGGCCAGAAGCCTCGTCGTGATCGAAGAACGCCGCTATATGCCGGATGCCGCAACGAACCAGGCGGGTAAGAAAAAATCCTGGTTTGGCAAACGTTCCCGCAAGCAAGCGGTGGAAACTGTGAAATCGGATCCCGAAACCCTTCTCGTGCCGGTCGGCACCCTGACCGACAGAGAGCTGGTGCTGCGGGTCGGGGCGGCGGAAAATGGGGGGCAGGCCCTGTCGGTGGGAGATATCATGACGCCCGAACCCGGTGTCGTGCTCGAAAACGAAGATATCAACTCCGCGGTCGAAAAAATGCGGGAAGCCGGAATGCGCCGTTTGCCGGTGGTGGACGACCGGGGCGCGTTGGTGGGGCTGTTGAGCCTCGATGATGCGATCACCGTGCTTTCGGAAGGACTCAACGACATGTCGTTGCTGCTGCAACGCGAAAGTCAAAAGGAAGCGGCGGGCTCGGTCTGACGTTCTTCGGCCCGCCGCCATATGCCCTGATGAGGAAAGGGAATCAGGGGGCGTTTTGGGTTTTCGCCTTGGGTTCGGCCAGCAACCATTCTTCGTTTTCCCGGGAACGGCAGAAGAAAAAGACGCTTTCCCCACTCAGGCCCCGGATGCTGTTGTAAATCCTGACCTTGCGGCAGGTTCTCTTGGAGGTCTCATAGGTTTTGACTGGCGTGACTTTACCCGCCGCGCCGGTTTTCGGGTTTTTCCATTCCAGGGTTTTGCCATCCGGCTGGTTGTTGAGGGCGTTTTGGACAGCGGAATTGTAGAGCGACCAGTCTTCTTCGTTGTAATAACGGACCGGGGAGTAATTGAGCCAACGAAGATTGAAGGCTTCGGCTCCCGTGGTCATGAAACCTGCCACGATCAAACACGTCAATAAGAATTTTTTCATCCCGTTAGTTCCTTTGATAAAGAGTCCATGGTGGAAATTCGTTAGCAGTATACCCGCCTTTGGCTTTCTGACCAATCTGGACGCGGCCGCCGCGTGAACCCCGGGAGGCATGCCGAATCACCGGGTTGGCAAAACACTCTCAATCGACGGGACGATTCTTTTTATGAAGAAGGGATTTGTGGCGCGGACGCTTCTTTTTCATCGTCAGTGACGACACGGATCTCGTCATCCGTTCCGCTTTCAGCTTCCCCGGTTTCCGATTCCGGGGGGGATGTGGAGGATGCGGTTTGATCCGAATAGATGAGCACCCCGTCTTCTTCCTGATCCGTTTCCGGCTCATCTGTCACTGGCTCTTCTTCCATTTCCGGGGCGGGGGAAGGTTCCAATGGCGCGGGCGCCTCTGGTTCCGGGTCCGGAATGGAAGCGGACGCAGCGGCTGCCGGTTGTGATGCCGAAGCCTCATCCTTCGAGGGAAGCGCCCGCGCCAGGCTTTCCAGGCGGCTGTTGAGAAGCCGCTGTAACCGATGGGGGAAGTCGGCCAGGGTTTTGGGGTCGGGATGGAGATGCCAGGCGACGAATACCTGCCAGAACTGCTTTTCCGCTTCCAGCCATTGAGCGGCGACTTCCTGGGCTGCTTCATCGCTCAAGGGTTGGTGGCTCTTGAGCCATTGGCTGTAGTGGAGTCCGCGTTCTGCGGTGTTGCGCTCCAGAAGATCGGCCATTTCCTCCAGGGAGCGGGTTCGTTGCCGGCGTGTACGCCACGACAGCACGCCCCAGGCCAATGCCAGGAAAGCGAGAAGCAGAAAAAGCTCGGTGCCCAACAGGGCGGGAACGGAAAGATTCATCTGTCGTCGACCAGTGTGATCACCAGGTCTTCGTTTTCTTCGTCGTTTTCGGAAGATCCGGTCAGATGATGTTCGCTCTGTTTCAGGGTGTCCAAAATCTTTTGCCGGCTGGCCTCTATGTCTTGCTGGGTTCTGTCTGCCGCGAACATGCGGGTGTATTCCCTGGAGAGGGTTTCCACCGTGGCCGTCGCCACCTGAAGCTGTCGTGTCAACTGTTCTGTTTCCCTTTTGAGCCGGTCGATTTCTTGCTCGGCTTTGTCGAGCGTTTCTTTCATTACCGGATCTTCCCGCTGGGGCAGGTTCGCCAGCAACTCCTGGTAAGGCTTGGAAAGTTCCCTGACACGTTGGTCGATTTGGCCGAGCAGGGTGGTGTCTCTTTGCAGGAACAGCTTTACGATCTGATGATAGAGGGCTGTCTCGAGTGCCTGGATGGTGGCCAGGAATTCCCGGCGTTTGTCTTCGGGGAAGGACTGGATTTCCATGAGGATTTCGTTCAGCTCCCCGGCGTGATTTTCGCCGGCCTTTCTCAAGCGGTCGATCACTTTCCTGATGCCCTGTTGTTCCCGCAAGTCGCGCCGGGTCATGATCCAGATGATGCCGGCCAGGGTGACGAGCAGGAGCGCGGCCCCCTCCAGCAGCAGGAATCCCGTCAACGGATCAAGCACGATCATGTTGGCGTCTCCCCGCCCAGACGGCTGAGAAGCACCTGGTTCTGGTGCTGGATTTTTTTTCTCAACCAGCGCCAGGCGAAGAAGCCGCCGCCGAGGAATGCCAGGTTGACGCCGGTCGCGATCAGGGCCGGCCGGAGCCAGCCTTCTTCCTGCTCCAGTTCTTCTTCCAGCAGCAATGCTTCATCCTCTTCTTCCGAATCTTCTTCTTCCGATGCCGCCGCTTCCTCTTCCTGATTTTCCTGTTCCGCCTTCGCCTGCCCCGGGATGATCTTGGGTTTCATCACCAGGGCCAGGGGGTTGCCGTCCAGATCCCTGGCCTCGAGCTGGAAACTGACGGTGAGTTCGGTCCCTGAAGGCGGAGCGTCGAGAAGGAGCCGCCATCGTTTCCGGTCGGTGGTGGAAAATTCCTTTTCCAGCGTTTCTCCTTGTCCCGTCATGACGGCCCGGGCCTGGAAGGTTTTCGGGTCGATGACCCGGGTGTCGGGTGTCAGGGACAAAAGGATCTGGCCCGGTCTTTCCGCTGGATGTTCCAGCCCGATTTCGACCGGGGTCGAAATGACCTCGATGTTTTGCTCCCAGGTGCGCTGGAAAGTCTTGCCATCGACGGTCAATTCAAGGGTGTGTTCGCCCGGCGAGGTGAATTTGCCGATGGCCCGCCGGAACGTCCCCGGCTGCTTCGGATCCTGCGGTAACACGATGCCGTCGGCGGCGTCCTGTTTCAGCCTGAATGTCATCAGGCGCAAAAAGTTTTCCCGGGTGATGCGCTCGCCGTGTTCGGTCAGTTCCGCGGTCAGGGTGACGGTTTCGTCCCCCATAATGTAATTGGGCAGAGGGGTGACCTGGAGTTTGAGATCGGTGACGATCATCACTTGATTGTCCGGGTCCGTTTCGGCTTCCAGCCGCCAGTTCCCCGGCATGGGATGGCTGACGGTGACGAGATCATAGCTTTCCTCCTGGTGCCAGCGGACGTTTTCCGGGTATTTGTCAGCGCTCCAGATCTCGCCGCTGGGTTTGATCAGCTTCGTGCCGGGGCTGTCCGGCCGGCGGAAGACCAAGAGAGAGAATTCATCGATACTGGAATCGATCTTGAACCGGTTTTCCTGGAGCGGAACCGTATCGCGTGGCACCGCGCTTTTGAAGATGTTCAGAAATGTCCGTTGCAGAGCTTCCGCCGTCCGCGCGATTTTGTTTTTGCCATCGGTGGCCACCGCGAGCTGTTTCAGCAGCAGGTGATCGGCCTGATCCGAGAGGGCGATGGTGTAAACGTGAATTCCCAGGGTTTGCAGCCTTGGGGCGAGCTTGTCGAGAATGCTTTTCCTGGACATCCGGTCCAGTGGAGCGCCGCCGTTCACGTCGACCATGCCATCCGTCAGCAGAATCAGGTGTCTCCCCGCCTTGGTTTCTGTCTGTTCCCACCCGCTGATTGCGGTCCCGATCGCTTTTTCGATATCGGTCAGGCGGCCGTTGGAATGGATTTTCTCCGCCGCTTTGGCGGCATTGCGTTTCCATGCCTCATCGACCTTCGTGGGGGCGATCAGGGTTTCGGGATCGTTGGCGAACAGCCAGACACCGGCCTGGGTGCCCGGCGGCAACAGCTCGAGCAGCAGTTTGAGGGCGGGAATGCGTAAATTTCTGGGGTCATTGTGTTTCATGCTGCCCGAGACATCGATGAGGACTCTGACTTCGTCACCAGTGACGGGGATTGCCGTCAACATCGACAGGGTCAGGCAGAGGCAGGGTAGGAAACGCACGATCGATCTCGACTCCAGAGCAGTTTTTTCTCAAGGATAGACCAAATCGCAGGGTCGGGCCGGTTCGCCGTTTTCTTGTAATGGCGGGTTCTTTTGCTAGTTTTCCCTATCAGGAGGGAAACATCTGTGAGACGAATCACATTTTTGATCTGGATAGTCCTTTTGCCGGCCTGTATGACCCAGCCGAAGCTGGAAGGCAAGCGTCATCTGCAGCCGGAGGAACAGGTGGCAGGGGAGATTCCGCCGCCCGTCCTGAATCTGCCGCCCCAGCCGCTTCCCGCCGCCGGCAAGGCGCCGCGCAAACGGTTTTCCGCGGTGGTGACCGGGGTGCCCATTCGTCAATTGCTGTTCGCCCTGGCGCGGGATGCGAAACTGAACCTCGATCTCGCCCCGGGCGTGGAAGGGGAAGTGACCCTCAACGCCATCGACCAGACCCTGCCGCAGATCCTGGAGCGATTGACCAGGCAGGTGGATTTCCGTTACCGCTTCGACGGCGATGTGCTGGTGGTGGAACCGGATACGCCTTACTTCGAACATTACCCCATTCCTTACGTCAATCTGGACCGGGACAGCACCAGCACCGTCGGGGTTTCCAATCAAATCGGCGGCGACGGGGAAAGTTCCGGCGATTCGGACGAGGAGGAAAACGAATCCTCGACCCGGATCGAGACTCTTTCCAGGAGCCATTTCTGGGACCGGCTGGTGAGAAATCTCCAGGCGGTCATCGGCGAGCCGCCGACCGGCATGCAGGGGGCGCAGGCGGCGCAGGGCAATCTTCCGGCGGAGCCGGTCCATATCATCGCCCATCCCGAAAGCGGCATCCTCAGCGTCAAGGCCAGCGCCAGGATGCACCGGCGGATCCGCCGTTATCTCGACATGGTGGTGAGCCGGGCCCAGCGGCAGGTGCTCATCGAAGCGACGGTGGTGGACGTGGTGCTGGGGGACCGTTTCCGGGCCGGGGTCGATTGGGAGGCGGTCAACGTCAAACTGGGCAGTGACAAGCGCAAGATAGACATCGTCCAGAACATGCTCGGCAACGCTTTGTCCGGCCCTCCGGCGCTGACCATCGCCTATGCGGGCAAGGACATCGCCGCGACCATCAAATTACTGAGCGAATACGGCACCACCCGGGTGATCTCCAGCCCGAGGCTGATGGTGGTCAACAATCAATCGGCCATCATGCGGGTGGTCGAGAACAAGGTCTACTTCACCGTCGAGGCCAATGTCAGCCAGGCCCAGACCAACACCCTGACCACTTTCGAGACGGTGCCCCACACCGTGCCGGTGGGGTTCGTCATGAGCATCACGCCCGCCATCGACGATGACGACAACGTGTTGTTGCATGTTCGCCCGACCATTTCCAGAATCACCGGTTACATCGACGATCCCAATCCCTCCCTGGCGGAGGCGGGAACCGTGAGCAGAATTCCGGAGATCGAGGTGCAGGAAATGGAATCGCTGCTTCGTCTTCACGACGGTCAGATCGGCATCATCGGCGGGTTGATGCAGGACAATGAAAAGCGGCGCACCCAGGGGGTTGCGGGATTGGCGAATATTCCCTATGTGGGCCAACTGTTCTCTTTTCACGATGATGATGTCAGCAAGTCCGAGTTGGTGATCTTCATCCGTCCGACACTGGTTCGCAATGTCAGCCTGGACGCGGATCTCGACCAATACCGTTCCTATCTCGACCAAGTGGAGCGTCATGACCCATGAAGAGGCGGGGGTGGACGATATGCCTAGCGATGTTCTCTCCACTGGCCTGGGGCGGCGGGGAGATGGCATGCCCGGATCCCCGCGCGGGGCTTCAGGCGCCCATGGAAGGACCGGTTCGCAAGGGCTACTTCCGGGTGATCGAGGTGCCTGTGGGGTGGGTCGTGGAGTGCTGGCTGGCGGAAGGGCGCAGAGCCCTGGAAGCGGGGCGGTTCGATGAGGCGGACGGGGCTTTCCTCAAAGCCTGGCGCGACGGCAGGGAGAAAACCACGGCCCTGTTGGGGCTGGCGGCGGTGGCGGTGCGGCAGGGCAGGATGGAGGAAGCGCGGTCGAGATACCGGCAGGTGCTCCGCTACGACCCGGGAAATTCCCGGGCGCTGGCGGGACTGAGTATCGTGGCCGGCGACGACCCGGAGCTGTTGGCCACGTTGGAGCGCATCGCCCGTGAGCGGCCACCCCGGCCAGAGGTGTATTTCGCGCTGGGCAACCTGTATGCGCGCCGGATCGACTGGCCCAAGGCCCAGTCGGCTTATTTCCAGGCATATCACCTGGACAGGGACGATCCGACCTACGCCTACAATCTGGCGGTCAGCCTCGATCAGCTGGGGAAAAGGGCCCTGGCGCGGCGCTTCTATCGGCGGGCGCTCGATCTGGCGCAGCTGAGGTTCGCCGGGTTCGATCGGGAGGCCGTCCGCCGGCGGCTGAACCGGCTGGCCGGGAGCGGGTCATGAGTCCGGCAAAGAAGCGCTTGGGAGAGTTGCTGATCGACGAGGGGATTCTCACCCCGGATCAGCTGGAGATCGCCCTGCTGGAGCAAAAGACCGGTGGAAGCCAGGAGCCGCTCGGCAAGATTCTGGTGCGTCTGGGGTTCGTCAGCGAGGAGATTATCCGCGATCAGCTGGGACGTTCCCTGGGACACGAAAGCATCGATCTGCGGCGCCTGGTGCCAGATCCCAGGGCGCTTTCGATGATCGATCAGGAAACCGCCCGCCGCTTGCGGGTGGTGCCGGTGGCCCTGGACGAGCAGACGGGGCAACTGGTGGTGGCGATGCATGATGTGTTCGACATCGTGACCCTGGACCGGTTGACGTCCATGCTGTCCGGTGAGGCGGAAGTGAAACCGGTGTTGGCGGGCAGCGCCGAAGTGGAACAGGCGATCGACCGCTTCTACGGCTTCGAGGTGTCCCTGGACGGCATCCTGCGGGAACTGGAAACCGGCGAGCAGGAAGCGGATCTGCAGCTGGAAACCGACCGCTACAGTCACCCCATCGTCCGTCTGGTGGACGCGATTTTGACCGATGCGGTCAAAAAGGGGGCCTCCGACATCCATTTCGAACCCGAGGAAGGGTATCTGCGCCTGCGTTACCGCATCGACGGCGTCTTGCAACAGATCCGGGTACTGCACAAGCGTTACTGGCCCGGCATGCTGGTGCGGATGAAAGTGATGGCGGAGATGAACATCGCCGAAAGCCGGGCGCCCCAGGACGGTCACATTCAGTTGTCGGTGGCGGGGAGGGAGATCGATTTCCGCGCCGCCACCCATCCGACGATCCACGGCGAGAACCTGGTGCTCAGGGTTCTCGACAAGCACAAGGGGATCGTCCCCCTCGATTCCCTGGGCCTGGCCGCCGACACCCTGGATGCCATCCGGCGGATGGCCCGGCGGCCCGAGGGCATTCTGCTGGTCACAGGCCCCACCGGCAGCGGCAAGACCACGACGCTGTATTCCCTGCTCAGCCATATCAACGAGGAAAAGATCAACATCATGACCCTGGAGGATCCGGTGGAATATCCTCTCCCCATGGTCAGGCAGAGCGCCGTCAATCCATCGGTGAAGCTCGATTTCGCGGCGGGCATCCGTTCCCTGATGCGCCAGGATCCGGATGTGATCCTGGTCGGGGAGATTCGTGACCGGGAAACCGCCAGCATGGCCTTCAGGGCGGCGATGACCGGTCACCAGGTGCTGTCCACCCTGCATACCAGTTCGGCGGTAGGGGTGTTCAGCCGGTTGCGCGACATCGGGGTGCCCACCGATCTGATCGCCGGCAATCTGATCGGGATCATCGCCCAAAGGCTGGTGCGCAGACTGTGCCCGGCATGCCGCAAGGAAACGGAGGTGGGCGCGGATATGGCGGGATTGTTCGGTCACCTCGAGACGCCGCCACGGGTGATCCACGAAGCCGGACGCTGCGAGGCGTGTCACTGGCTGGGGTACCGGGGGCGGATCGTGCTGATGGAGGTGCTGCCGCTGGATCGCGAGCTGGATGCCCTGGTGGCCGGGGCGGGCGCCCCGCACGAGATCGAGGCGCTGGCGCGGAAAAAGGGTTTTCGGTCCCTCGCCGAGGAGGGATTGCGGCAAGTGGCGTTGGGGAACACCACCCTGGCGGAAGTGGGCCGGGTCACCCATTTGCAGGCGCTGTCGGGGTAGCCGGTGGCTTCGTACAAGTATCTCGCCATCGACGAGAAGGGGCGGCGCCTGCGTGGAACCGCCGAGGCCGACAACCTCGACATGCTCGATGCCAGACTCGGCCAAAGGCGATTGACGCTGATCCGGGCGCGGGAGCAAAAGGGGCGGGGCGCGATCCGGTTGCGCCACAAGGTGGGGCGCCGGGATCTCATCCAGTTCTGTTTTCAGATGGAACAAATGATCAACGCCGGGGTGGGCTTGCTCGAAGCCCTGCAGGACTTTCGCGAATTTCTCGAGCCGGGGACGATGCGGGACGTGGTGGCCAACGTGGCCGAGAAGATCGAGGCGGGTGAAACCTTTTCCCAATCCCTGGCGGCTTTTCCCGCCGTGTTTCCCGAATTGTTCGTCAACCTGGTGCGGGCGGGGGAGCAGAGCGGTGAACTGGGCAAGGTGATGGCGCACCTGACCGAATCGCTCAAATGGCAGGATGAAATGATCGCCCGGACCCGGAAGGCGTTGGGCTACCCCCTGTTCGTGTCGGCGGTGGTGATGGCGGTGATGGCCTTCATGCTGGTGTACGTGGTGCCCCAGGTCACCGGCTTCATCGTTTCCATGGGAGGGGCGCTGCCGTGGCACACCCGTTTGCTGATCGCCGTTTCCAATGGGGTGGTGGCCTGGTGGCCCTGGTTGTTGGGCTTGCCGGCCGTGGGCCTGGCCGGCGCCCGATTCGTGCTCAAACGCAACGAAAGGGCGAGGAAATGGTTCGATGGCTTCAAGCTGCGCCTATGGATCGTCGGCCCGGTGTTGCAGAAGATCGTCATGGCCCGTTTCGCCCATTATTTCTCTCTGTTGTTTCATTCCGGGCTGCCGGTACTCGATTGTATCGATCTGTGTGTCGGCGTGGTGGGCAACCGTTTCGTCGCCGCGAGCCTGGAGCGGGCGAAGCTCCGCATCACCCAGGGGGAAACGGTGAGCGACGCTCTGGCCGGGAGCGGTCTGTTTCCCAAGCTGGTGATCCGGTTGCTGAAGGTGGGCGAGCGAACCGGCGATCTCGGCAGCGCTCTCGGCAGCGTCAATTATTTTTACCAGCGCGATGTCGATGAAGCCATCGGCCGGATGCAGGCGATGATCGAACCCGCCCTCAATATCGTCATCGGCGCCGTCATGGGGTGGGTGATGATATCGGTGCTGGGGCCGGTCTACGACATGATCAGCAAGGTGCGATTCTGATGCGCTGGGTGTTGTACCTGGGGAACGCCAGACAGGCGCTCTATCGGGTCGGGCGTCACGATGCCCGGCTGGTGTGGCAGATGCAAGACGGCCCCCCGGCCGAGAAGCCGGCGGCATGGTCGTGCAGGCGCTTGGCGGTGATCGTGGATCTGATGGAAGAAGAATACCGCCTGGAGCGGCTGCCTCACCTCGGCGGAAGAGACCGCGAGGCGCTGTGGGCCCGCAAACGGAGGCAATTGTTCCAGGACGAGCCTTACGTTTCGGTCGTCCGGATTGGAAGAGAGAAGTCGGGGCGCCGTGACGACCGGGTGCTGTTCACCGCCGTTCGCGATGCGCCGCGGTTCAAGCGTTGGCTGGAATCTCTGGCTTCATGGCGGATCGCGGTGACGGGTATCTGGTCGTTGCCCCGCCTGAGCGCCGGCTGGAGGGCCTGTCCCCTCGTCGAAGGGTTGCGGGTGCTGCTCTACCGGGGCGGGGGCAAGATCGCCCTGCGGCAGACTTATCATGAAGGCGGTCATCTCGTATTCAGCCGCTTCAGCCCGGTGGCAGGGGAAGAAGAAGGCGCGCAGGAACTGGAACGGATGTGGCGCTATTTGTCACGCCAGTTTCAATGGGAAGCGGGGCGGGCGATTCCGCTTCAGCTTTGGGTGCCTCCCGGTCTGGAGGAGATGGCAAAAGGGCTCGTGGAGGGGTTGCCGAACAGCGAACCGGCCTTTATCGGCCTGACGAAGGTCGCCAGGACGAAGGGTTGGCGGGGAGAGGCGGCGGCCCTGGACGTGCCGGCGTTGGCGGCGTTTGCCTTGATGCGGCGCTGGAATCGGCAGCCATGCCATTACCGGGATCCGGTGCTGCATGCCCGGGAAAAGCGCCGGCGGCTGAATCTCGCCCTCTACCTGGGGTCGGCGGCTCTGTTTGCGGTGGCGGCGGGATACGATACGTTGATGGAACGTCATATCCTTCAACTGGATGAGGAGATGCGGCGGCTGCGGCTGAAGCGGCAAACCCTTGCCGGCGGGCCCGGCGCTCGGACGGTTCCGGAACCTGTGGCCGGTCTGGATGCCTGGCAACTGGAATCGTTGCTGGCATTCCAGCGGAAGATCGCGGCCGGGCGGATCCGTCCGGAATCTTTGTTGACGCCGATTTCCAGTGCGCTTGATCGTTTCCCCGCGTTCGAACTCGTGTCTTTGGGCTGGCGGCGGCCTTCTCCCGCGGACGAGGAATCGGAGGAAGAAGCCGGGATCGATTTGTCCCGTCCGCCCCGCGTGACACTTTCGGTCAGGGTGCCTCTGGAAGGGGGCGTCCTGCGCCAGGCCGTCGAACGGGTGGAGCACTTCGTGGCCTTGCTGGAAAGGGACGGTCAGGTGGCCTCGGCGTGTCTTGCGGCGAGCACCCTTCCCGTCGCGGACGATGGGCCCGCCAGTGGGGAGGTCGGCGCGGTTGAAAGGGGGGAGGATTCGGCTATGTTTACCATAACGGTCGATATGAAGGCGTTTTCCTCCCGGCCGGCTTTGGAAGCGCGGGACTGAACAGGGGTCGAATGAAGAAACGTGAAGCTCATGAACATTTCCAGATGGTTGCCTGTAGCGGTATTTGCCGGAGCGCTGATGTTTGCCTCGGTCACTGTCTTTCTGTTTCACCAGCAATGGTGGGCGTGGGAAAAGGCGCGCGACCGGCTGGCGCTGGACGTGGCGGCGCTGGCGCAGCAAAAGAGCCGGAACGAGGAGGCGGTCGAATTGTATGGGCGGCTCGTGCCCCGTTATGAGCAGGCCGCGGATCGGGGCTGGTGGCGGCCCCAGGAACGGCTGGCATGGCTGGAGTCGGTGCGGGATGCGGCGCGGGCTGCCGGGGTGGTCCGGCTGCGTTATACCTTGTCGCCTGCCCGGTGGCTGGAGGACGAGGGCGATTTCGGCATCCGTTCGGTGGCGGTGGAGTTGGAAATGGATTTGGTTCATGGCGGGCAGTTGCTGGATTTGTCCCGGGCACTGGAGAGGCTCGGGCCTTTCAGTTGGGAACGCTGCAAGATCGAGCGTCGTCCGGAGCCGCCCGAACCGGCCGCGCCGAACCTGGCGGCCGTTTGCCGGCTGGAATGGCTGGCCATCGTCCATCGGTCGGCCGATGAGGCGGATGGGGATTTTGTTGATGATGGGCTGGATGCCATTTGAAGCCGTGGCGCTGGGGCGTCTTTTCTTCACGCCCCAGGAGCGGATGATGCTGGAAAAAAGCACGGGGCCTGCAGATTCCCCGGCCGCTACGAAAGACACCCGCCGGAACGTGAAGACCGCCACCCTGACGGCCAACGGCTGGTTGTGGTCGGGAGAGCGGGAACGGATCTGGCTGAACGGCGGGGAGAGGCAGCCCGGTTCTTACCGTTTCGATTCCGGGGAAATCAGGGTCCGCTGGCGAGGTCGTGTTTTGGCCCTCAAACCGGGACAGACGGCGGTCGAAACGCCCGGGGGAAAAATCGTGATCCGGGAATTCGGGGATGATTGAACAGCGCGGTTTTTCCATGGTGGAAATGGCCATGGTGCTGGTGATCTTCAGCCTGCTGATGGGCGGGATGCTGATGCCGATGGCGGCCCAGTACCGGAACAAGCGGGTGGCCGAAACCCAGGGCAAACTCAACGCCATCGTCGAAACCCTCTACGGTTTCGCTCTCGGCCGGGGCAGGCTGCCCTGCCCGGATATCGACGGAGACGGGCAGGAAGACAGGAGCGCCTCGGGGCGGTGCAGGCGCGCTTCGGGAGATCTGCCGTGGGTGACCCTGTCGGTGGATGCCGGGGATGCCTGGGGACGGCCCTGGATCTATCGGGTGACCGGGGCATTCGCCGACGCGGCCGATGGCACGGGGTGCGGCAAGACGGTTGCCGGGGTTTCCTTTTCCCTCTGTTCGCAAGGCGACATCCAGGTGAAGGATTCAGCGGGCGGACTGGTGGCCGACAAACTGCCGGCCATCGTGGTGTCGCAGGGTGAAAACCCGTCCGCCTCCCGAGTGGAAAGAGAAAACCGGGACGGCGACAGGGTTTTCGTCAAGGATGTCTACTCCGACGTGCCGGGGAAAGAATTCGACGATCAGGTGGCCTGGGTGACATCGGCGGCGCTGAAGAACCGGATGGTGGTGGCGGGCGTGCTGTCTGCCCCGTAATCTGGGAGTGAAGAGGGAGAAGGCGATGACGATTGAGGCAAAACGTGTTGTGAGTGATCGGTAATTTGGAGGTAATCATGCGTAAACAACAAGGCTTCACCCTGGTGGAAATCGCCATCGTTTTGGTGATCATCGGCATTCTTCTGGGCGGCGTGCTCAAGGGCAGGGAATTGATCGAAAACGCCAAGATCGCCAATCTGGCCAAATCCATCGAAGAGATCCGGGCGGCGGTCAACGCCTATCAGGATCGTTACCGTGCCTTGCCCGGTGATGACAAGAAGGTGGACAAGCACATCACCACACTGGCCGCCAGCGATGCGGGGGATGGTGATGGCAGAATCGAGGGCAGCTGGTATTCGACCAGGAACAGTGATGAAAGCAGGAAGCTGTGGAAGCATCTGCGCGCCTCCGGATTTCTTTCCGGAGAAGGCAGCGAACAGCCGGTTCACAGCTATGGGGGTGTCGTCGGGGTGCAATGGGCCAATATCGGAACTGGAAACGCCAATCTCATCTGCCTGGGTAATCTGTCCGGCGACATCGCCCGGATCGTGGATAACCGCATCGATGACGGGGTGGCGACCAGCGGTTCGGTCCGGGCCTGGGGCGCCAGGAGCGATTATGTGGATACCGGAACCTATCACGTCTGTACCAGGCTTTGAGATGGCGGAGGTGTGCCGGCGTGCGCCCGGGTGCTGACCAGCGAAGCGAATCTCGGCTTCCGGCGGGCGGGTTCCAGGTGGAGATCGCCCGCCACAAATGGCGTTCCGGAGAAATCCGGTGGTGCCATCTGGTCGATTTGAGCGGTAACGGATTGAGTTTCGTCAGTCACGACAACCATCTCGGCCCCCTGGACAAGATTTCCTTCCGCCTCCACGTGGGGGCGGGTGTCGCCGAGGGAAAGGCCGTCATTTGCTACCGGCGGCCGGAAAGTGACAGCCGCTGGCGTTATGGGGCGATGTTTTTGAGTATTTCACCTGAAGTCGAGGAGCTGCTTCAGGAGGAACACCTGTCCACGGAAGAGGTCCGGTCGGTGGCGCGGCAGGTGGCGGACAGGATGGCCATGCAAGCGTGCCGCTCCGAGGCCCGGAGGCGGGCGTTGCGTTCCAGGGCGCTGTTGTGCGAAGCCGTTCGGGCTTTTCTCGAACGGCTGGAAACCCTCGGCCATCCACTTCCGCAACCGGTCGAGGTGAGTCTGGAAGAAGGCGTCCGGGTGGGGAAAGAAGCCTCCCCGCTTGTCGTTTCCGCGTTGGAAAACGGGTTGGGCTATGCTTCCAGCCGCGGCGAGCACTTCTCCAACGTGTTTGAAGTCCTGGAGTTTTTGCGCGCTGAACTGGCGCTCAACCAAACCGGCCGGTGATGTAATCCTCGGTCAATGGATGGCGGGGGTTGGTGAAGATGCGCGAGGTATCGCCCACCTCGATCAATTTTCCCAGATGGAAATAGGCGGTGCGTTGCGACACCCGTGCGGCCTGTTGCATCGAATGGGTGACGATGACGATGGTGTAACGTTCGCGCAGCTCGTCTATCAGTTGCTCGATGGTGGCGGTGGCGATGGGATCGAGGGCCGAACAGGGCTCGTCCATCAGCACCACTTCGGGGCCCACCGCGATGGTTCTGGCGATGCACAGGCGCTGCTGCTGTCCGCCTGAAAGACCGGTAGCCGGGTGATCGAGCCGGTCGCGCACCTCTTTCCAAAGTCCGGCCCTTTTCAGCGAAGTTTCCACGATATCGTCCAGTTCGGTGCGGTTGGACGCCAGTCCGTGGATGCGGGGGCCATAGGCGACGTTGTCATAAATCGACTTGGGGAATGGGTTGGGCTTCTGAAACACCATGCCGACCCGGGCCCTGAGGACGACGGGATCCAGTTCCTTGCTGTAGATATCCTGCCCGTCGAGCCGGATGTCGCCTTCGACCCGGCATCCCTCGATGATGTCGTTCATGCGGTTGAGACAGCGCAGGAAGGTGGACTTGCCACATCCGGAAGGGCCGATCAGGGCGATCACCTCCCTTTGACCGATGTCCAGATTGATGTCGAACAGGGCCTGTTTTTCGCCGTAGAAGACGTTCACACCCCGGCAGCAAATTCTGGGCTTTGCGACGCTGTACTCCCCCACCGTTTGATAACCTTGATCCGAGTCGGTGGACGTGGGAGCCGCAGAATCCCGGCTTTCCTCAAATTTCTCGACGATGTTCATGATGGTACTCATGGATGATTCTCCCATTTTTTCACCAGCGCCGTTCCAGGCGGCGTCGCAGCAATACCGCCAGTAGATTCATCAGGCCAAGAAAAACCAGCAACACGATGATGGCGGCGGAGGTCCGTTCGACGAAGCCCCGCTCCGGGCTGTCGGCCCACAGGTAGATTTGCACCGGCAAGGCGGTGGCGGGGTCCAGAAACCCTTGGGGTGGATCGACGATGAAAGCCACCATCCCGATCATCAGCAGCGGCGCGGTTTCCCCCAGGGCCCTGGCCATGCCGATGATGGCCCCGGTGAGCATGCCGGGCATCGCCAGGGGCAGAACGTGATGGAACACCGTTTGCATGCGTGAGGCGCCGATGCCCAGGGCGGCTTCGCGGATGGAAGGGGGAACCGCGGTGAGCGCGGCGCGGCTGGCGATGATGACGGTGGGCAAGGTCATGAGGGTGAGGGTCAATCCGCCCACCAGGGGGGTGGAGCGGGGCAGGCCGAAATAGCCCAGGAACACCGCCAGCCCCAGCAGTCCAAAGACGATGGAGGGAACCGCCGCCAGGTTGTTGATATTGATCTCGATCATGTCCACCCAGAAGTTCTTCTTGGGGGCGAATTCCTCCAGATAGATGGCCGCCGCGATGCCCAGTGGGAAGGAAAGCGCCAAGGTGACGATCATCATATACAGGGAGCCCTTCAGGGCCACCAGGATACCCGCCTGTTCGGGCTCTCTGGAATCGCCGTTGAGGAAAAATATTTTGTTGAATCTGAGTGCCAGTCTCTGTTCCCGCTTCAGCCGTTCGAGCCAGTGGATCTGATAATCCTTGAGACGGCGTTGGGCCTCGGGGACCGACGTGTCGACGGAACCTTTCATGTACATGTCCACGTCGGCGCCGGCCGGCAGCCAGACTGTGACGGTTTTGCCGATCTGTTCGGGATGTTCCATCACCCAGTCACGCAGTTCGTAAGCGCTGCCGGAACTCACCAGGCGGTACAGGGCGCGTTTTTGCCGCCGCTTTCTGACATCGGGGAACGAGCGGCGGAGCGTTTGTTTGATCAGTCCCTCGAAATCCACTTTGGCCAGGTGCTGCGGTGTCGGGGGGGAAAGTTCCCCGGGAGGTAGATAGACATCCAGGGCGATATAAGTCTGTTGAAAAGCGCTGAAACCGCGGCCCAGAATGTTCGCTAACAGCAGGGCCAGAAATGTCATCGCCAGAAGGATGGCCGTCCGGCCGTACCAGCGAAAGCGGGTCTCGCGCCGCCGCCTTTTGGCGAGCCCGGCTTGCACGATGTCGAGGGTCTGGGGCGCGTCGCTGTTCATTCGTATTGCTCCCTGTATCTGCGAACCACGTGCAGGGCGACCAGATTGAGCGCCAGGGTGATCAGGAACAGCGTCAATCCCAGCGCGAAGGCGGCCAGGGTCTTGGGGCTGTCGAATTCCTGGTCTCCGACCAGCAGGGCCACGATCTGGACAGTGATCGTGGTCACCGATTCCAGGGGGTTGAGAGTCAGTTTCGCCGTCATCCCGGCGGCCATCACCACGATCATGGTTTCGCCGATCGCGCGCGACACCGCCAGCAGCAACCCGCTGACGATTCCGGGAAGGGCCGCGGGCAGAACCACACCGGTGATGGTTTCCGCCTGGGTGGCCCCCAGGCCGTATGCGCCCTCGCGCAGGGAGCGGGGAACCGCCGTGAGGGCGTCGTCGGTGAGGGAGGAAACGAAGGGAATGATCATGACGCCCATCACCGTCCCGGCCGCCAGGGCGCTTTCCGCCGAAACCGTCAGCCCCAGCTGGACGCCGAAGTCACGCAGCAAGGGGGCGACCACCAAGGCGGCGAAAAATCCGTATACGACCGTCGGAATACCCGCCAGCACCTCGATCAGGGGTTTGACGATCGAGCGGGTGTGCGATTTCGCATATTCCGAGAGATAGATGGCCGAAAGCAACCCGATGGGTGTGGCGACCGCCATGGCGATGCCGGAGATGAGCAGTGTGCCGGTGAGTAGAGGTATGAAGCCGAAAGCCCCGGAAGCGCCCACCTGATCGGGGCGGATGGCCATCTGTGGACTCCACTTGAGGCCAAACAGGAATTCGGTCACGGGAACCTTGGAGAAAAAGCGCAGGGATTCGAACAAGACCGACAGCACGATGCCGATGGTGACGAATATGGCCAGGGTAGAGCTGAGAATCAAGGCGTACCGGAGGGATTTCTCCACCGTGTTGCGAGCCCGCATGTCCGGGGCGATGCGGCGATAGCCGTAAACCAGCCCGGCTGTGGCGACTGTGAGCGTTAGTATCGCCAGTATCCTGTAACCGGTGGTTTTCAGCCGTTGATAATGATCGGCTGCGGCTCGTATCGCCGGATCCACTTCTTGAATGCCCGCTTCGCCGGCAATGAGATTGTGAATCTGATTGACGACCAACGATAGCCGATCTTCCGGCAAATTTCTCCAGAATTCCGGAAGCTGACCGAGTATCAGCTGCAAAATGAGCTTGTCGTCGAACAGCAACCAAAGGCAAAGAACCAGCAATGCCGGCAGACCGCAACACAACGCAAGGTAATATCCGTAATAGGCGGGCAGCGAATGCAGGTTGCGAATATGACCGCCACTGGCCTGAACGGCGCGGTGCCTGCCCAAATAGAAAGCGATGGCGCACAGCGCCGAAAGTGTCCATATGAGGGTGTCAGGCTGCATGGGAGTGTTTTCCGGGGTTTTTTGTTGTCATTTCGGCAGTCGGTGTGTATTCAAGCATGGCTGACAGGACATGGCAAATATCGTCAGGAAAGTGAAAAAGAGCAGAGCATTTCCTTACGGGAAACGCCCTGCCCGGTCATGACATGATGAAGGAGAAGGATTACAAGGATTGCAACGGGATCAATTCGATGGCAATCTTGCGGTACTTTTCCCGTTCCTCTTGGGGCATGGGGATCAATCCCTTGTCAGCCAGATAGCCTTCGTCCCCCCATGCTTTCTCGCTGGTGTATTCATCGAGAAATTGCGGGATTCCCGGGATCAAACCGACATGGGCTTTTTTGACATAGATGAACAGAGGACGCGATACCGGATACGTGCCTTCGGCGATGTTCCCGAAGGTGGGCTCGATGCCGTCGATTCTGGCGCCGTTGATTTTGTCGATGTTCTGGTCGAGGAAGCTGAAGCCGAAAATTCCCAGTGCGTTGGGATCGGCTTCCAGTTTTTGCACGATCAGGTTGTCGTTTTCCCCGGCCTCCACGTAGGCGCCGTCTTCACGGATGGCGTGGCAGATGCTTTTGTAGCGATGCTTGTCTTCCTTCTTCAACGCCTTGATCCAGTCGAAAGTCTTGCAGCCCCCCTCCATGGCCAGTTCCACGAAGGCATCGCGGGTGCCGGAAGTGGGGGGCGGGCCATAGGCCTTGATGGCGATGGCGGGCAGAGAAGCATCGATCTCATTCCATTGCTTGTAGGGATTTGCAATCAGCTTGCCGGGGTTCCTGGGGTCCGGGACTTCCTTGGCGAGCGCCAGGAAAATCTGCCTGCGGGTAAGTGTCCAGGGCTGGGGGGGCTTGCGTGAATAGGCGAGGACGATGCCGTCATAACCGATCTTGATTTCTACGATGTCCTTGACGCCATGCTTGCGGCAGTTTTCAAACTCGGATTTCTTGATCCGCCGCGAAGCGTTCGAGAGATCGGGATGCTGGACCCCAATACCGGCGCAGAACAGTTTCATGCCGCCACCGGTTCCGGTCGACTCCACCTTCGGGGTCGGGAAAGCGGTGGATTTTCCGAACCGTTCGGCCACCGTGGTGGTGAAGGGGTAAACCGTCGATGAGCCGACGACGTAGATGTAATCCCTGCCCGCGGCTTGCAAATTGAATGACAGGGCAGCCAACAAAGCGGTGATGGATAAGGACTTGAGCTTCACTGAATTTTCCTCAAGGTGGTTGACGGAGATAACTTGTTGTCGAATCCCTGGAAATATATCAGCCGATTGTTACACCCGTATGAAAAAGAGGGTGCGGGGGGTCAGGCGTCTTCTTGGGTTTTGATCGTCCGGTCGATCATTCTTTCCCGCTGGAACACCAGAACCGCTGAGGTCCTGAGGGCGCCGAGCACCAGTACCAAGGCGCTCAGGGAAAGAATCAGTTCCACGCTCAGCTGTTGTTTGAACAGCCCGATCATGACGTCCCGCAGCACCGAGACGATGGCGGCATCGGCAATGAACGTCAACCGCAGCCGTTGCAGGTGAAAGTATTCCGCCAGGGATCTGGACAGTTCGATCACCACGAACAGGGACAAGACATCGGTGATGATGTCGAAATAGCTGCCGGTGATGTCCTGGCTGTGGATCAGCGGCCACAGGTGAAGGATGAGTTTGACTGTCCCCAGAAGGATCGCCAGGGACAGAATGGCCAGCATCAGGGCGAAAATGACATCGGTGAAACGGAAGAAAAACTTCAGTGCCAGTTGGCTCATGGGGTTCATGAATGTAAAGCTTTGTCGACGATTTCGAACAAATCCCTGGAGAGTTCCGGTGCCTGGTGGATCCTTTCCAGCTGCCGGCGCATGAGATCCTGCCGCCGGCTGTCGTATCTGCGCCAGTTGGTCAGGGGGTGGGCCAGTCTGGCGGCGATTTGCGGATTGATCCGGTCCAGTCGCAGCAAGTAATCGGCCAACAGGCGGTAGCCGCTCCCGCTGCGGTGGTGGAAATGCAGCGGATTTTGGCGGCTGAAGGCACCCAGTACCGACCGCACCCGGTTGGGATGGGTCAATTGGAAATCGGGGTGGGCAAGCAGTTGCCCGACCCTCGCCAGCGCGTCCGGGGAAGGGTCGCTGGCCTGGATGGCGAACCACTTGTCGAGTACCAGGGGTTCTTGTCGCCATTGCCGGTAGAAATCCTCCAGGCATCGGGATTTTGCCGGATGATCGTGATGGACAATGGCTTTCAGCGCCGCCAATTGATCGGTCATGTTGCCCGCCCGGGTGAATTGTTCCAGAGCGATCTGCCGGCAGGCGTCATGATCGAGCGTCGCCAGGTAGTTCAGGCAGACGTTCTTGATCCGCCTGCGCCCTATGGCCCGGGCGTCGGTCGTATGCGCCTCGTCCGGGCGGTGATGTGTCCGGTAGCAGGCCAGAAAGCGTCCTTCCAGGGCCAGGGCCAGTTTTCTGCGGGTGATTTCCCGGACGCGGTGGATGCCTTCCACATCGATCACTTCCAGCGCTTCGGCGAGGGTGTCTTCTTCCGGCAGAATCAGCAGTAGGGCGGTGAAGGAAAGGTCCGGCAGGGGATTTGTCAGCAGGTCTTCCAGCCCTCGAGCCAGATTCGGATCGAGCCGGGGGATTTCATCATCCAATTGCCGCAGCAGGATCGTGGTGGCCAGTTTTTGGCCGGCATCCCAGCGGTTGAAAGGATCGCTGTCGTGGCGCCACAGAAACAGCAATTCCTCCATCGTTCTGTCGATCTGGAGTTTTACCGGGGCGGAGAATCCCCTCAAAATGGAAACGACCGGTCTTGTGGCGACCCCCAGGAAACGAAAGCTCTGCTTTTCGCCGCTCAACCGCAAGACCCGTTCGTTGCCGGTGGCAGTCGTTTCGCCTTCCAATCGTAACGGCAGCGGTCGTCCCTGCTGGTCCAACAAGGCGGTGGCGAGGGGGATCGGCAAGGGTTCCTTATGGGGTTGGCCCGGCGTGGGGGGGGTGGATTGGCGGCAGGTGAGGGTGAGGATTTTTCCCTCCTCGTCGTAATGAGGGGTGATCTCCACCCTGGGGGTGCCCGCCTGAGTGTACCAACGCATGAACTGTCCCAAATCCACCTGGTTGGCGTCTTCCATGGCCTGGATGAAATCCTCGCAGGTGACGGCCTGGCCGTCGTGACGTTCGAAATAAAGCGCCATGCCACGGTGGAAGCCCTCATCCCCGAGCAGGGTGTGAAGCATTCTGATCACTTCCGCGCCTTTCTCGTACACCGTCATGGTGTAGAAGTTGTTGATCTCGATGTAGCTCTCCGGGCGCACGGGATGGGCCAGGGGACCTTCGTCCTCCGGAAACTGGCGGCTGCGCAGCAGTTTGACGTCTTCGATCCGGCGTACCCCGGGAGAGCCTTCGGCGGCGGAGAACTGCTGTTCGCGGAAGACGGTCAGCCCTTCCTTGAGGCTCAGCTGGAACCAATCCCGGAGGGTGATGCGGTTGCCGGTCCAGTTGTGGAAGTATTCGTGCCCGATCACCGCGAGCACGTGCTCGAAGTCGTCGTCCGTCGCGGTTTCCGGTTTGGCCAGTACGTATTGGGTGTTGAAAATGTTCAAGCCCTTGTTTTCCATCGCGCCCATGTTGAAATGGCCGACCGCCACGATCATGTAGCGTTCCAGATCGTATTCGCGGCCATAGGCCTGCTCGTCCCAGCGCATCGCCTTTTTGAGACATTCCAGGGCGTATTCGCATTTGTCGAGATCGTGTGCCTCCACATAGACTTCCAGCAGTACCTTCTTTCCCGAAGCGGTCACGAAACGGGCGGTTTTTTTCTCCAGCCTGCCGGCCACCAGCGCGAACAGGTAGCAGGGTTTGGGAATGGGATCTTCCCACACAGCGTAGTGACGTCCCCCGGCAAGATCCCCTTGTTCGGTCAGGTTGCCATTGGAGAGAAGCACCGGGTAGCGGGTTTTGTCGGCATTGAGCCTGACCCGGAAACGGGCCATCACATCCGGGCGGTCCGGGAAGAAGGTGATCCGGCGAAAGCCTTCCGCTTCGCACTGGGTGCAAAGCATGTCTTTCGATACATACAGCCCGTCCAGGCGGGTGTTTTCCCGAGGATGGATCAAAACCTCGGTTTCCAGCACGAATCTGTCCGGAACGTTTTCGATGGAAAGCCGGTCGTTTTCGAAGGCGTAACGGCCGGGGGGGAGGGGGGTTCCATCGAGGCGGATCGATATCAGCGTCAGTTCTTCCCCATCCAGTAGCAGGGTCGGGTCCGAATCCGAGGCGGGATTCCGGCGGATTTCGAGCCGCGCCTTCACCCGGGTGCTTTCCTCCTCCAGATCGAATTCGAGCGCGATGTGATCGACCAGGTAGGCCGGAGGCCGATAATCTTTGAGATGAATGGGTTTGGGGGTGCCTTCTCGCATGACGGGTCGTTTCCTGCTTGTCCTTACGGAGAGAGATTATGGATGTCGCTGCGCTTTTCGCCAACTGTGCCAAGCTAACAGCGCCCAGGCAAGGATGAACGCCATGCCGCCGAAGGGGGTGACCATCCCCAAGGGTTTGACGCCGGTCAGAACCAACCCATACAGGCTGCCGCTGAACAGGAGGATTCCCGCCACCATCAGCCGATGGCTCCAGGTCAGGGCACCGGACTGTTCCGGCTGCATGGCGATCATCCCCAAGGCCAGGGCGTGCCACATTTGATAGTTGACGGCGGTGCGCCAGATATCAAGCATCCTGGGGGTGACATGCTGTTGCAACGCATGGGCGCCGAATGCGCCGAGCACTACGGCCGCGCAGGCGAAGAGGGCGGCCGGAAACAGGGTTTTTCCGCCCATGTTTCAGCCCAGGGGCGCGATGCCGAAAAGCCTGGCATGGGCGTGCAGCAGCCCGCCATACAGAACCAGCGCCAGGGCGATTCGCCACCACCCGAGTTCCCCCCAGTCGAGCTTCTGTTTGCCCTGAAAGATGGCCTGAAAGGGAACGATGGAGGTCACCTTCTGATACTTTCGCCACAGCTCGCCATATTGTCTGAGCCGTTTGCGGTCGAGATCGTAGCTGCCCTTGATGGCGAGCACCAGGAAGGTGCCGAAGAAAATGACGGCGGCCGCATCGCCGTTGGCCAGCAGGTGCAAAAGCGCCCACAGGGCGATCCCCCACAACATGGGGTGGCGGGTGATGCGCAGCACGCCCGTGGGTTGAAAGCCGCTTTCGATCATCTCCTCCTGGCCGAGACGGGCAGGGTTGCGGGTGCTGATGCCGGCAATCACGAGAAAGAAGGCGACCGGCATCAGCAGGACGGCCAGGTATTTGAACACGACGGGCTGCCCCCACAAGGGGATGTAGCTACCATGGGCGGCCTGACGCCAGGCGTAGACCAGCCAGATCAGGCCGAGCAGGGCCAGGGAGGCGAACAGGATACGGTAGCCTTTTTCCCCGAGCCGTTCGATCAGTCGATCCCGCAGGGAAGTGGCCGCCACGCCGAAATGCAGGCCGAGAAAGAACAGGGATGCCAGAATAAGTGGAAACATGAGCTTTCCTCCGGTGGATGGGCTTTATTCTTTGAGTCGGGGCATCAACTCTACCAGATTACAGGGGCGGGTGCGGAAATCCAGTTGCCCTTGAATCAGCTTGTCCCACGCGGTGGCGCAGGCATTTTTCGATCCAGGGAGGCAGAACAGGTAGGTTCCGTTGGCGACCCCGGCAAGGGCCCGCGATTGGATGGTCGAGGTGCCGATCTCCTGGTAGGAGATCATCCGAAACACCTCCCCGAAGCCGTCCAAAGTCTTGTCCAGCAAGGGGGAGACGGCTTCCGGCGTGCCGTCCCTGCCCGTGACCCCGGTGCCGCCCGTGACGAGGATGGCGTGGGTGTCAGGATCTGCGATCCAGCGCGAAACGATGGCCCGTATCTGGTAAAGATCGTCCGGGACGATGGTCTTTTCCACCAGCCGGTGGCCGGCTTCGATCAGTCTGTCCACCAGTAACTGGCCAGAAGTGTCGGTGGCCTCTGTTCTGCTGTCGGAAACGGTCAGGACGGCGAGATGGAGGGGTATGAATTGGCGAGCTGTGTCCATGGCGGTATCATAAAAGCTGATTGAACTTTGATTTTACTTCTCCAATGGCGCGAACATTCCAAATTTCGGTGAGCGAGCACCCCGAGATCCTCGTCAACCGGGCCCGCAAGATGGCGCTCGAGAACGCCGTGCATTTCATCGCCGATGAAGTCGAGGGGCATTTCTCCGGCAAGGGCCTGGAGGGTACCTATCGCTTCGATAACGATCTTTTGGTGATCACCGTGGCCAGAAAGCCGCCTTTCGTCACCTGGAGCATGGTGGAGAAAATGTTACATCGTTTCTTCGTTTCTTGACCAGCGGGTTCGAGCGGCCTTCAAGCCGCTATATTTTCAAGGCGGGACGAGATTTTCTTGTGAGCCTTTCAAGCAATGCATCTTGAGGATGAAAAGCAAAACGTTATGACCGAAGAATTGCTCAAATGGGTGTTGGAAGCACTCGACGACATGAAAGCCAGGGACGTGTCGGTGATCGATGTGCGGGGCAAGACCAGCGTGACCGATTACATGGTGGTGGCCTCCGGGACTTCCGACAGACATGTGCATGCTCTGGCGAGCCAGGTGGTGGAAAAAGTGGCCGAGCATCGAATCAAGCCCCTGGGTGTGGAGGGTGAGCATTCGCGGGACTGGGTGTTGGTGGATCTGGGGGATGTGATCGTGCATCTGATGTTACCCGAGACCCGGGAGTTCTATCAACTAGAGAAGCTATGGCAAGTGGATGCGGAAAATACCGTGGTGGTTTGACCTTATTCTGCAGTACGGCTTTCCAGCCGAAAGCCAGCCAGGTTGGGACTCCGTCGTCTATTGAGATCGAGGTGGGTGGCCCGATTCGAAAAACGCCGTGAATACCTCCCTGTCGGCTCCACGCCGGCTTCCTTGCCGGCGAGGTTTTCGAATCGGGCCATCCGCCTCGCCGCTCAAGACGTTACCTCTTTGAATGCCGTGGACCTGCCAGGCAGGTCGCAGCGCCGGCCGGAAACAAACGTGCATATTCTCTGCTCGCCCGCAGAGGATCGTTCCGGCCGAACAGGCCGCTTATAACCGCCAGAAGTCCCGCGCCCGCCTGAATCAGTTGCCCGCCGTTGCCTGGCGTGATGCCTCCGATGGCCACTATCGGACAATTCAAGGCCTCGCGCGCCACAGTCAGCAATGAAAGGGGGGCTGGTTTTGCCTGGGGTTTGCTGGCTGAGGGGAAGAAGGCGCCGAAAGCCACATAGGTCGCGCCCTGTCTCTCGGCTTCCAGGGCCCGCTCCAGGTCGGCATAGCAGGAAATGCCGATGATCGCTTCCTTTCCCAAAAGATTTCTGGCTTCTTTCGGATCGGTATCCTCCCTGCCCAGATGAACTCCATCGGCACCGATTTCAGCGGCCAGGGCGATATCGTCGTTGACGATGAAGGGAACACCGTGTTGGTGACACAGCTCCAGCAGCTGTTTTGCACAGCCTGCATCCAGCCGTCTCTGTTTGTCCCGCAGTTGTACCACCCTTGCCCCTCCGGCCAGAACATTCGCCAGTTGTCGCTTCAGGGCTTCGAAATCCTTTATGTCGCCGGTGATGGCGTACAAGCCGCGGGAAGGAAAAGGCGGGGGCATGGTATCAACTCCAGAACAAGTGATAAGGGATGGATTGGCCCTTCCCCGGACGGAATCCATATTTGATCGCATTCCAGGTGTATTGCTGCGCTTTGCGGCTCGCTTCTTCCAGCGGCAATCCCAAGGCGAGCAGGGCGGTCAGGGATGAAGCCAGGGTGCAACCAGAGCCATGGGCACCGTGGGGGAGGCGTTCCCAACTGAATGTTTTGACGCCACCCTTGCTGTATAGGGTGTTATAGATCAGAGGGGTCGGCTCGTCGCCGCCGGTGAGAAGGATGGCCCCGCATCCTGTGGCGAGCAGCTGTTCCACTGCCAGGGCGGTATTGGGCGTGCCTGCCAGGCGATGGATTTCCGGGTGGTTGGGCGTGACGAGCGTCGTGAGAGGCAGCAGCTCCTCACAGATCACATTGGTCAGCGTTTCAGTCGCCAGATTCCTGCCGCCACCCGCCCCCAGAACGGGATCGAGCACCACGATTTCGGCTTCCATCTTTCTCAATACTTCGGCCACACACCTTGCGACGGCGGCAGAACCCAGCAGTCCGATCTTGACTGCGCGTATGGGGATGTCGGCGATCAGGGTCTCCAATTGCTCTCTGAGGGTATCGGCTGGTTGGGGATGGATTTGTCTGACGTTGGTGGTGTCCTGGGTGGTCAGGCAGGTGATCACCGAGCAGGGATGACATCCCTGGCTGAGGATGGCCTGGATATCCGCCTGGATGCCGGCGCCGCCTGTCGGGTCATGGCCTGAAATCGTCAGCACTGGAGTGGGTGGGTTCAAGATGCGCTGCCCCTGGAAAATGGGCTGAATCGTCTAGACTTTCTTGTAAGACGGGTTTTAGCCGCGTGGCTGCATAGAGTGGAAAACAATTATACCAATCTAATCGAAGCAATCAGGGCTTTCTGTTTGATGTTGGATCATATGGAAGTGTATCAACGCGCTGTCTGGCTGCTGGAAATGGAGCGGGTGCTGCCGCAAATCAAAGAGGGGATGGCGAATCTGGAGCTGGATGTGGAGTACAGTTTTTTCGTCTTGCCGGATTTGGAATATCGTTTTCACATGTATACCCGCCTCAAGACCTTTCTTGGGGAGCTGGACGATTATGCCCTGGAAGGGGATGGGGAAGATCCCGCCGACAGGAGCGGCAGCTTGGCCGATGATTTCACCGACATCTATTTCGAATTGAGCCGTGGGTTGGATCTGCTCGATGCCGACCCCCCTGATCTCGTGTCTGCCCTGACCCTTTGGCATACAGGTCATGTGTTGCACTGGGGACAGCATGTTTGCGATGCCGGGCGGAGGTTGGGTAAATTACGCCTCTTGGGGCTGTTGGGGTAATTTCTAATTAAACATTATTGAGAACGATTATTGTTTGAGTTATAATCCGTTCTTGTAATTCCAAGTCATCACTTCAATCTGGTTACAAGGGGGATTTGATAAATGAAATCTATGGCCCGTTTGGTTTCGCTGTTGGGTGGGGTTGCCGTGGCGGGAGCAGTCATGGCGGCTGACAAGATGCCCAGCCAGGAGGAAATGTGGGAAATCATCCAGAAACAACAGCAGGAAATCGAGGCATTGAAACAAAGGCTGGGGGCGGATCAAAAGCCCCCGGCCCAGGCGGAGTCTTCTCCGGAAGAAGTCAAGGAGCTCAAGCGCCAGACCAGTATCCTGGCCCAGGAAATGGAAAAGATGCGCACCCTGCTGGTGATTCCGGAAGAGCCCGAATACAAGAGTATGTATGGCCTGGGGCCGGCGGCCTCCAAGGTTTACCAGGTGACCAAGGGGCTTTCCATTGGCGGCTATGGCGAAGGCCGTTACCAGATTTTCACCGGCGATCAGAACGGCAAGAAAGACAATGCCGATTTCGTTCGCTTCGTACTCTATACAGGCTATAAATTCAATGACTGGATTTTGTTCAACAGCGAGCTGGAATTCGAACATGCCAGTACCGGCAAAGGCGGGGCGGTATCGTTGGAATTTGGCGCGCTGGATTTTCTGATCGACCCCAGGGCCAATATCCGGGCGGGGATCGTGTTGATTCCGATGGGATTCATCAACCCCATCCATGAGCCACCGTTTTATTTCGGTAACAACCGGCCGGAGGTGGAGCGACGGATCATTCCCACCACTTGGCGAGAGCTGGGGGCGGGGCTGTTTGGCGAAATCCTGCCGGGGTTGACCTATACCACTTATGTGGTCAATGGCATGGATGCGACGGGGTTCGGTTCGAGCGGGATTCGAGGGGGGCGGCAGTCCGCCGGTCAGGTGAAGGCCGAGAATTTCGCCTGGGTCGGTCGGGTTGATTACGCCTTTCCTCAGCTGCCGGGTCTGTCGGTCGGAGGTTCCGCTTATCTCGGAAACTCGGGCCAGAATGAAATCGGCAGCGCCAGCGTTTTCACTCAGTTGTACGAGGGCCATGTGCATTGGAAATACAGGGGGTGGGAATTCCGCGCCTTGGGTGCCTGGAGCCGGATAGGGGATGCGGCCAAGGTTAGCCGCTATGTCGGGGAAACCGTGGGTGAGCAACAGTTCGGCTGGTACACTGAAGTGGGATATGACATTCTTCCGCTCTTGATGCCGGAGTCCACGCATTCCCTGGTGCCGTTTTTCCGCTACGAGCAATGGGATACGATTGCCAAGGCTCCCAAAGGGTGGGAGGACGACGAGTCGTTTAATCGTTCATTGTGGCAGGTGGGATTACAATATGCCCCGATACCCAATGTGGTCATCAAGGCGGATTACCGTAATATCAAGGCAAGGCGTGGTGATGTGCCCGACGAATTTAATTTGGGTCTGGGCTTTATATTCTAAAGAAGGGAAAGCAGGGTGCGTGCTTTAATCGCGGTTTTGACGGGGATTGGGCTGGCGGCCATGTCTGCCGCCAGCCTGGCCAAGATCTATTACAGCAAGCAGGAGGCGATGGAATTGGCTTTCGGTAAGGACGCCGAGGTTGAAATGTTGCCGTTGTTTTTGACATCGGAGCAGCGGCGTCGGATCGAGCAAAAGGCCCGGGCAAAACTGGAATCCAGTCTTTATACCCTTTATGTGGGGAAACGGGACGGGAACCCGGTGGGTTATGCCGCCATCGAAACCCATACCGTTCGCACCAAACCCGAGACGTTGCTGATCGTCCTCAACGCGGATGGGACGCTCAAGCGTATCGAGATTCTGGCTTTTCACGAGCCCCAGGAATATCAACCCCCCGACCGCTGGTTCGCCCAGTTGTTGGGGGGGGTGTCCCTGGCGGATTTGCGGCTGGGTGGGGAGGTGGAAGGGATTAGCGGGGCAACGTTGAGCGCCCGGGCGGCTATCGAAAGCGTGCGGAAGATAGTGTCTCTTTACCGGGAAATGGTTGTGGGGGAGAGGCAATAATGCGGTTCTTTGTCACCGGGGAACAATACCGTAAGGTATTGCTCAACACTTGTATCTTGCTGTTTTTGGGCTATATCGTGCTGTTTGCGGTCAGCGCGGCGTTGATGTACTTCCATCAAATGGATCTGACGCCGGCCTCCGTGGTCGTCTATTACCTGGGGGATGAAGAGACGTTTCGTCCTCCCCGTTCTTATGAAGGCATGCTGGAAGTGACCCATTTTCATCTTTTCGCTCAGGGCATGCTGGTATTGACCCTGGTTCACCTGTTGTTGATGACGGAACTTCCGGTCGTTTTCAAAATCTTGCTTGGCGCGGCAAGTTTCCTCTCGGCGGTAGCCAATGAAGCGGCGGGCTGGCTGGTCCGTTTCGTCCATCCGGGGTTTGCCTGGATGAAGGTGGGGACTTTCCTGCTGTTGGAGATTTCCCTGTCGTTGTTGGTGCTTTGTGTCGCGTTCTCCCTGCTTTTTGGTGCGAAGAAGAAAAGACCGCTGACGGCCAAATGATTTTGCGTAAATGGGCAGATTGGGGCTTTACAGATAAAGGGTTCTGTTTCATAATTACGCATTCTTAATCTAGGCGCGTAGCTCAGTTGGTTAGAGCACCACCTTGACATGGTGGGGGTCGTTGGTTCGAATCCAATCGCGCCTACCAGTTGTGTGATTTCGAAGCATCGCTTGGCGATGCTTTTTATTTTTATTCGCGTGCCATGCCCACTATCAAGCTTCCAGACGGTAGACAACTGGCCTTCGATCACCCGGTCACGGTGCGGGAGGTTGCGGCGGCCATAGGTCCAGGCCTTGCAAAGGCTGCAGTCGCCGGTAAGGTAGGTGACCGGCTGGTGGATCTTGGATATGAAATCGATCATGATGCCGAAGTCATGATCATCACCCCGCGAGAAGAGGAGGGGTTGGATGTGGTGCGCCACTCCACCGCACATCTGCTCGCTCAGGCGGTCAAGGAATTGTATCCAGAGGCTCAGGTCACGATTGGTCCGGTGATCGAGGACGGTTTCTATTACGATTTCGCCTTCGACCGTCACTTCACCCCCGAGGATCTGGAAAAGATCGAAAAGCGGATGGAGGAACTGGCGAAAGCGGAAATTCCCGTGGAGCGTCAGGTGATGCCGAGAGACGAGGCGATCGAATTCTTTCGCCGTCAGGGTGAGGAGTACAAGGCCAAGATCATCGAAGACATTCCAGGTGGCGAGGAAATCTCGCTTTATCGCCAGGGAGATTTCATCGACTTGTGCCGTGGCCCCCATGTGCCCGATACCGGGAAGCTCAAGGCGTTCAAGCTGACCAAGGTGGCGGGCGCCTATTGGCGTGGCGATGCCCGCAACGAGATGCTGCAACGCATCTATGGCACTGCCTGGGCCGATAAAAAGCAGCTGAAAAGCTATCTGCGGCGTCTTGAAGAGGCCGAGAAACGCGACCACAGGCGCCTTGGAAAGCAGCTCGACCTGTTCCACTTGCAGGAAGAAGCGCCCGGAATGGTGTTTTGGCACGACAAGGGATGGCGCCTCTATCAGACCATCGAGCAGTATATCCGCGACAAGCTGCGGCTTCACGGCTATCAGGAGGTCAAGACGCCCCAGGTGGTGGATCGCAGCCTTTGGGAAAAATCCGGCCATTGGGACAAGTTCGGCGACATGATTTTCACTACCCATTCTGAAAATCGTGATTACGCCATCAAGCCGATGAACTGCCCCTGCCATGTGCAAATCTACAACCATGGCTTGAGAAGCTATCGCGATCTGCCTCTGCGGATGGCCGAGTTCGGTTCCTGCCACCGTAACGAACCTTCTGGAACCTTGCATGGTTTGATGCGGGTGCGCGCTTTCGTCCAGGATGACGCGCACATCTTCTGTACCGAGGATCAGATTCAGCAGGAGGTCTCCGCCTTCATCGATCTGCTGTTTGAGGTGTACCGGGATTTCGGTTTCGACGAGGTGCTGGTCAAGCTTTCCACCCGTCCCGAAAATCGGGTGGGAAGCGACGCGATCTGGGACAAGGCGGAAAAGGCCTTGGAGGAGGCTCTGAACCGAAAGGGGCTGGCGTGGCAATTGCAGCCTGGTGAAGGCGCGTTCTACGGCCCCAAGATCGAATTCGCCCTCAAGGACTGCTTAAACCGGGTTTGGCAGCTGGGCACCATCCAGGTGGACTTCTCCATGCCCGAGAGGCTTGGAGCCACTTACGTCGCCGAGGATGGATCCAGACAGACACCGGTGATGCTGCACCGCGCCATTTTGGGTTCCCTGGAGCGGTTCATCGGGATATTGATAGAACATTACGCTGGATTGTTGCCCTTGTGGCTGGCGCCGCTGCAGGCGGTGGTGCTCAACATCACCGATGGCCAGGCGGAATTCGCCCTCCAAGTCGAGAAATTCCTGGTTTCTCAAGGATTTCGCGTGAATTCGGACTTGAGAAACGAGAAGATCGGCTATAAAATCCGCGAGCACTCCATGCAACGGGTGCCTTACCTGCTGATTGTCGGAGACCGGGAGGTGGCGACCCGCCAAGTGACGATCCGTACCCAGAAAGGAAAGAACCTGGGTTCCATGTCGCTCGAGGAGCTGAGTGCATGGTTGCGGGAACAGGTTGACGCCAGGCAGGCTGTCATGGAATTGGAAGAATCTTGAGGAGATACGCACATCGCTGCAAAAACAGAAGTCCGTCGTAACGACGATATCAGGGCGCCCAAAGTCAGGTTGATCGGGGCGGATGGTGAACAGATAGGGATCGTGCCCCTGAGCGAGGCCAAGAGGATCGCGTATGACGCCGGACTCGATCTGGTGGAAATTTCACCCCAGGCCGATCCTCCGGTATGCCGGATCATGGATTACGGAAAATTCCGCTTCGAGCAGAACAAGAAGTTACAGGCGGCGAAGAAGAAGCAGAAACAGATCCAGGTCAAGGAAGTGAAGTTCCGCCCGGGGACGGGCGAAGGCGACTACCAGATCAAACTGCGCAACCTTGTCCGCTTTCTCGAGGATGGGGACAAGGCCAAGGTCACGGTGCGTTTTCGCGGTCGTGAGATGGCCCACAGGGAATTGGGTATGGAGTTGCTCAAGCGGGTCGAGAAGGACCTGGAAGAGCATGCGGTGGTCGAACAGCACCCCAAGATGGAGGGTCGTCAGATGGTGATGGTGCTGGCCCCGAAAAAGAAGAAGTGAAGATCTGATTGGAACTGGAAAAACGACTCTCTGGTGGTTGGGCCAGGAGTGGAATGCAACGTAGCGACTAGGAGAAAATGATGCCCAAGCTGAAGACCAATCGTGGTGCCGCCAAACGGTTCAGCAGGACCGGATCTGGCAAGTTCAAGCGCAACCGCGCCAATCGCCGCCATATTCTGACCAAGAAAACGACTAAAAGGAAGCGTCAACTTCGCGCCAATGCCTATTTGCATCCGGCCGACGTGCGCGAGGCCAGGCAGCTTCTCCCTTACGTATAACACTTTCCAATCTTAGAGGATACCCATGCCGAGAGTTAAACGTGGTGTCACGGCGAGACGCCGTCACAAGAAAGTCCTGAAACAGGCCAAGGGCTATTACGGTGCCCGCAGCCGGGTCTTCCGGGTGGCCAAGCAGGCGGTCATCAAAGCGGGGCAGTACGCTTATCGGGACCGCAAACAACGCAAACGCCAGTTCCGCTCCTTGTGGATTGCCCGAATCAATGCGGCTGCCAGGGAACATGGTTTGTCCTACAGCCGTTTCATGGGAGGGTTGAACAAGGCGTCCATCGAGATCGACCGCAAAGTGTTGGCCGACATGGCCGTGCACGACAAGGAGGCTTTCGCCGAGCTGGCCAGGATCGCGCAAGGCTGAATGCCCTGTGAGTGAAAAGATAGAGGAACTGCTCAGGCAGGCCAGGGAGGATGTGGCCAGGGCGGGGGATCTGGAAGCGCTGGAGCAGGTCCGGATCCGTTATTTGGGGAAGAAGGGCCTGTTCACCCAAAAGATGAAAGCCTTGGGGCGCTTGTCTCAGGAAGAACGCCCTGTTGTCGGTAAAGTCATCAATCAGGCCCGAGAGACTTTCCAGCGCTCTCTGGAAGAGCGTCGGCAGGCCTTGGAGCAGGCAAGGCTGGACGCACGCCTGAAATCCGAATCCATCGATGTGACCCTTCCGGGGAGGGGGCAGCGCCCCGGGGGGCTGCATCCAGTCACCCGAACCCTGCAAAGGATCGAGTCTCTATTCGCCAGTGTTGGTTTCCAAACGGCGCAGGGCCCTGAAATCGAGGACGATTACCATAATTTCGAGGCGCTCAACATACCTGCCCATCATCCGGCCCGGGCGATGCATGACACCTTCTATATCGACCAACATACCCTGCTCAGAACCCATACCTCACCGGTGCAAATCCGGGTCATGGAATCGGGACAGCCGCCTTTCAGGGTGATTGCGCCGGGGAGGGTTTATCGCTGTGATTCGGATCTGACGCATACCCCCATGTTTCACCAGGTCGAGGGATTTTTGGTGGACGAGGGGGTCAGCTTCGCCGACCTGCGGGGCATTCTCGATCAATTCCTGAAACGCTTCTTCGATCAGGATGTCCAGATTCGCTTCCGGCCTTCCTATTTCCCCTTTACCGAACCTTCCGCCGAGGTCGACGTGAGTTGCGTGATGTGCGGAGGGAAGGGTTGCCGTGTCTGCGGTAAAAGCGGCTGGCTGGAGGTCATGGGTTGCGGCATGATTCATCCGAAAGTGTTTGAGGCGGTGGGGATCGATGGGGAACGCTATACGGGTTTTGCTTTCGGATTGGGGGTCGAGCGTCTGGCGATGCTGCGTTACGGCATTGGTGACCTGCGGCTGTTTTTCGAAAACGATCTGCGATTCCTGGAGCAGTTCAATTAATTATGCGTTTTAGCGAAGCCTGGCTCAGAGAGCACGTCAACCCCCCGGTTTCGACCGACTGCCTGGTCCAGCAGCTTACCATGGCCGGATTGGAAGTCGATTCCGTGGAGCCTGCAGCCCCGGCTTTCGAGGGTGTGATCGTGGCGGAAGTCCGGATGGTCGAGCCGCATCCCAACGCGGATAAATTGCGCCTCTGCCACGTCGAAGCGAATGGCGAAACGCTGCAGATCGTTTGCGGTGCCGCCAACGTCAGAGCAGGTATGAAAGCACCATTGGCGACCGTTGGCGCCAATCTTCCTGGTGGCGTGAGGATCAAGAAATCCAAGCTGCGGGGGGTGGAATCTTTTGGCATGTTGTGCTCGGCCAAGGAGTTGGGATTGGCTGATTCTTCCGAGGGGATTTGGGAACTACCCCCTGACGCCCCGAAAGGGGTGGATCTACGGGCGTATCTTCAGTTGGAGGATTGGGTGATCGATGTGGATTTGACACCCAATCGGGCCGATTGTCTGAGCATTGAGGGGATCGCCAGGGAGACGGCGGTGATCAACCGGATCGACTGGCAGCCTGAAAGTGTCGATCCCGTGGTGCCGGGATGTGACGACAAAATCTCCATCGAGGTCGATATCCGTGCCGCGGCAGCCTGTCCTCGCTATCTTGGGCGAATGGTACGGGACATCGATCCCGGTGCACGGACGCCGATCTGGATGCAGGAACGTTTGCGACGCAGCGGATTGCGAAGCCTGGGCCCTGTGGTGGACATCACCAACTATGTGTTGTTGGAACTGGGGCAGCCCTTGCACGCTTTCGATGCCCGGCTTCTGAATGGAGAAATTCGAGTCCGGATGGCCGCAGCGGGTGAGAAATTGTCGTTGTTGAATGGCCAGGAGATCGAGCTGCAAGGGAACGAACTGATCATCGCCGATCACAAGCATCCCTTGGCCTTGGCGGGGGTGATGGGCGGGCAGGATTCGGCGGTCGGCGGAGGAACGGCTGACGTTTTCCTGGAGTGCGCTTTTTTCTCCCCCCAGGCCATCATGGGGAAAGCGAGGCAACACGGCTTACATACCGATTCGTCGCACCGATTCGAGCGCGGGGTCGATCCGGAGATACAGCGGCGAGCCATGGAATATGCGACTCGATTGATTCTCGATATCGCTGGCGGAACCGCAGGGCCTGTGGTCGAGGTGGTTTCCGAGCCTCATTTGCCCCGCCGGACCCCGGTTCGCCTGCGGGCCGAACGAATCGGCGCGTTGTTGGGCAAGGCGTTCGAGCCCCGGGAGATCGAAGAGATTCTGCAACGCCTTGGAATGGAGGTGCACCCGCTGGGGAGCGGTGCATGGCAGGTCGTTCCCCCGAGTTTCCGTTTTGATGTCGCGATCGAAGCCGACCTGATCGAGGAGTTGGCGCGCATTGAGGGTTATGACCATCTGCCGGTACGGGTTCCGGGTTTGCCGGCACAACTGCAAGCTGTTCCCGAAACGCGCCTGCCATTGAAACGGCTGCAGGACTTGATGGCTGACCGGGGTTACCGGGAAGCGATCACCTATAGTTTTGTGGATGCGCAGTTGCAACGGAAGATCGATCCCGATCATGAGGCAGTCGCCTTGGCCAACCCACTTTCGTCGGAAATGGGGGTGATGCGCACCACCTTGTGGGGTGGGCTTTTGAGCGCCGCGTTGCACAATCTCAACCGCCAGCACGAGCGGGTACGGTTGTTCGAGTCTGGGTTATGCTTCTTTAGAAAGGATGGAGGGATCTGTCAGGAAGAGAGGCTGGCCGGGGTCGCCATCGGCCCGGTTTGGCCGGAGCAGTGGGGGGCTTCTTCCAGGAAGATGGATTTCTACGATCTGAAAGGGGATGTGGAGGCATTGCTGAGGTTGGCCGGTCGTCATCGGCACGTCCAGTTCCTGCCTGTGACCCATCCTGCCCTTCATCCGGGACAGGCGGCGCGAATCAGCCTCAGAGAAAATGACACTCCCGTGGGGTATTTGGGAATGTTGCATCCTTCCCTTGCGGCCGAGTTCGGTTTCGATACCAATGTCTATCTATTCGAGCTTTCCCGGGAAATCCTGTCAGCCCGCCCCCTACCCAACTACAGGCCGCTGTCCAATCAGCCTGTGGTGCGCCGCGATTTGGCTTTTGTGGTCCCCGAACGCGTCCTGGCCCAGGATGTTCTCGATATGGTCGAGCGTACCGTGGGGGATGGGTTGGTCGATCTGATTCTCTTCGATGTCTATCGCGGGGAAGGTCTCGGTGAAGGAGAGAAAAGCCTTGCCTTGCGTTTGGTATTGCAGGATCGGAAACATACTCTGAAAGATGATGAAGTTGAACGAATCATCGCCCGGGTGGTTTCCGCTTTGCAAGATTCGTACGATGCCAGATTGAGGGGATAGTCATGACTTTGACGAAAGCCGATATCGTGGAAAGGATCTTGAAGGACATTGGCCTCAATCGTAAAGACGCCAAGGAATTGGTGGACATGTTCTTCGAAGAGATCAAGCATAGCCTCGAGCAGGGGCATGAGGTCAAATTGTCAGGGTTCGGAAACTTCGATCTTCGTGACAAGAATGAAAGGCCGGGCCGTAATCCGAAAACGGGTGAGGAAATTCCTGTCAGTGCCAGGCGGGTGGTTACCTTCAAGGCTGGACAAAAGCTCAAGAGCAGGATCGAGAATTACTCCAGACGGCTCGGAATGCGCTCTCCGGTACTGGAAAACGAATAGGTTTCCCTTTATAATTACTACTTCGATTCGGGGCGTAGCGCAGCCTGGTAGCGCACCACAATGGGGTTGTGGGGGTCGTGCGTTCGAATCGCACCGTCCCGACCAAAAAGACATTAAAGAACAGTAAGTTGGAATAGTTGCAGTGATGGAAGAAGAAAGCTGTTCTTTTCAAGGTACAGCATAGGTACAGAGCGAATCAAAAAAGCCTTGTCAGGTTATTCCCGGCAAGGCTTTTTCTTTGTGGTGGCTGAAAAGACCATAGGCCAGATCTCCAGTCCGATATCCCCATAATCAAGGCATGTTGGATGAAGGAGAAAGTTGGGATGCCGCCATAATTGCCGTCACATGATCCAATGGCAGCGTTCCCTGTCTGTGGGGAAATCCATAATTCAAGATGCTTTCCGCGAATTCTTCATCCGAGCTTTCGATTTTGTCGCGCCTTTCGTTTTCGATCACTGGTATTCCTCAGATATTGCAGCCTGAAAAACCACCGGGTGAAAGGGCGTCGCGTTTTTCTACATCCTTTGGCAGTGGCGGGAATGCCAAGGCGAAAGCGGCCGCTGCATTTTCACCTCATTCCGCCAGATTCAGCCCGGCGGGGGCAAAATCGATGTCAACATTCAGGAAACATTCTTCATGCCATAAATTATTGGCACGGATTTGGCGTTGTGAACAATAGCTACGGCGCCTCAATGGGATGGAGTTGTTCCGGCCAGGGTTGATGAACTCAAGTGATTGATGAATGGCCTTGATTGCATCTATTAAGGAAACCGGCACGCCTGATGCGTCTGTTTCTTATTGTGCTACAAATTTTGCCCCCCGTTTCCTGGAAACGGCTTGGGGTGGGGTGATTGCGCCTGCTATCGATAGCGCCTGAATTCCTGCTGCAAATCGCTGAGGGCGTGTTCGAGCTCTTCCGCAATCACGTGACTGGCGGTTTGTTCGTCTGCCTGGGCGATCCTGCCGGCGATCTTGTCCGGCAACTGTTCCAGTCTCGAGCGCAGGTTTGTCGTGGCGGTTATGATGACGTCACGCACCAAGTCGATCTCCACCAACTGCCCGCTGCGTTCCTGGATGTCCATTTCCACCCGTCTACGCTGGGCGTTGATCAGCTGTGCCCGTTCCTCCGATACGGAGAGGTTCTGCTTGAGGATTCCTTCCGATGGATCAGAGTAGATCGCACGCAGCGCCTCGGGCGGGCGATAGTAGTGGGTGTTCCTGGTGACCTTTTCAGGCTTGATCCCGGCGCGCTCCAGGCGGCGGCGGATGGTGTGCCGGGCGCGGCCTGTCAGCTTCTCCAAATCGCCCAGGGTCAGCAGGGAGAAGAGGTCGGCTTTCTTGTTCGATTTTGGCATGACTTAATAAAAAAACGTACTACCTACACAGGGAACGAGGTTCGAATTACCCTTATCCCACCCCCCCAGGAAGGACCCGCGCAACTATTAAATTAAATTCAAAGGGTTGCATGAAAATGGCCAGTGACAGCCGCTTGCCACTGGCCGATGGTCTGTATCGTAGACCAGACGCCACCATGGAGAGATTGGGTTAGCGTTGTATTAAAGCAAGAACCCGCTTGGCCACTGCTTCAGCGGAATCACTGCCATCCGCCATCGGTTTCTTTTCATCGCGCATTACCGCCAGAACGGATTGAGCCAACCGCTCGGCCTCTTCTTGCCGTCGCTTCCTGATTGCATATTCGACGTAGGCCATGGCGCTTTCATCGTTCATCGTCATTTCTCCCGTTGCTTCATTGATCAAACTGTTTCAATCGCTCTTCGATCTCGTTCCAGCCGATATTGAACAACTCTTTTGGATCGAAAGGAATATTGAGTTTGCGGTTGATCGCGGCAAAGAGAACGACTTTCGGTCGAATCCTGGTCATCTCCGCCATGAGCCTCGCCCGCTCAAGTTCCATTTCCGCTCTTTCCATGGATTTTTCCTCATTACGCAAATCTTCCTCTGCCTGGTCGATTTCGGATTGCAACGCATCGATCCTGGCGTACTGTTTTTCCAACGACGCGGCGACTGCCCGGGCTTCCTGCTGCAAGGCGGCTTCCTCTGTCAGATCGATTTCCGCCTCCGGGTCTTCGGCCAGAAGGTCGGCGTTGGATCGGCGGATGGAATCGATTTGCTGGTTCAACTTGTCGAGGCGCGCCTTCAGCTTTTCCAGCTTGAGCCGTTCCTTGTCCAGATCGCCGGCCAGTTGCGCCGCGGCGTCCTTCTTTGCCTGTAGGGTTTTGTCTGCCTCCTTCAAATATTCGTCGGCGTCGAGTATGGCCCGAATTTCGCTCAGCTCTTTGATCACCTCGTTCTTTTCCCGGAAGAGCTTGTGATTCAGCCCGTTGACCACCGATATCTCTTTCTGAAGCGCCTCCCGCTTTTCGTATGGCTGATCATACTCCGCAGGCCTGTTGCCATGAAAATTCCTTCTTTGAATCTCCTCGATTTCCGCCGAAACCGCTTTCAGCTTCTCGTTCAGTTCGTCATATAGCTTTTCCGATTTCTCGGTTTCCTGTTCGATCTCATCGAGGCGTCCGGTGAGTTCCGTTTCCCGCTGTTTGTGGCGGTCGATCAGTTGTTTGCTTGCCATGGGTTTCCTCTCAATATGACCATTGTTTCAGTGCCTGGCGTTCCACTCTGGCGGCGATCACGATCCGCGCCGCCTTGCCCGGGGCATGACCGCGCCGGAGCAAGGATTCGATCAGACTGATTTCAAAAGCGTCGCATTCCTGGCCAACGTCACTTATCGCTTGCCCGGTCAATTCTCTTGAGTGGTGAAGTGGGTGAAGATTCGTGTTCATCGCGGCCTCCAGGCGTTTCGATACGGTTCCATTATTCCGCGTCATCATGGGCGTCAGAATCGACAAGTTCCGCCTCGATGCGGCGGATGGAGCGAAGGCTTTCCGGCACCTCTCCGCCGGCCACATGGAAGGCGTGAAAAAGCTGGCATTCGATAGGAGTGGCCCGCCCCGGGGGCTCATCGAAATACCGCCAGCAGGGCCATTTTCTGGATCGGAAACGTTTGATCTCTTCAGCCAGGGCGGCGTGGCTTCCGGCCAAATCCAGCGCGACAAGCAGGCGGCGGCGTACCTCCCGCCGTTTGATCCGGCAATGGAGTGTGTGCGTTCCGTGGCGGGTCAGCCCAAGGGCGTGATCGAGCGAAGGCGCCCGGCCGCCCAAGGTGCGCAAGGCTGCCGTGGAGAACCATTCCGCCAGCTCTCCGGGGACGGGTTGACCCGATTGAAGCGAGTGGATCAAAAGCAGCAGCTTGTCCAGGGGATCAGCGCCGGCCATGGGCATTTATCGGCTTCCTCAAGATTCTGTACAGGGTACTTTTGGAAATCCCGAACCGGCGGCACAGTGCGTCATGATTCCGGCCGTTGAATGCCTGGCGGATTTCATGATTGCGGTGATCGATTGAAGTCCGCCTGCCCGATGGGATGTAAACCTTGTCTCCAGACAGATAGCGCCTGATGAATTCCTCAAGATGGGTGGCAACGGCTTCCGTCATGTCCGGGGGGAGTCCAAACCGGTTCATTGTCTGTTTCATGGCATCGATCAGCGTGGTCACGAAATCATTCACAAGTGTTCTTCCCTCGTTTTCAGGTTCATGCGGGTGGATTCATTTACCGTTTTGCCGCTCCAGATCCCGGCGCGCCCCTGCCTCGGCCTGGAAACCTGGTCGGAAAGTTGCCCGGTCCGGCAGTCTCGGAGCCAGCCAGGTGGCGGCGGCTCGCCAGATTCAAGATAGCGAAGTGCGAGCGTCAGATCATCGATCATGGAAAAACCGACCGCCTGAGATCGCCTAAGCGCCGCAAAACTGGGTCAACCCTTGTCATACCCTTTACCGCGATTCAATGGCTTGCCCTCATCCGTGGCCAGTGAGGCCATGACCACGAAGGTGGCGGCGGCCCGCTTTTTCTCATCGCCGGAGTCCCGCCAGGATTGAAACACCATCCACGCTTCTTCCCCATCGAGCTGACTCATGATGCGGATCAGCCGCTTGAGCTCCCCTTGGGTGCTGGCGTTCGCCTCTTGCAGGAACCGCCGGGTGGAGCCGACTTTTGAAACGATCCTGCGGGCCTCCCATTCGGCGATGCGTTTGATGATCGAATCGAACAACTTCATGTTTCCCCCTTATCGGTTGATGTGAATTTCCCGGATCACCACGGCGAACCCCTCGATGCTCAGGGCCGCGCAATGCTCGAATCTGGAATCGATTGGCAAATCCGGGTGGATTTCCGCCAGCGGGATCAGGATCTGCCACGGCTGGCGGTCGGCGCGGAAAGCCAGGGCCGGAATCTTCCCGCAGCGCCTGGCCTGGTCTTCGGCCTGCCGCCACCAGGCATCCAGATTCGCCCGGGTCACCGTGGCATGGCGCTTGATCTCGAAAGCGAACCGTTCCAACGCCCTGGCGGCCGGGCCGTCATCGTCCACCATCAGATCGTGGCCGCCGGATCGGGTCTGATCCAGATTGCGCACCAGGCGCACCCCCAGCCAGTCATGAACAAGGCCCGCAAATTCCCGTTCCGCGCCGGCGCCCTTGCGGCGTGATTTCGCTCCCATTTCATGCTTCTCCTTCTTTTCCATGGGCGGTTTGCCAAGTAAGATTGGAGACCGCGCCGGTATCGGCGCCGACCTGAAATTCGATTCCCTGGGTTTTGACTGCCATGGTTCTGTTTCTATTAACCAAACATTATCGGATGCGGTGGGCGATACAATGCTTCCTCGACTGGTCGTGCATCGCCATACTGACCGTTCTGACGCTATCCGCTTTGATCGGTGGACAGCACAGAGGCCAAGCCATCCTTGGCCTGATCTTTGCGCCATTCATTCATGCCGCCATTAGCGGATTTATTGACGGCTGGCTCGGTGTCACTTCAGCTCGACGATGAACG